>Ga0209037_1000463_pt1 | contig 12434 bp, 19 predicted proteins | sample SaaInl25SG_5_DNA_FD_188225 | JGI IMG/M metagenome (GOLD analysis project Ga0209037, IMG submission 188225) | Marine microbial communities from expanding oxygen minimum zones in the Saanich Inlet - ESP_125SG_5_DNA (SPAdes) (version 2) | ecosystem: Environmental > Aquatic > Marine > Intertidal...
TTCCGGTATCGTTATAATTAGATATGCAATTTAACTTAGGAGAAACAAGCAATGGCACATTTTGCTAAAGTAGTTGATGGAACCGTGGCTCAGGTCATTGTTGCGGAACCTGAATTTTTTGATACATTCGTGGACTCAAGTCCTGGTCAATGGATTCAAACATCTTATAATACTCGTGGTGGTGTACACTATAACCCAGAAACCAATGAACCAGATGATGGTACTCCATTGCGTTATAACTACGCTGGTATTGGTTTTACTTATGACGCAACAGCTGATGCATTCTATGCACCTCAGCCATATGCATCATGGACATTGAATACTGAGACTTACCTTTGGGAAGCACCTGTTGCATACCCTGATGATGGTGAAGTGTATCAATGGGATGAAGAGACCACTAACTGGGTAGCAGTTGAGGCAGCATAATGTCACGTAGCAAGATCACCTCAGATTCAGTAGATAACTCAGTAGCAAAGGTTACTCGATCGAGTAATCAGCCGTCTAATGGTGCAGCTGGTGATCTTTGGTTTAATACTAGTACCAATAATTTTAATACCTTTAATGGCTCTTACTGGCAAGCTATAGGTGATCAAACTAATTCTTATGATATAGAATATATTGTTGTCGCCGGCGGTGGCGGTGGCGGCCAAGGTGGCGGTTATGAAGCTGGTGGTGGAGGTGGCGCTGGTGGATATCTCAATGCATCCACTGCTATTGTTACAGGCTTATCTTATACGATCACTATTGGAGCTGGAGGTACTGGTGGAGGAGCGAACAGTACTAATGATGGAGGTAATTCATCTATTGTTGGAACAGGAGTTACAGTAACCGCAATTGGCGGTGGTGGCGGTGGTGCTGGTTATAATCCAGGCCGTAGTGGCGGTTCTGGTGGCGGAGCTGTGAACTGGGATACTGCCAACAACACTCGACCTGGTAGCGGTACATCTGGCCAAGGGAACTCTGGTGGTAATGGTGCGACCATTGGCGGCACGAATGGTGGTGCTGGTGGCGGTGGTGGCGCTAGCGGTGCAGGCGGTAATGCCTCTGGAACAACTGGTGGTTCTGGTGGTTCTGGAAGAACAGATACATGGACTGGATCAAATAGAACTTTATCTGTCGGTGGTGGAGGTGCAAGTAACGGAAGTACTGGTGCATCTGGTGGCGGAGCAAATACTGGTGGAGGCGGTGGCGGTAGTGCTTCAGGTAATGCTCCGACCAGTGGTGGTTCTGGAATTGTCGTTATAAGATATTTGGGAAGTCAAAAAGCAACAGGTGGTACTGTAACCTCATCTGGTGGTTATACACTTCACACATTTACATCATCCGGAAGTTTGACAGGATAGGAAATAGACAATGCCATTTTTAGGAAAACAACCGGCAACGGGTGAATTTAAGAAGCTAGATACTATCGTCGCAGATGGTAGTACTTCTTATACGTTGCAATATGATTCGGCAGACTTCCAACCTGGTCAGGCTGAGAAGTTGATGGTATCTGTCAACGGTGTCATTCAGGCACCGGGTAATGCATTCACTGTAAATGGTGCAACGATTACATTCACCGAAGCTGTGACATCAAACGATACAATTGACTTCATCATTGCAATGGGTGAGGTTGGTAACACAACTGTTGTATCCGATGCAAGTATTACACCAAACAAACTCGCTGATTCGTTAGTACTAGATGATACACCAATTCGAGTAAATACTAACGTGATAGATACTAACGTCACAGTCGCATCGAATCAAAATGCATTCGTTGCTGGACCAGTTCAAATAGATTCAACGATCGTCATTGACGGCACACTCACGGTGATATAATGGCAAGTGAAATTCAAGTACAAACAATTAGCGGACCACCAACAGGTGCCAATGCGAACAAAGTAATTATCCCTGCGGGCCAGACGTTGGATGCTAGTGCAGGTGGAATGTCTTTACCTCCTGGTGTTGGTGGTAAATTGTTACAAGCCAGTCAAGTCACAACTAATTTTGAATTCACAAATTCTTCCACATCTTGGACTGATAGCGGTTTTTATATTGATGTGACACCAACCAATGCTACAACAGCTATCCTGGTTTTTATTAGTGGTGGTAGAGTGAGAGTTAACACAACAGCTGATGAAGATATTCTAATTGCTATTCGTAGGAACGATACTATCATCACATCAAATAATATCTCACGCATTGGTTCAACTACTGCGACTACGGAGTTTCCATTAAGTCACGCACAATTAGATACATCACATAACACTACCAGTACCATACGTTATAAAGTGTATACACAAAAGAGTACCGGAAGTGACTCTTTTAATATCAATAATGGAACTGCGCAGTGCTTTTCGATTACAGCTATGGAGTTTGCACAATGAGCAAAATTTACGTTGATGAGATTCTCCCAAAAGAAAATGCTCAGATTACTGCTCCAAATCTTCAGTTGCCAGCTGGTAGTGTTGTGCAGGTTGTACAGACCGTCCAAGATGCGATTGGTAACTATTCAGCACCCACACAAGGATCTGTAACTTCAGCGATCATGTCAGCGTCTATCACTCCAACTAGTTCCTCCAGCAAAATCTTAGTCACTGGGCATGTTAATGGTTCAGCTGACTCGAAAGGACATGCGTGGTGGATAATCTTGCAAAGAGACGGAAGCGCGGTAGGAACAGGAGCTACAGCAGGTAATAGAAGGTTGTGCCATAGCGGCTTTTCACAGTACCTGAATAACTATGCTGAATGCCTTGGACATGGAACAATAAATTATTTAGACTCACCCGCTACAACATCAGCAGTTACTTACTCTGTAGTTCTTGGACATAACAGTGGTGGGGGTCAGCAATTTAACCTGAATAGAACTCAGATTGATGGTGATAATAATGATAGGCCCAGAAGCACAAGTATAATCACACTAATGGAGATCGCAGGATGACCGGTATCTTAAAAGTCGATACAATTCAGAAGAATGATGGGTCTACACCAACAGCTGCGGATCTCGGGTTGAATGTTAGCGGAGCAGTACTGCAGGTAATTAGTACTATTAAGACCGATGTTGCAAGTACAACTAGCAGCTCATTTGTAGATGTAACAGGATTATCATTAAGTATAACACCTAAGTCTGCAAGTAGCAAAATTTTCTTAATGTGTAACATGGGACATTTTGCTAATTCTAATTCTGATGGTAACAAAAGGGCGCACATGAGATTTACGCGTGACGGTAGCGCTATTTGTGTGGGTGATTCGGGCACAGGCGATGAGGTAACACTGACTGTTTGCGCTAGATCAAGTGCAGGAGAATGGCATCAATTTCCTGCTTCCGCAACTTACTTAGACAGCCCAAACACAACTTCTGAAGTGACATATAAAGTTCAGATTACTAGAGGAAATGACGCAGCGGGTGAAGCCCGGATAAATCTTCCGGGAGGTATTGACGCAAATATTGGTAGAGCTGCAACAACCTTTACACTTATGGAGATCGCAGGATAATGGCACTTACAAAGTTAAATGATCGTTCTGGTATTACTGCTTCTTCACTTGGAGCTTTAACAAGTATTCCTGACGGTTCAATTACAGCTTCGAAACTAGCTGCTCAGGGATCTATACTTCAGACTGTAGAAGTTATAAGCCAAAGTCAAAACGAGACAAACACGTCTTCATATGTAGATATTTTTTCAGCAACTATTACTCCATCATCGGCTTCTAACAGAATCTTGGTTTACTATTTTACTGGTGAGCTTGTAACTAGAGGTTCAACAAAACTAATTACTGCTGTTTTTAGAGATTCGAATATTTTACATAGATCTACTGACTACATTGGACAGGGGTTTGGCGGGAATCAGGCGGCAGGGCCGGGAACATCTTCCGGAGTCACTGATATGTTTTTTGATTCTCCAAATACAACTTCTCCAGTGACCTATACTGTGAAGTACCGCGGTGATAGCACGTCATCAAATGTCGGTGTTTTGCATCAGCGATCTTTCGTAGATGGTACTTATCAAAAAAGCAGAATTATACTGATGGAAGTGATTTAGCTTATAAATAGAACTGTAATTAACAACGCCAATGGAGAACAATACTATGGCATCTATCGCACAAGCTCTTTCTGAGCTAAATGTAACTGAATGGGTACTTCGTGGTGAACCTACCACTGAAGCAGAATTTAACGAAATGTTCCGTAAGGTCACTGGAGCGGACGACAATGGCTCAGCTATTGAATCAGCTAATCCAGCAGACTGGGGAACTGACTGGGCAACTGTATCTGCTAAGGCAGATGAACTAACAGCTGCTGAACCAATGAAGGCTCTTCGCGCTGAGCGTGATCGTCTAATTGCTGCCACTGACTGGTGGGCATCATCTGACTTGACAATGACTGCAGAACAAACTGCTTATCGTCAGGCTCTTCGTGATATCACCGAGACTGCTACATCGCTTGACGATGTAACTTGGCCAGAAAAGCCATAAGGTAGTTAGATGGCGATCGATCAGATTAGACCGGAAGCTCTGCACTCAGACACGGTCACTCAAACAACGCAGAAACCTGAGTTCTACGGCTTTCGAGTGAACTCCAATGGCGAATTGCTCGTAGATACGACTGCGCTCGGATCTGATTCGATCACCGATACTACCATCTATAAAGACTATATGATCAACATCCAGGGGATTACCTTCCAGATCAATACAACGACTGGTAACCTGGAAATGGTAATTAACTAGAGGACGATATGGCAACAGTTAACCTTGGAAGAATTAAACCGACATGGCAGGGTGCGTGGAATAGTAGTACACAGTATGTTGCCGACGATATTGTATACTACAATAACTCAGCATGGGTTGCAGTAGCAACTAACACTAATTCTGCTCCTGCAGATGGAAACGCTAACTGGGACAAGATGGCCCAGGGTTCTGATATTCCTACTGGTGATTCGAACGGTCAAGTGTTGACAGCTGATGGAAGCGGTAACTATTCTTGGACAACACCAGTCGAAGGTAAGCTAAAAAAAGTATCAAAGTATACATACACGACTACTCAACAATCAAACCCAGGGGGATTTGTTTGGGTTAGTGGTCCAACTTGGACACATACCATGGATGATAGCTCAAACACATTGGTTTTATGGGGTAATTTCCACGTTGCCTCTAGGTATAACAACTCAGCAATGAGAGTACAATATTCCACAGACGGCGGAAGCAATTGGACAGAATTTGCTGGACCAACTAGGTCGGGCTGGGGATCTTCTCCTTTGCACGCTAATATCTATACTGGCGATGTACCGCTTGTACCATCTTTTTCGTGGATGGATACATTAACTCCAGGGGTAAGTTCAGTTCAGATCCGAGTTCAATTATCGCCCGATAGTAATAGCTGGGTAGCTTGGAATACTAGAGATGGTGTAACCGGTAACGCTAACGCCACTGGTGGTCCATCACAGTTAACTATTATGGAATACGCAGCTTAGGAATGTAAATGGCTCAACGTAAGATCACAACAGGCGGAATTGCAGATAACTCAATTACGTCTGCTCATATTCTGGATGGTACTGTTCATAATGCCGATATGAATCCAGCTGTGCAGCTTGGAGCTCAGGGTATGGTTCATGGTTTTATTAGTGATCCATCTACTGGTACGCTTACGTGGGAAAGTAGTGTAACGGCAACGGTTGATGCAAATGGCATTGATCTTTACGATTCAGTTATCGTTGGCACCGACGATATGTCATTTGCTGTTGATAGTAACGGGCATATGATAATGACTATTAGCTAGGGGATATAAATGGCTACAATCGATCTAGGAAAAATTAAGCCCGTCTGGAAGGGCACATGGGCAGGAAGTACTGCTTATGAAAAGAATGACATGGTACTTGAGGGTGTAAACTCTTACATCTGTACAACCGCGCATACATCATCTGGCACATTTAGCAGTGATACTGCAAACTGGGATGTTATGGCATACGGTGCTGAGTTACCTGCTCAGAGCGGTAATGGCGGTAACTTTTTACAAACTGACGGTACAAGTTTATCTTGGCAATCTGCTTCTGCTGGTCTGAAGTCCATGCAAGTGTTTTCTTCGTCTGGTTCTCATACATGGACTAAGCCTGCAGGTATTAACCTAATTAAAGTCTATGTTACTGGTGGCGGTTCAGGTGGAATGTCGGGACCTGATAATGACAACCCAGGTTCATCTGGAGGAGCTGGCGGAACAGCTATTAAGATTATAGACGTTTCATCAGTTTCATCGGTTTCTGTAACTGTTGGTGCAGGAGGGGGCGGAAGCGCCTCAAGCTCTAACCCAGCTTATTCTAGTGCCGGTGGTACTTCATCATTCGGCTCTTACTGTTCTGCCGCCGGTGGTGGCCAAGCTAGGATGGGCGATGATGCAAGATATGGCGGCCCAGGCGGTACTGCAACAGGCGGCGATTTAAACCTACAAGGTGGCACCGGTGCCTGTGGCGGACAGGATGGTACATCAAACCCTAACCCTCCGGGTCTTAGAGGCGCCGACTCTTTCTGGGGTGGCGCAGGTGGTTCCGGTGCTAGCAGCGCTCCAATTTCAACTTCTTTCTACGATGGTAGATATGGGTCTGGCGGAGGATGTCGTACACAATATAGTTACGGTGGTAATGGCGGAGCAGGACTTGTTGTTGTGGAGGAGTACGCATAATGAAAGCGCTTATTTTAAACAATCAAGTTATTGATGTAAAAGAAACCGAGTTTGAAGTCCACGAGTCTATGACTTGGGTTGATTGTGATGACACGGTTAAGCCAGGTTTTTCATACGATGGTGACACCTTTACTTCTAATGAACCAACACAAGAACAAATTGATGCGGCCGTTGCGCAGAAAGAGGCGCTAGCTGCGGCTAAAGCAGCTGGCTACCAAAAGCTACTTGACCTAGGTTTGACCCAAGCAGAAGCAACAGCATTAACGGGATATACTCCTCCAGCGGAATAAGGTATAACTGATGGCAATCAGACAGTTAAGTACACTCGCTATTGAAGATGCGGCAATCTCGCTGGAAAAGTGTGATTGGTATTCTCCTGATGTAAATGGAGATGTTGGAGCACTTCGTCTCCCTCGTGGTACAACAGCAGAGCGTCCCACAACTGTTCTGGGTGGTCGTGAAGTAGTTACCTTTGACATTACTGTATCGAGTCCGGATCTACAGTTTGGAGATCCAGGGTTTGTACAAAATGATCCCTGGTTGTGGTCTTGGGAAGCAAACTATAACAGAACAAACCCAGCTGTCAATACAACAGATGTTACCTCTCTAACCTTACTAAAAGGTTCAACATATACATTCCGTAACTTTACAGTTGGTCATAATCTTTGGCTCCGTCATACAGAAAAGACTGATAGTAATGATGCAGATAATGTAAACCTAGTACCAGGTGCAACAAACAATGGTGCTATTCGTACTGTTGGATCTAATGATCCTGGTGTAGTAACATGGACTATTCCAACTGACTATGCATACAATAGTGTGTTTATTCAGCATTCACAAACTGGTATGGTCAATGAGATTACTGTTGCAGACCCTCCAGCTGAGACGATTGGATATATTCGTCTAAACACAGAAGCTGGTGATGACGATGTTACTGGGGTTGGTCTTGAGTACTATACAGGACAAGGATGGGTTCCAGTTGGATCATCACCTGACTTCGGTATCCTTACACACCCAACAGGATCTATTACATACGACGATTGGCAGACAGGATCAGGTACAGAAGATTGGAATACAGCAACTGGTACTGATGACTTTGGTGGTGCTATTGTATCAGCTTTCTTAGCTGATGGCAACCTATCAGTTAATAGTGATTATGCAGTAGTTGCACACGATGGCTCGACAGGCGGTGGCATTGCAATGCTACGTGCTGATATGTCTAACTTATCAACAAATCTTGTTAACACTAAGTACAGTTTCTTTAGAGCTGATGCTCAATCATTAACAGATTGTAATGTTGCTGGATCATCTACTTCTCGCTTGGCTTTTGCTAATAGTGTAGAGGCTGGTATACCAAATATTGTTTTAGAAGACAACAATAAAATTTTCAGAATAAATAAAGACGTAACGAACTCATTCTTTAAGTTCGAACTTAAACTGAAGCCATCTGCTGATTGTACACTTGAGGTTTATAAGAACGGTTCGAAACTAACATATGCTGACTATGTGATTGATGCTAGCTATCATGCTACTGTATCGTGGATTGAGTCAGCATCATTCGACGACACATTCGAATTTAGACTTTACGGTCCATCTTCAATTAGTGTAACAAACACAGATACTTTGCTCATTGAGTTTATCGGGAGTTAATAAATGGCAAAACAAGTACAACTAAGACGTGGCACTACAGCCGAGCTCTCGTCCGTGACAGGAGCTGAGGGTGAGGTAATTGTAGATACCACTAAAGACACGCTGACGCTGCACGATGCATATACCGCTGGTGGCATTCCAATGCTGCGTGAGGATTTGGATAACCTAGCAGCTGCTTCCGTTGGGATTGATAAGATCTCTATCTCTGGTGGTTCTGCTAATAAAGCGCTTAAGATAAATTCTGCTGGTACTGGACTCGAATACGGTACCGGCGGTGGGTTAATTCAAGTTAGATCTTATCGTAAGACATCAGGTTGGTCTTCAGGTAATAACGGTCCTGGTAGGGTTGAGGTTGCTCCATTTGATGGGTCTGCTGTAATCACACCAACATCATCCACTAGCTTAATAGCAGCTTATGTTCATATAGTTGTTAAACACGGGACAACGTGGAGATCGGGATTTATTAAAGTTCAAGGAAATTCTGGTAGTGGGTGGTTTGATTTTGGTACAGCTACTTCAAGCACTTATAACGAAGGCACCCACGTATCAGGTAATGACTATGCCGGTATGTTCTTTATACCTAACCAAGGTAATACAAATCCTCATTATGTAAGGATCTTTAATGAGCCTCACGATAACGGCTACAATCATCGTTTAGGTTCAACAATTGATACTAGTCTTGATGATAGTAGTAACCGATCTGTTTTTGGTACCGCAGCAGTACTTACCCTTTTTGAATATGCTGGCGATATAGCGTCACTCACAACAATTTCGTAGGAGTTAATAATGAGTATAAATTTGTTTCATAAATGCTTTTACATGTGGTTGAATGATAATAGCTCATGCCTAGCTAAAATTCTTCTTATTAGTGATAAACAACACAACGATACCATTTCTGAATCTACTTTTGAGGAAAACACTGAGTGGCGAGATGAAAATGGCGAGCCGATTGATAGACCCGCAGAATGTACATGGGAATCTATTATTAGTTATCAGGAACAGGCTGAGAGCGTTCCAGATTACGCCAACTAATAGCCCAAGTAATTAAAACATATAAATAGCCCCAGAAGAATATAACTCTCTGGGGCTTTTTTATATGGCAAATCCAACAACAAGACAGGAATTGATCGATTACTGCCTCCGCAGACTGGGAGCCCCTGTAATCGAAATCAACGTCGATGAAGATCAGCTAGAAGATCGCACCGATGAAGCCCTGCAGTTCTATCAAGAATATCATAGCGATGCGGTAATCCGCAACTACGTTAAACATCAGGTCACTGCTACTGATGAGCAGAATGGCTTTATCACTGTGCCTAACAGCTTACTGTTTATCTCTCGTGTGATGCCTTTCACAGAAGAGAACAGCTCGATCAATATGTTTGATGCTCGCTATCAGATGCACCTTAACGACATCTTTGATCTTGGACATATGGGTAATCTTGCCAACTACGTTCAGATTCAACAGTACATGTCTCTCCTTGATATGCAGTTGAATGGAACAGAACAGTCTCGTTTCAATCGTCATATGAATCGTCTGTATATTGATACAGAGTGGGGCAAAGATATTAAGGTCAATGACTATATCATCATCGATTGTTATGAGACAGTAGACCCAACAGCACACACTGATGTGTTTAACGACATGTATCTAAAGCGTTACCTCACAGCTCTTATCAAGAGACAATGGGGTGCCAATCTAATTAAGTTTGAAGGCATGCAACTTCCTGGTGGAGTTCAGCTCAACGGCCGTCAGCTGTTTGATGATGCAACCCAGGAAATTCAACAGCTAGAAGAGGAAATTAGAATGAATCATGAAATGCCTGTTGACTTTTTCTCTGGGTAATGTTATAATATGGCTACTAATGTTTACTTCAACCCTAAGGTAAAAACAGAACAGAACCTGTACGAGGACATCATCATTGAGTCCATCAAGATGTACGGGCAGGACGTTTATTACCTCCCTCGCGAGATCGTAACTCGTGACTACATTCTTGGTGAGGATGTTGAGTCACAGTTTGATGATGCATACATTGTTGAAATGTACATCGAGAATACAGAGGGGTTTGAGGGTGAAGGAAACATCTTCCAAAAGTTTGGAATGGAGATCCGTGACGAAGTAACATTTGTTGTTGCCAAGCGTCAGTGGGAAAAGCGGGTTGGACTATTCGAATCAGGAGATGGTCTATTCCGTCCTGCAGAAGGTGATCTAATCTATCTTCCTCTATCTCGTTCATTCTTTGAGATTGCTTTTGTAGAACATGAGCAGCCATTCTATCAGCTATCTAATCTTCCAATGTATAAGCTACAGGCTCGGATGTTTGAGTTTAGTGGTGAGGACTTCAATACCAAAGTTGCTGAGATTGATGCAATTGAGGTTCAGCATGCATATACTCAGATTCTTACTATTCAGGATATCAACGGCGACTTCATTAATGGTGACCGTGTCCAGCAGGTTCTGACATTTGATAGTAACAATAATCCTCAGGCAATCATTTCTGGTAAGGTAGTTAGCTTCCAAGAAGTCACTCCTACATCTGGCCAATTGTTCTTGGTTGATATTGAAACCAATGATGGTGAGTTCCATGAGTTTGTAACCCATGAAGCTGCAGACACAGCAAGACAAATTACAGGTACTGGCGTTTATGGTCGAGTGGTAGAGGTATTTGATGTTGCAACCTCATCTGCTAATAATGTATTCAGTACAGACCCAACAGCATCAAACTTTGAGTTTGAAGATCTAGGTGATGATATCCTCGACTTCAGTGAAGCTAATCCATTTGGAGATCCTAGCTAATGTTTGGTGATCATTTCTATCATGCTATCATTCGAAAGTCCGTTGCTGTGTTTGGCACACTGTTCAACGACATCAACATCGTTCGTAAAGACAATGCTGGTAATGTAAAGGACATTCAGAAGGTTCCGTTGGCTTATGGTCCTCGTCAGAAGTTCTTAGCACGTATTGATGAGCAAGAGAATCTTAGTGACCCCAAGGTAGCAATCAAGCTCCCTCGTATGTCATTTGAGATTACTAATATGGCTTACGATTCAGTTGCAACTAACACTCGATTCAACCGAATGACAGTTGAGTCAGATACAGAATCAAAGACAACTATTGATGGCTCTGTTCCATACATCCTTGATATCCAGCTGAACATCTTAGCTAAAAACCAGGACGATGCTCTGCAGATTATGGAGCAGATCCTACCAACATTCCGTCCAACATATACTCTATCTGTTAACTATGTGACAGGACTTCCATCTGTTGATGTTCCAATCACATTGAATAACGCAAGCATCCTTGATGATTATATGGGTGACTTCAATACAAGACGGGTGTTGATCTATACACTAGACTTTACAATGAAGGTCCGATTCTTCGGATCACCAAGCAAGAGTGGAATTATCAAAACAGTTATTGCTAACGTCAATGATCAGACTACTGATGAATTCATTGAGTCGTCAATAACACAACCAGATCCATATACCGCAGGAGCATCTGATACATATGATGCTGTAACAAAAGTTCAATACATTCCAGCAACGACTGTGTTTGAACTTGGACTGACAAATGGTAGTGGTGATTTTAATGTTGGTGAAACAGTAACAGGATCTCTATCTGCAACACAAGCTCGTGTTGTATCATGGGATTCGTCTACTAATACCCTCAGTGTTGAGTATCCAGATGGATACTTCTTCCTAGCAGAATCGATTACTAATGGTACTGCAACCTGGACGCTGAATACATACACGGCGGTGTAATATGAGTGAAAAATTTGATAAGCTATCTCAGTCTCTGACTAAGCATCTCCCTGAGCCTGAAGTTCCTGTTGTCCAACAGAACCAACCTATCGATAGAGATACGATCGACGATTATGAGTACTCTCGTGATACATATCGTAACCTAATTGATAACAGCTCAGAAGCACTTAATGGTATGATTGCTCTGGCAAGTGAATCGGAGCATCCTCGAGCTTATGAGGTGTTATCAGGAATGGTAAAGAACATTGCTGATGTGACAGATAAGCTAATGGATCTTCAGAAGAAGAAAGATGACTTGATAACAAAACACCAACCGAAGCAAGAGGGTGGTGTTACTAATAATAATGTATTTGTAGGATCTACTACCGATCTCCAACGG
>Ga0209037_1000466_pt1 | contig 12410 bp, 12 predicted proteins | sample SaaInl25SG_5_DNA_FD_188225 | JGI IMG/M metagenome (GOLD analysis project Ga0209037, IMG submission 188225) | Marine microbial communities from expanding oxygen minimum zones in the Saanich Inlet - ESP_125SG_5_DNA (SPAdes) (version 2) | ecosystem: Environmental > Aquatic > Marine > Intertidal...
AGCACCTGCTACGAGAAAAGAGGGTAGGCTTCACGGCCTATTCTCTAAGCTCCCCTAGCAGTAAGTGGCTATTGACACTCATGAAAGAAGCGGGTATGACTACTGTACCTCAAATCTGGGATAACGAAGGCCGCCATGTTGGTGGCTACACAGAACTAAAGGAACGTTTAGATGGTTGAGTTTTTTGTAATGTTTTTCTTGGCTGTAGCAGCAGTAGAAGTAACAACAGACGTAGCAGGTAAAGCATACGATTATGTAGAACCTAAAGTAACAGAGATTGTGTCTGGCGAAGAGTCAGATACGGTACAAGAATAATGTTTACTTTAGTTATGATTGCTTTCTTGGCAGGGGAGGAGCCTATAGTTAGGGCTTCTCCTGATCTGTATCGCTCTTACTCAGAGTGTGAAGATACTGCTATAGATGTAATGAATATGCTCATAGATGAACTACCACCTAAGACACTACGTAAGTCAAGGATAGTTTATGTTTGTGCGGATGTACCGGAGAATGTTTAATGCAGTTAGATCTATTTCCAGAAGCAGCAGAAGAGTCCGTTGAATCTGGCACTATGCTTTGCCGAAAGTGTAATACCGATAAACCTTACTCACAATTTAGAGAAGCAGCAGTTATCTGGGAAACACAGCCTAGAAAGAAACACGCTCCTAAGTACACAGGGGTTCTTCGTTATTGCAACAGCTGCAGTAAAGCCTATACAGAAAGTAGAAAGCTTGCCCAAAAGAATGCGCCACCTAAACCTGTTCATGACTTTAATTGTAAGTGCTGTGGATCTGTAACAAAACCGTCTAGTGCTCATATGGATCACGATCACATTACTCACGCTTTCAGGGGCTGGCTTTGTAGAGCTTGTAATACAGGAATAGGCAGTTTGGGAGATACAGTAGAAGGCCTAGAAAAAGCAATTAACTACTTAAAGGCTCACTATGAACAACATTGAACCACTAGCTAAACCAACACGTACTCGCCGTAAGACAAACTACAAGGGTGCTGCTGCTAAGCCTACCTCTGGTATTCTACCCAAGACAGAGAACCAAGGTAAGCTCATTGACGCTATCACTAACAGCAAGCAGGTGCTTATCCTTGGCCCTGCTGGCACTGGTAAGACCTACGTTACAGCTACATGTGCAGCAGACTTATACACACTCAAAGAGATTGACAAGATTGTAATCACACGCCCTCACGTAGCTGTGGGTAAAGACATTGGGTTCCTGCCAGGTACACTAGAAGAGAAAGCACAACCGTGGGCTTTGCCTGTGCTTGATGTACTGGTGAAACACTTAGGCCGTGGTGCTGTTGATACAGGACTTAAGAATGGTAACATTGAAGTAGCTACACTAGCGTTGATGCGTGGGCGTAGCTTTGATGATGCTTTCATTATAGTTGATGAAGCGCAGAACATAGATGTGTCAGAGATCAAGATGCTGTTGACTCGTGTAGGCGAAGGTAGTACTATTGTACTTAATGGTGACATCCAGCAGTCTGACTTAAAGGGTACGTCTGGTCTAGCTAAGATCATTCATCTCGCTAAGAAATACATGCTAGATGTACCCGTAGTAGAGTTTGGCGTTGATGACATTGTGCGTAGTGGTATCTGTGCTGAGTGGGTCAAAGTATTTATGAAGGAAGGTTTGTGATGGCTCAGAGCAAGGAAGAGAAGGCTGCAACAAATAAAGCCTATAGAGAGGCTAACAAGGAGAAGATACAGGCTCGTAGAAAGGCTTACTATGAAGCTAACAAAGAAGATATTCTTGCCAAGCAAAAAGAATACAACGAGGCTAATAAGGAAGAAAAGGCTGCAAGAGATAAAGCTTACTATGAAGCTAACAAAGAGAAAGTAAAAGCTTATAAGAAATCTTGGTATGAGAGGAATAAAGAGGAGCGTTATGCCAAGCAAAGAGCTTGGGTAGAGGCTAATAGGGAAAAGGTAGCGGCTTGGCATAGGGCTTATAGAAAAATTTACTGTGAAGCTAATAGAGAGAAGCTATCAGCTAAAGCTGCTAAGCGCAGAGCCTTAAAGCTCAAACAAATACCCGTACACCTACGTGAATGCCCCCACGAGAAACAACGCTTAGTACAGATATACAAACTGAGTAACATAATAAGTGAAGCCACAGGAGTACAACACCACGTAGATCATATGTGGCCTCTAGCAGATGGTGGACCTCACTGGAGTGGTAACTTACAGGTCATACCTGCAGAGGAGAACTTGCGTAAGAAAGCCTCTGTCTGTGAAGAAACAAAGGCTACTATCATAAAGAGCCTATACACGTTTGAGTCAGAAAGAAGCATCTAAATGAAGTTAGAACAAGAAGCGAAAGCACACGTAGAAGGTACACGTATCAAGTTCTATGATGAGTTAGCCCAACACGCTGAAGAATTAGAGAAGCATATCAAAAGTAATCTATGGCAGAGTGACGAGAGGAACAAAGCACTAGAGCATCTGATAGCTACGGTACTATGGGCAAGACACTGTGTTAAGAAACACGGAGTACAATAAAGAAAAGGGGAGCTTAGTGGCTCCCCTCTCTCGTTACAGTTTAAGATAGTAATTTATTAAACCAGTAATTCTAATATCCTTTTCATCACGGTTCATCTCTTCATCAGGTATAGCATTTGTTTCCTCAATATGCTCCTCTAGGGTTTTACCTTCCCAGCGAGTACCTTCTGCAAAGACTGCAAACATAACATCTCTTGATTTTCGATCATTACTAGACAGTGCCTTTAGTCTTCCTCTTGTCCAGTTAAAATAATCCCCTGTGTACTTCTCATCTGTTGCCATTTGTTGTAGCAACTCTTTAGCATATTTACGTTCTGCAGCAATATAATCCTTAATGCCACTGAACCCTTCTAAAGAATCTGTCGTTTCGTTGCCACCAACCAGAAGCTGTTTCTGCTGTGCAGGTGTAGCATTTTTATACATAGGAGACTCAATCACCTTCATCATGTTGTCATACAAGTGTCCTTGTAGTAACTGCTCTGTCAACACAGCAACCACAGGGTTCTTCTCACGATAAGGGTTGTACACGGTAAAAGGGTCAATCTGCAAACGTACAAACTCTTGCTTTAAAGGGTTCATACGAGGCTCACCCACAAGACCAATGACCTGTTTAATCATTGGGTTAGTTATACGTAATGGGCCTTCACCAAAGATGTCCATACGAACAGCGTCATAACCCTCGTCTTCATTACCCTTAAACTGTGTCTGAAAGACAGCCTTTGTGGAGGTGTTAAAGAACTTAAGTAAGCCTTCCGCTTTCTTAGGGTCAATATCAATACCAGACATCTCTTTAAGAGTGTTGGCAATGGTTCGTGCATTAAAGTCTGGAAGCTGTCTAGTTACTCGCTGAAAAGAAGACATAGGCATCTCAAACAAACCTAAGTTAAGCATACTCACAGTAGCATCTCTTGTTTCAGGAAAGTAAGAAGAACGAGGGTCAAATTGTCCGTAGAAGTCCTTAACTACAGCTGCTGGATAAGTAAAGGCACTAAAATAATTACCTACTAAGTCCCACAGAGGTTTAGTATCACCAGATTCAACTGCACGTATAACCTTGTCTACTGCTGTCCCTGATGGACGAAACTCTGTACCAACCGCAATCTTAGCAATGTCTTTTTTGATCTCTGCATTACTTTTAACTTCTTGTCCCGCCATGACACGTGCAGCTAGGTTAGCTGTATACGCATGGAATGCACCAGGGCCAAGAGCGGCCTGAGCATTATAGGTTTGACCATCATCCGTCTGTGCCTGGAACCACTCAAGATTGTTAGCAATGTTATCTTTCTGTACTTGATATAAAGCACCAAATGCTGCAGCCCCAGTCATAGCCTTGCCAAACTCTTCATCTGCTATAGAACGGCCTGTCGCCAAGCGCCTAATAAGAGTAAGACCTGTATAGTCACTAATAAACTTAGCCTGTGATGCCATATAACGAGGGAAGGGTATCAGTACGGTGAGGCCTGACTTGTTAATAAGATCTACAAGCTCCTTAGTTGCCTTGCTCTCTGCAGAAGAACCTTTACCACCAAATTTACGTTGAAAGGTGAAAGCCAAGCTCTCATCTAAAGCATCATTGAGCATTTCATTTGATATGTTACTTAAGCGCCCAGCTTTCATCTCCTCCATAAGGCTACTGCCTTTAGCTTTAAATTGCCTATCTAAGTTACCTGCAATAACAGCTTTCTTAAATGTGTGGTCAGAGATAGTGTTAAGCGTGTTAAAAGCTTTACCTGTTCTAGCAAGCCATGAGTTTGACACAAGAGCGCTCTCAGCCATGGCAGCATCTTGAAATACACGAGACAATGTTTCGGGTGCGTCTTGTTGTAACGTCTTAATGAGTGCTTCTGCTACAGCGTTGTCTTTCGTAAGATATTTAAAGGTGTCAACAGTACCTTTCATAGTAGAGATACCCTGAGAAAAACGCCCTCTTAACATCTGACCGATACCTGTGTTCACTTGATCCAGCATATCAATGGTTGTCATAGCTCCACCAAAGATATTGTTTCGCATAGTTGTAGCAACCTGAGAAGTCATCAAAGCACGTCTAGCAGATTCAATCTCTTTAAAGCCACGCCAAGCCCTACCTGCAATGCCATGTCCCGCTTCAGCACCAGAGTCTAGTGCACGTTTAGCTTCAGAAGGATCAACACTAGACATACCTGAATTATACAAACGCTCTATGTCATCCGCAAACTTCTTACCATCGACAGCACCTACAAGCTTAGCACCGCCTTTACGAACAAGCTTAGATTGGTCAGCCAAGATCTTAGCCGCTTCTGATACCTCTGCAGCATATACAGCGGATAGCTGTCTGTTACTTAAGTTATACTTTTTAGCTATTTCTTCAAAAGCATCGCTACTACCGTCTTCACCTATAGTCTTAGCAAGTACTTCTGTTATACGCTGACCTGACTCTGGTTTAATGCCTAGCCTCTTAGTAAGATCAAAAGAAGCGGCTGTAAGTCTCCGTATAGTATCACGATCCAATCCACCGATTAGACCATCAGGAAGTGTATCACTAAGGATGTCGTGCTTGGCTTCCATACCCTCTTTTACAAGTGCAGGGTCAATAGCCTTAAGCAGCCTATCAGTAGTAAAGGTCATACGCTTCTTGCCTTCAGCCGTAGACAGCGCCTTCTTGATGGTCTCTTCCGTAGCCGCCTTAGCCTCTTGCAGCGCAGCTACATTAGCCTGTCTGCCTTCGTCTAAAGTTTCTACGAGCCTACCAGCTACTTTATTACGGTGGAATGCAGGAATGGCATAACCAAGACCCCCAGCTGCTCCACCAATAGCCCCTGCTAAGGCAACGTTACCCATGTTGACATCGTACTCTTCGTCAATCTCTTTACCTGCAGTCTGTTTAATGCGCTCTAGGCCAAGCTGAGACCCTGCAGCAATACTGCCATCCACTGCACCTGCAAAAGCAGCACGTCCTATTAGTCTATTAGCCACTTTACGTGTGGCTATAAGAGCGCCTTGCTTAGTCGCCTGTACAGCAGCCCCGCCAGCACCACCTGTAAAAGCGCCTGCAGCAACAGAAGCATACGTAGAGGGAGCAAAAAGAAAACCTTTAGTATAGTCAAAGATAGCTTCACCACCACGGTCAAGCATACCCTCTCCTTTTGAGTTATCAAATGTAAATAGCAAGCGCCCATAAGCCTGACGTTCTTTTTCATCTACTTTATCATCACTAACGTAGTAGTAATCTTTAGCCATAGTAATTTCGTTGGCTGTACTCATACGAAAATGTTCTAGTACTTCGTCTACGACATCATCAGCTGAAAGATCTTGAATGTCTTCGTCCGTAAAACCCTTGCGTTTACTCTTTAAAAAAGTTAAAGCATCTGTAAGGAAGGCAGGATCGTTTTTCAGATCGGATACCTTTTTATCCTTCATGTTTTCTGCTGTATAATAGTCCATGGTTGCTCCGATTAGCGTTTTATAGATAGGTTATTGGTGTGTTCCTGTACTATATCACAAACCCATTTCTTTTTGCACTAGAGCTATGCCATATTTCTCGACTAGCATCTCCAGCAGTCCAGTGTCTTTGCCTAATTCACGAGCTTTCTGCGCTCTCTGAAGTCTAGCTTTATCGCTTGCTGTCATACCTTTAGGCTTAAGGGGTTTCTTAGGCCTAGTCACTAAAGGTTCAGGCTCTACAGTTTGCTCTACTTCAGCCTTTTCACGTAGGTCAGAGATCTTATCCTTAAGAGCTTGTAAAGCTACAACCCTATTTCTCTGCCCTTCATTCTTCATAATACGCTCCTCTAAGGATTCCTCAAAGAAGGCTGCTATAGAGGTATTTATTTTATCCTGAGTGTCAAACAGAGCCTGGTGAAACACATCTGGCAGTTCAGTCAGATAACTCAGAGCCTTAGAGATCTCTGATGTTGTAGCGTTTTCCAGGTCTTCAGGTACATCACCAGGGAATTCCGGGGTAAACACTTCGTTTACAGCGCTAGGCTCTTCACTAGAGAGAGGCTCATCAGGCTCTACAAAATCTGGGTTTAGTGTGATCTGCATTCCTTTACGGAGAAACCTTGGCTCTACGTTTTCTTGAGTCTTACTACGTTCCCTAGCAAAATCTTCGTATGACATTAGGCCGTTTGCTGTTTTGACACCTTCTTCAGTAAATACAGTATTACGGAATCCCTCTGCTACTGCTTCAACAGATTCAGGCTCACTTATACCCATAGAAGAGAGCCACCCTTTAGCAGCTATTTCTGAAGCTGTCTGACGGCGTTGCTCTGCAGATTCTCTGAGTCTTTTACTCATAGGGGATGACTCCTGTGCCCCCATTGCGCCAGCAACAAAGTCTGCAGCATATGCAACAGCATCGCTAATAGCAGCTACAGCCTTAAAGGGTGCTGGCATAATTTTATTACCTGCTACATCTAAGACATCTTCCTTGAAAGCCTGACCACTAATAAGAGCATCAGTAACATCTGACGGTAGTGCTGGTGATTCAATAACCTCTTCTGTCCTGATTGGCTCTGCCCTTAAGCGCTCCTCCTCGTCAGATAAACCAAAAGGGATGCCTTTAGTGGCATCAGTAGTACCACCAGTAAGCTCTGCTACCTTTTTATTAATAGCAGCATCTGAGGTCAGAGGAGCAGGTCCAGAGGCTGCAGCTGTAGCGGGAGTAGATGTTTCAGTTAAAGGGTCAGTACCAGCTGCATCTACAGATGTCTCTTCTTCAGGTTCTACTCCTGGAATAGGCTCACCATTTAGTACGGCTTCAAGTTGTGTATCAGTAAACGTACCATCAGTTTCAATAATAAGCTTTGTGAAGCGTCCATCTCTTTCCGCCGCTACAAAAGCCTTTAGCTCCTCTGGAGTGTCGATCCTACTAATTAGCCTAGAGATAGCGCCTGTACGTTTTAATTCGTTACCAAAGCCAGCCCCGTAACCCTTAAAGGCTATATTGCTCTCAAGAAAAGCCATATACTGTGAAGCAGTCTCAATGTCTTTGAATACATCTATTACGCCATTAGGGGTTTGTAAGTTTTTAGCTAGTGAAGCTTCAATATCTGTTCCGGCCTCATTTAATACCTTAAACATTCTAGCAAATGTCCTACGAGTTTTATCCTGTGTATTACCAAAATCAGATGACTTATAGTCTTGGTCAGGTAATGCTAGGGGTCCAGCTGTAACCTCAGGGAATATATCACCACGTCCTGCTGAAGCATTAAAGTTACGTAACTCATCCATGCTAAAGCCTGCATACTGCATATTCTTAAGCTGCTCTTCTGCAGAGGCTCGTGGGTTTAACGCTAAGAAGTCAGCCATAGCTTTACCAAAAGCACCACGCTTGTTAACTTCAGACTTAGGGTTATTGCTGGCGTTAAGGTTCTGAGTTGTATTAAAGAGGATGTTTCTCAAGCCAGACTCAAGTGTCATACCTTTGGGCATAGTTATACTAGATGCCATATTGAGAGAGCCAAGTATAGTACTTTTATCAAAGCCTAATTCAGTTGCATTAGCCTCTGCAGCCATCTTCTGCTCCATGAGGGTTTTGTGAATTGCGTTTAGATCGTACTTACTAGCCATAGCTACAATCTCAGAGTCTGTAAAACCAAAAGAATCTTTTAGTTGTCGAGCCTGAGACACGGTAGCTTTATACGCAGCTGTAGTTTCTGCGTACTTAGGCGCATTAGCCTTGGCAGAAGCAATCATCATATCTTCGTATTTTTCTGCTTTATCTGTACGGTCTTGGATCTTTTGTACAAACGTATCGGCAAAGCCGCCAATCATACCTGCTTGAAATGCACTTGCCATAATTAAACTTCCTTCGCCATAAGACCTGCAGGTGCGGCAGGCATCTCTTCCATAGTTTCTTCCGCCATTTCTACAGGCTCTTCTTCCATAGGTTCGTCAGATTGCATAGACTCTAATACGTCTTGCTGCATTTGTACGCCAGGATCAGATTCTTCACCTTTGGCGATCTCCAGTTCTAGCTTAGTTGCCAGCTTCTGACGCATACGCTCTTCTTTCTTAGCATCCATGTTAACATAGTCTGCCATAGTGAGTTTGTAATCAACGCCAACAACCTCTGCAATGGTTTGGATCTGTGTAGCAATTACGCCTTTTAGTAGTAGCTTAGTGTCTACTGAATGCAGACCATCCATAACACCACCGGAAAGCATTGTATCCACGACAATACTAATGGGGATTCCTATATCCAGCATGTCAATTAACTCATCCTGAGATTCAGGATCAGCAAGACGCTCCATGTACATCTCAAGAGCATCCATAGGATCTGCATACTTAGGCGGTTGCTCCCAAGGTACGTTCTTAGGTTCCGTAGTTAAAGACTGACCGGGGATTGGTCCCTCAAATAGTGTTGGCTTTGCCATGATAATACCTTACTTAGTGAAACCTGCGCCAAAGTAGAGACCTACGATAGCTGAAACGATGTGTGTGTCTAGCGGGGTGATTACGAAGCCTCTAGCTGCCTGCCACTTTACTGTGCCATCGCCGCCAAAGATCCAGTTAAACAGGCCGCCCTCTACTTCTGTGTAGCCTACAATAACGCTTACCTCAGGATACCATACAGCAACAGCCTTTGGCAAGACTATAATTGAGAAGATTGCAGATAGAGCAATAAGCCTGCGTGTCCATGCAAAATGCTTATCTGTCTTGCCGTGCTCTCTGGCCTGCTGCATACCACCAATCATCATCTCTTGTTGCTTGGCTTTGTTCTTAGCGTTCTGCCCTATCATAGACATAACCCCACCCAGTACAGTGGAGAATAGCATAGTGATAAGCTCTAGAGGTAAACCAAACATTAGGGACGTGCCTTTGGTTTTGGCTTAATCCAGTTCTTACCATCATATCTATTGTCATCATCTGCATTACCGAACAGGTGATTTCCTATCTGAAGGGTACCACGTTTACGAGCCTTCATATCAGATAGCCATTCAGGCTGACTAACAGCTGTGTTTACATAATGAGTAGCGCCGTCTGTAGGGTCTGTATAATCTCCAGTAAGAATAGCACTTGCAGCTTTATAGGCTTTTGCGCTAGGCTTAAGAGCTAACATATCTTTACCTTGTTCGCCTTTAGCGCCCCCTGTCCACGAGTTCCACGGAGAGAACTGGCCTTCCTTTAGAATTACACCCTCTATATCATCGCCGTATTTACCAGCTGCAGCACGGTTAGCTATTACAGAGCCTACCGCAATCATACCTTCATAACCCTCTTGTGCTGCTTCTGCTTCAATGGTACGAGCTAAGATCTCTAGCTTAGACATCTCTTTAGGGCTTTTGTACACCTTATACTTTGGTATATCTAGGTTCTCTGGTCTAGCCATCATATTGGAGCTTTTAGACATAAGACCCTCAGAACCTGTAGCCTCTACTATTGCTTCCTCAATGTCGCTATTTGTTTGTGTAGTCTCTGGGATTGTAAGCTCTTCAGGTCTAGCTCTAGGACGCACAGGCTCCTCTGGAGTTAAAGCAGATACATCATACTTTGATAGATAGATCTCTGGCTGTTCTTCTATAGCAATGTCAGCTTTCTGGCGAAGGCTTCTAATAGTATTAGCTACAAAGTCATCTGTTGTAGGAGCAGCTGCTGCTGGCTTATCAAATAAACCCTTACGCTTACTAGTACTATCATCCCCTGCAGAGGATTTTTGTGCAGAAAGAGCACGTTCCTTAATGCGAGACATCATGGTAACGATGTTATCTGTCTGCGATTGTGATAAAAGACCCATTGTAATTATACCTACTGTTAACGCTGTTTTAACCAAATGCCCATTCCAGAGCTTTGTCTGCAAACGCAGCAAGTAGCTTACCTGAACCTGCTCCTGCTGCTGTATCAATCTGAGCTTGAATTTGCGATGCAGCTGTTTCAGCTTGAATAGCTGCAACCTGTAACCTAACCTGACGATCTGCAGTACTCTCAGCGGCACTAAAAGCATAACTAATCATATCACGCTCTTCTTGGATTATATTGTTGTATGCAGTCATTGTGTACTGATTTTCAGCGATTGCTGCATCACGGTTTGCTTCGTTCTGCGCTGCTGTTTCTGCCGTAGTAATTGCCTGAGACCATGCAGCATTAGCTTGCGCTACGATAAGCTGGTTGTTTGCATTAAACTGATCTCGTGCCGCTCTCTGACTTACATTAAACTGATTTACTGCATTTGTTTGACCAGAGTTAAACTGGTTCATGGCATTCTTTTGCTCATTATTAAACATAGACACCTGAGATGCTAGATTAGTAAAGAACTGATTAGTCTGGTTCTCACTAGAAGCATTAAATTGCTTAGCAGCATTCTCAGCAGCTTGGTCTGATAGCAAGGCATTAACCAAACTCTGTGATTTAAACATGGTAGCCTGTTGCTCATTAGACAAGTTAACCATGTCCATATCTAAGAAAGACTTAGCGTTTTGTACCTGCGCCTGCTGACGGTTGTTTAGGTTAGTAAGATCTAACTGTGTCATGGCAGCTGCATCAGCCATTACTTTAGCATTAGCAGCACTAAGGTTAGCTAAGTCTACAGACTGTGCCATACGAGCATTCTCAAGAGCAACCTGCTGTTCAGCAGTGAAGTTCATGTTAGCAATCTCTGAGATCTTAGAAGCGTTAGCTACACGAGCCTGGAAGTTTTGGTTAAACTCTAGCCCTAAAAACTCAGCACGTTTCTCAGCAGCAAACATAGCAGATTGTTGTTTATTACTTAGGTTAGTTAACTCAAATGTAGCAGAAGTCTGCGCATCCTGTACAGCGATAGGCATTGCTGATTCCATGGCGGCTTGAATAGCAGCCTGACCAGCCATAGAAGAAGCAGACAACCCACGTGCAGCCATCTGTGCAGCTGCAGCCCTCATAGCACCAGCAGCCCATGCAGGAGGTTCACTACCCTCAAACTGCTCCATCAAGCCCGTAAGCTGACCCTGTACTGTAGCATCTGTAGAAGGAGCACCTGTAGCAGCTTCAAAGTTAGTCTCTTTCTTGACACGCTCCATGTCAACAGTAGAGCCTTCAATCAGCTCCCCTTCCTGCAGAGTACGAGCATCTACAGGCTGCACCCTACGTGCTTCTGATAGCTGTGCAGCGGAAATACCAAGCTGAGCAAGCTTATCTGGTGACATAGATTGTGCATCAACTAAAGCTTCTGCGCTAGGTTTACCTGTAGCAGCCTCTAAACGATCCAGTACATCTTTTGTTGTAGATTCTACAGAAAGAGGCTCATAGGTAACTGCATCTGTCTTAGTGGGTGTCGTAACATCTGCTGCAGTTTCGGCAGTATCTACTACCATATCTGTAGTAGCAGCTACGTCTCCTGTACCTGCAGCGATCTCTCCTGCAGTCTTATCCTCTTCTGATATAGTAGCTACATCAGCTGTCTTGGTCATCGACCCTGGATCTGTTGCAGCTTTTACATTTAACTCTGCGCTTGTAGGAACTTGTGTAGTTTTATAATCAGAATAAGCAAGAGAGTATTTTTGTTTAGCATTGTTTACATTTGTTTGTGCATCTGTAACAGCTTTTACTAACGCTTCATTTTCAGGGTCTGCTTGTTGTGCATTAATGGCATCCTGCAGGGCAGTGTTTGCTGTGGACACCCCTTCTCTCGTTGCGTCAAGAGGATTAACATCGCCACCCTCTGCATAGCCTTTCTTAGTAGCCATGCCACCATACGCCATACCAATACGCTTCTGCGCTACCTCTGCCATCTTACCGACACGGGCAGCAGCACCAGGCTGTGACGCTAAGTAAGCAGCTTGTTCATCAGCCTGCATACCTTGCATTTCAGGTATAATCTTACCCATCTGTTCTGGTGTGAACCCTGCAAACTTCTTAGCCATAATTACTTATTCCCTAACTGCATCCATACTGCACCAGCTATGAATGTTATAATTGCGATTGTTGTTACCTTTACAAA
>Ga0209037_1000472_pt1 | contig 12332 bp, 10 predicted proteins | sample SaaInl25SG_5_DNA_FD_188225 | JGI IMG/M metagenome (GOLD analysis project Ga0209037, IMG submission 188225) | Marine microbial communities from expanding oxygen minimum zones in the Saanich Inlet - ESP_125SG_5_DNA (SPAdes) (version 2) | ecosystem: Environmental > Aquatic > Marine > Intertidal...
CAGATGGAGCGTCAGAGGATGACATAACCTCCTTCTACCGACCAAGACCTGGTTTCCCCTTCACGGCTTATGAGATTGGCGGTAAGCGCAGGTTGGTTTGGACCACTTTCATGCCAAGCCAGGTTGATGTCGACATCAAACACGAACAGGGCATTGCCTACCTGAAGCGAATTCTCGAGGCCTTGAAGTCGGGCGGGGTGAAGGTGGTGCGTCTAGACGCTGTTGGTTATGCGGTCAAGACTCCCGGCACCGACTCGTTTATGACCGCTGAGACTCTTGAGTTTGTGAAAGAGATCACCGACCTAATCCACTCATACGACATGAGGGTCTTAGTTGAAGTTCACGCCCACTACAGCCAGCAGCTAGAGATTTCTCCGCTAGTTGATTTGATTTATGACTTCCAGACCGCACCACTGTTGCTTCATTCGTTCTTCACGGGAAGTGTTGACAGGTTGGACACCTGGTTCAAGCTTCGACCAGACAACTGCCTCAACGTCCTAGACACCCACGATGGTTACGGGGTGATTGACGGAGGTCCTATCGGTGGCAGGCCGGGGTTGATCACTCAAGATGAGATGAAGCACATTTTTGATGTTGCTAAAAAAAACACCGGTGGCCATTCAGCACTCGCAAGCGTTGTCCCACAGTGGTTCTCCCTTCCCCACCAGATCAATGCCACCTTGCCAAGCATCGTCAACAACGACGACGCTTATGTGATCATGCGCGCCGTTCAGTTCTTCTTGCCGGGAGAGCCCCAGGTTTACTACGTGGGCCTATTCAATGGCATGGACGACCGAGAGCTTTTTGCCAAGACCGCTCAGGGTAGAGATGTAAACCGCCACCACTACACCCCCGAAGAAATTCAAGATGCTCTCCAGGATCCTGTCACAAAGGCCATCATCGCCTTAGCCAGATTGCGCAAGCACGTGGCCTTTGAAGGAAGCTTTGCTTGGGAGGTCACTGGCCAGAGCTCAATGGTGCTTTCATGGGAGCACGGCGAAGCCAAGGTCAGCCTCTCGTTTGACACCGGCTCCAATGCTTTCTCGATCTCAGTTAACAATGGGTCAGAAACAAAGCTGATTCCAAACGTTTCTGAGCTCGCGGGTTACTAAAGACCCGCAGAGCCTGGGTCTACACGGGAAGAAAAACCACCTTCAGTTAGTTCAAAAGCTAATGGGACTAAAACTTAAAGCAGGCACAGACTTCGCATCTATCTTTGCACTAGCGCGCAAAGTGGCGCCCGATGCATTTGACCAGACTTCGGTCCGCAACCTAATTGGTGGCTCGTGGCAGGTGCTGGGAAACCAAATTGACCACGTTTCCCCGGTAGATGGAAAGTCAATTATTGGCCCCTCAATGCTCAACCTTGAGCAGACTCAAGATGCAGTTCGACAAGCAGTCTTGATGGACAAAGACTGGTCATCTCATTCCCTTGAGGAGCGGAAGACAAGAGTCGCGAGGGCCATAGAACTATTGCGAGAAAACAGGGACCTAATAGCCCAGTTCTTGATTTGGGAAATAGGTAAGCCCTGGAAGCTTGCTTGCGCTGACGTTGACAGGTGCATCGAGGGAGTTGAATGGTATCTAGGTGAGATTGATCGCCAAATGACCGGAAGAACCCCGTTGCCTGGGCCAGTGTCAAACATCGCAAGCTGGAACTACCCCCTCAGCGTTCTTATCCACGCAGAGTTGGTGCAGCTTCTTGCCGGAAACGCGGTCATTGCTAAGACCCCAACGCAAGGCGGCTTTCATGCACTGACCCTCTGCCATGACCTAATGGCAAGAGCCGGACTGCCAGTGACACTAATTTCTGGATCAGGCGCTGAGTTAGCACCTGCTCTTGTCAGTTCGCCTGATCTTGGAGCGCTGGCCTTTGTTGGCGGTAGAAACAACGGTAGGGCTGCAGCAAGCTCACTGAAGTCTCTGGCCAAGCGTCACATCTTGGAGCAGGAAGGCTTGAATTCCTGGGGAGTGTGGAACTACTCGAACTGGGATGAGCTTGCGGCCCACCTAACCAAGGGTTTTGAATACGCCAAGCAACGCTGCACCGCATACCCGAGATACGTAGTGCAACGCGAACTCTTCCCAGAATTCTTGGAGATGTACCTAGGTGTGGTGAAGAGCCTGAAGTTTGGTCACCCGCTTGCGGTTGAGAACGAAAAAGATGATTACCCAGAACTCCACTTTGGTCCGGTCATTAGCTCCAAAAAAGCAGAAGAGTTGAATTCAGCTTTTCAAGAGGCGGTTGATAGAGGTGGTGTTCCACTCTATGCAGGAAGCCTAGACAGTGGCTCATTCTTGGATGGCCAAGACACCAGTGCCTACATAGCCCCAAGAACACTGCTGGAGCCTCCAAAGTCCTGGTCCATTCACCACTCTGAGCCCTTTGGCCCACTGGATTCAATTGTCCTTGCTGACACCGAGGCCGAGATGATCGCTGCCATGAACGTTTCAAACGGCAACCTAGTGTCATCGGTTGCAACCGATGACATGCAATTTGCTGAGCGCGTGCGCGAAGAATCGCAAGCTTTCAAGTTCGGCATAAATGCTCCTCGTTCAAGGGGAGACAAGGCCGAAGTCTTTGGCGGCAAAGGCGCCAGCTGGCGAGGTTGTTTCGTTGGTGGTGACTTGCTGGTCGAGTCCGTCACCGAAGGTGAAGGGCAGCTGTTTGGTAACTTCTCCGACGGCTCTAGATACCCCGAAGTTGCATAAATGAACGTCAAGCTTTTAGCCCTTGTAGCGACTGGACTGTTATTGGCCGGTTGCGCAACAACCGAGACCGAGGATCTAGCTGAGACACCCATTGCTCCGATGTTGACTGAGATGCAAGAAGAGGTGGAGGCAACCACCGATTCAGACCCCGGTTATGCAACTCCGGAAGAAATGGAGGAAGCTGAGGAACCTGCTGCCGAAGCGGAGCCCGAAACTAAAACTGAAGCCACTGCCGACACTGCTACTGAAACAGAGCCGGAGCCGACCACTGAACCAGATGTTGAGGAAACTCCGGAAGCGGCAGCATCAGAGACGCCGGAGCCTGAACCAACTGCCTCTGGCTACACCATGCAAATGATTGCGGCTAACAACACGGTATCGAAGTGCTGGGCTGTAATTGATGGAATGGCTTATGACCTGACTAATTGGATCTCTTCTCACCCGGGAGGTTCCTCTGCTATTGCGAATCTCTGTGGCAAGGATGGGACGAGTCGCTTCTTGTCTCAGCATGGAGGGCAAGCTAGCCCGGATAGGGCCCTTGACGGGTATTTACTGGGGCCGATAACCGGCTAGAGGCAACTGGCGGAGACGAGAGGATTTGAACCTCCGAGGGGCTATAAAACCCCTACCTCATTAGCAGTGAGGCGCACTCGACCGGACTATGCGACGTCTCCTTGTGCTACTGAAGCCTACAAGATTGATGCCTTGAATCCAAACTTAGTTTGAACAGGTGGTGGTTGCCGCGTTGGTACCCTGAACCCACTCGGGCAGTGATGTCGGCTCAAGTGCCGCTGGGGCATCAATGGGAGCAGCTGTTTCACTTGAAGAAGCCTCATCGGCTGGCTCTAAGTCTTCTGCCAACACAGCACCGTTGCCAATGTTTGCTTCTGCCAGCACCAAGGGCTCGTCATTTAGTAGCAGCTGGAAAATTTCTGCTGAGCGTTCAGGAGATGGGGCCACGCGGCCTGCGTATTCACCCTCTAAGTCATAGACCGGAAGCTGCATAAACGTGATCTTGTCCAGGTCAACATTGTTGACCTGTCTTGCCATTGCGTAGATAACTCCTAGGTCGGTCAGGCTGTTTGAAAGGGTCATGTTTGAAAGTGCTGCCGTGCCGAGTCTGAACATGGTGAATGGATTGGCAAGCGTCCCCTCATCTTTCAACTTGCGCATCAAAGAGGTTAGAAAAACCTGCTGGTTTGAAATACGAGAGAGGTCAGAGCCGTCACCAACACCGTGACGGGTGCGTAGGAATGCAAGAGCCTCGTCACCAATCAAGGTGTGATCGCCTGGCTCTAGATACAACCCGGTGTAGTTGTCGTCGATTTTGCTCGCAACACAAACATCGACGCCACCGATGGCCTCACTCATTGCGATAACACCCTTGAAGTCGATCATGCCAAGAAAGGGAATCGATAGTCCTGTTAGCTCCTGCACCGCAAGCAGCGTGCAGGCAGGTCCACCCTTGTTCATCGTTGAGTTGATCTGAGCGAATTCTCTGGCTGGGAAATCTTCGCCGCCCTCAGGATTCGGACAGGCGGGAACGCTGACCATCAAGTCTCTTGGGATGCTCATTGCGACAGCGTTTTTACGGTCTTGTGAAATATGAACCAGAATAATCACATCTGCGAGCGCCGCGCCAACTGGGCCGTATTCAGTAGTACCCTGGCCCTCTCTGGTGTCCGAGCCGATTACCAAGACGCTTATAGGCCCGGCAATACTGGCGGCATCTGGAATATCAAAACTTGAACCGTCGGTTGCATAAACCTCGACGCCTGATGCTGTTAGCTGACTAGTCACATAGAAATAGCCCCCGGCTCCGGCCGCGACTGTTCCAACGACGGCGACAAGCAAGGAGGCTAAAACAATTTTTAGCCAGCTGCGTCGTTTGGCCCTAGGGGCCTCCAGGAACTCGTAATCTGAATCAGTCACTTATGTCTTTTCCAACTAATTTTCGCTTCACGTCTGAGAATACCCGCGCTGAAGAACTATCGTCTCGAATTCCAAGGGAATTCACACTTGGAGTCGCAAATGACTCCTGGCAAATCGAAACAGGCACTCAGGGCCCGAGATCCGCCCTTGAAGCCTCACCGTTGATTTATTTGACGGAGCCTGACGTCAGTCCTCGGACGAAATACCTCTGGAGCCCTAAGAACACCATCAATGGAACGATTAGGGATATGAATGCACCAGCCGCAACATCCTGCCAACCTTGACCGTACTGACCAAGCAATTTGAGAAGTTCGTACGTGAGCACGGGACTGCCCTGGCCAACGAATATAAACGCGATCAGATAATCGTTCCAAACCCACAGGAATTGGAAAATAGCAAATGACGCGATTGCCGGCATTGAGAGCGGGAGAACAAGAGACCAGAAAATCTTGTAGTAGCTTGCTCCATCAATTCGAGCCGCCTCGATTAGTGAGGTTGGGATCGTCAACATGTAGTTTCGAATGATGTAGATGGCCAGTGGCATTGCAAAAGCAGAGTGAACGATCCAAGCCGATGCATAGGTTCCAGTCAGCTGGATGTCCACTGTCTTCTGGAACCAAACCATCCCTCTAAGGACTGGGATTAGGGCTGCCTGAAGTGGAACAACCATTAGGCCGACCATCAAGGAGAAGACAACCTCTTTGCCCTTAAAATTCAAAAACGTGAATGCATACGCCGCATTCGCCGCGATCATCAGAGGCAGAATGGTGGCAGGAATTGTAACGGCAAAGGTGTTTACTAATGCATCAAGCATTCCGCTCTCAGCCACATTCCTGAAGGCCTCTGTAGTCCAAGCCGTTTCCAGCGGGTTAAATATGGCGTCCCACCAAGGAGACACTTCAGCATCAGAACGTCTTCTCAAAGACGTGATGAGAAGTCCAACCGTTGGAATAGACCAGATAAGCACCAGGAAAAGCAGGGTGAATGTTGACCCAAGATTCAGCTTCTCGGAGACTCGTTTCAGCTTGTTCATCAGCGAAGCTCCTCCTGCTTTTTGACAGTTCTAATTTGAACGTACATGAGAGGAACGATCAAGACGAACAGCACTACAACGATTGCAGACGCAGGGCCGATTTCCCGGCTTTCGAAGAAAGCAGTGAACCATTCGAGTGCAAGTACCGAGGTGTCGAAGTTACCTCCGGTCATTGCTAACACAACATCAAAGATCTTCATCACGAGAATCAGAACTGTGACAAAGACCGCCATGATAGAGCCCCATACCTGGGGGAGAATAATGTGTCTGAAAACCTGCCATGCATTTGCGGCATCAAGCTTTGCTGCTTCAAGAGTTTCCTCGGGCACAGCTTTGATAGCGGCAGAGATGATTACCATCGAATAGCCGACTTGTAGCCAGACCAAAACTGCCATCAAGAGGAACGTGTTGAGCTTGCCGTCACTGATAGTCAACCAGGGCTGAGCTTCTAGTCCAAGTCCGACCATCACTGAGTTGAGAATTCCAATTTCCGGCCGTCCCGGCGGAACGTAGGCATAGGTCAGGGACCAGATCGTTGCCGCTGCAACGAAGCTTATTGACATCGGCATAAAAATTAGTGTCTTGAAAATCTTTTCACGATTTGGGCCCACTTGATTTGTCAGCGTCGCTACCGCGGTACCAATTGCCACGGTAACTGCAGGAACAACCAAAACCCAAAGCAGGTTGTTCACCAGTACTGACAGGAAGTCGGGGTCTGTAAACAGCGCGATGTAGTTGTCAAAACCAACATAGTTTTCTACACGCTTGTCCATAAAGGACCACACAAAAGTTTGCACAATCGGCGCCAAAAGCACGAGGGCAACTAGCACCAACGCCGGGGTTAGGAAGGCGAGCCATTGAACTCGCCTAAGAATTTTTTCGGGGAGCAGCGAAAGTAGAGCATTCAGCAGCCAGTAGAGCCCGTAGCTCGCAACAATGCCAAAGGTGACGGCGATAAGACCGAAAATTATGTCGCCCACTTGAACCCCTCCGCCCTTTGCATTTGTCTGGGTAAAAACGGTGATGCTACTGGCACCGACTATACAGTCGGTGCCAGTAGCGATACTTCAGCTAGTTACTAATGAGACTAGTACTTGCCGTCGATCAGTTCAGCTGCTTGTGACCAGCTAAGTTCGCCGGTAACAAAGCTCGTACCAGCTGACCAGAACTCACCGTTTACTGCCGCTGGCATCTGGTCTGAAGCATCGAATCCGAAGACCTCTGCGTTAGCTAGACCAGCACCAAATGACCTGACTAGGTCGTTCGGGTAAAGGGATAGGTCGAAGGTTGCGTGAGGTGAAAGGTCACCGGTAGCTACCTGGTACTTCAGTACCTCAGGGCTCGCGATGAACGCTGCAACTGCTGCAACGTCCTGGTCAACGTGTCCGTCAAATACAGCGAAGATGTCTCCGCCGCCGATAACAGCAGCCTGTCCACCCGCAGGGGCTGGAACTGGGAATGCGCTGATTCGTGAGTAGTCACCAGCTGCAATCTCATCCTGAACGTCCTCAGGCATGAAAGCGGTGATGAATGAACCCTGGCGCAGCATGAAGCACTGTCCAGCAGCCTGTCCACCAGTCTCAAACAATGGTGCGGTGTTGCCGAAACCATCGGTTGCCATTGAAACTCCGCCACCGTTTACCTGGCCGTCAGCCAAAAGGCGAGCAGCAACTAGGTCGGCTGCAGCTGTAATTTCAGCGCTTGCGAAGTCAACGTCACCGCTGATCCATTGTGCGTACACGTCAGAGCCATTTACTGCTAGAACATACTGTTCCATCCAGTCAGTGAATGCCCAACCGGTAGCGTCGCCAGATTCAATTCCAGCACACCATGGGTAGCCTGAGCCGTCAGCTTGAATCTGTGCCTCTAGAGCCTGTAGCTCTGCCTCGGAGTTTGGAACCTCGTAACCAGCAGCTGCGAATGCCTCTGGGTTATAGAAAATGAGTGACTTCTGGTTTGCAGAAACAGGAAGACCCATGATGTTTCCATCAACAACAGCTAGGTCGCTCCATCCTGGAACAAGAGTTCCCAGCGGCACGCTTGTGTCGAAAACTGTGTCTAGTGGAACTAGGTACTCAGCAAGGTTCTTCAATCCACCTGGCTGTGGCCACATTCCGATGTCTGGCTCCTGGCCGGACTCGATTGCAACCTGGATGTCGGTGTCGTAAGAAGCTAGAGATTCAAAAGTGATCTCGATGCCGTTTGCCTCACCGAATTCAGTCAGTGCCTGCTGGAATGCGGCACCCTGAGCTTCGCCGTAGCCACCGTAGATGGTTACTGAGCCGTCGCCGGCTGGAAGCTCGTTGGTAGCAGGAGCAGGAGCGGCGCTCGTGGTCTCCTCTGTAGCAGTATCTTCAGCTGCACAACCTGCTAGAACTAGCAGGGATGCGGCAGACACAGCTATGAATTTTGTAGCTTTTTTCATGCTTGAATTGTCCTTTCGATACACGTTTTCGCCCACTCAGGACGAATGTGTACTTAGAAAACTACAGCGCAATTAGCTGCTTAAGGTGCTCGAGAAGAATCTTTTTATAACAATTTGTAACCGCTTACAGTTTTTGCAAAAAGCAGCTCATGGGAAAACGGTGATTATCTTGGCAAGAGTCCTAAATCAGGATCCGCAGTTACCTGAATCGGATCCGAAATTTCACCTACAAATTTGCCATCCTCAATGTTTCTAAATCCAAGCAAATTCCACATACCGTCCTGGCCTTGCACCAACCTGGAGGCGTATAGAAGCTGCTGCTCAAAAGGCCGAGCACGACCCAAGTCCACCCCAGAGAAGTCACCGTTACATGCCAAGGAGTAGGTAGCGTCTCTTTCGCCAAAAGCAACTCGTCGGGCGTCAGAAAGCTCACGATACCCGCAGCAAAACAAAAGAATCGGCACGCCATCGACAACTTCATACTGCAGAACTTCTAGCTGGCCAAAGTCACCTTGAGAAACTGCAAGCGGTTCCAGAACTCGCCAATTTTTGAGGTCCGTGGAGACCGCTTGCCCAATCGCTCCTCTTGTTTTTGGGTCACCGGTTTTGGCGCGCGCAGTGATAAGCATCTGCCAAGTACCGGAAGCATTCTTGAACACCCAAGGGTCTCTCCAAGCCTCCTGGTGCCAAACGCTTTTGTCTAAAGTCTCGTACCAATTTGGATCAGCGACGACGAGTGGTAAGTCCGTCTGCTTTTCCCATGAAATCAAATCCAAGGAGGTTGCGGCCCCAATTTTTTGGACATCGCCGTTGTCTTCCCTCGAGACCCCTGTATAAAACATCCACCACAACCCGTCGTCATCTTTGACCACCGACCCTGTCCATGTCGACAATGAATCGAAAGCTGGTGAGTCTGATGGAGAAAGGGCGTCGGGCAGAATCGTCCAGGTCATCAAGTCCTGAGAGATCGCATGGCCAACATTTGCATTGAAGTGACGCCTGTCAGGATCACCTAACCCCCTTGACGCACAGAGGTAAAACGCATGGCAGGTATCGCCGTCCCATACGTACCAACTATCCCAGATCCACCTGTCGGCCAGTCGAAGTGCCATGGCGTCCTCTCCAAATTGCGAATGACTACTTTTTAGTCAGGTCTACATCGACAGTGTGAGATAAAACAAATCAGATGGCAAGTTCGAACTATTACTTAGGGCTGTTCTCTGCTCGCTTCTCTCTACCAGAGGCTGCGGCACGAGAAACACACACGGCATTGAGTGCTATTCATGCTTGTGGCGCTAGTTGATCTCAGCAGTCGGATATACGAGCCCAAACAAATAGGGCTAGAGCGATTGAATCAAAATGGCGGAGGCCGTGGGATTCGAACCCACGAGACATTTCTGCCCACTGGTTTTCAAGACCAGCTCCATCGGCCGCTCGGACAGACCTCCGTGGAAGAGTTTAGCGGTTATTGAAAAAACTCAAGTCCCTCAAGCGATTTAAGCACCTGAGCAACGCCATTTTCTGTCACCGCAGCAGTCACTGCGGTTGCGGCCAACTTCACTTCTTCAGGAGCTTGCCCCATTGCAAATGCATGACCGCCAAGTTTCTGAGCCCACTGGAACATTTCAATATCATTTCTGCCATCACCCATGACAAGCACTTTGTTTGTTGTGTGGTCATAGTGATCTCTGAGTTGATTCAAGGCATGCCCTTTGTCGATGCCCTTTGGCGCGATGTCCAGCCAGGCTGTATACCCAATCGCGTAGCTGACCGATTGCAGGCCGACATCGTCCATAATTTTCAAGAATTGATCTACATCGTGATCCGGAGAAAGCACAACAACCCGGCTCACCGGGTGGTACAGCAGCTCCTCCAGAGGAGTCTCAACATTTTGGTCACCTAGGGCGTAGTTTGGAAAAGGCTTGTGAAAGCGATATCCACCGTCGAGGTCCTCAACTGCGAAATGCGCGTTTGGAATAGTGTCAATTAGCCTGGCTAAAACATCCGCTGGATCAAATGTCTTTACATCATGAACTGCAAAGCCCTTCGGGTGTGAGCCGTCAAGCCGAATCGTTACTGCCCCGTTTGAACAAACCGCATGGCCGGTATCGATTCCGAGTTGATTGATCACCGGGTACGCATTAGACGCTGCCCTACCTGTTGCAACAAAGACGTGGTGGCCCAGGTCCCTTACGCGATTGACCTCCGCCACCGTCTCATCTGAGAGGTAGCCGTCGTCATGAACTAGCGTGCCATCGATATCGATGCCAACTAGCCACGGGTCATTTGTCATTTAGTTCTTTGGCTCAATCTTTTCAACGCCACCGAGGTAGCCACGTAGCGCCTTTGGAATCAAAACTGAACCATCGGCCTGCTGATGGTTTTCAAGAATTGCCACCAGCCATCTTGTTGTGGCCAAAGTTCCATTCAAAGTTGCCGCGGTCGTAGCCTTGCCTTCCTGATCGCGGTAACGAGTGTTCAACCTTCTTGCCTGGAATGTGGTGCAGTTGGAAGTTGAAGTCAGTTCACGGTAATCGCCTTGAGTTGGCACCCAAGCTTCAACATCGAACTTTCTGGCAGCCGATGAACCTAAGTCCCCGGCCGCAACGTCAATCACACGATATGGAAGCTCACACTTCTGAAGCATCTGCTCCTGCCAGGCAAGTAGCCTCTGGTGCTCAGCCTCGGCATCTTCTGGCTTGCAGTACGAGAACATCTCAAGCTTGTTGAACTGGTGTACTCGAAGAATTCCTCGGGTGTCCTTGCCATGGCTTCCAGCTTCTCTGCGATAGCAGGTTGACCAACCGGCGTAGCGCTTTGGATCATTAAGATCATCAAGAATTTCATCGCTGTGGTAGCCGGCAAGAGCAACCTCACTGGTGCCGGTCAAATACAAATCATCTGCTGGCAGGTAGTAGACCTCTGCCGAGTGCTCTCCCAAAAACCCAGTTCCCTGCATGATTTCTGGTTTTACCAGTGTCGGTGTTATCAATGCCGTGAAGCCAGCTTCGCTGGCCTGGTCAAGGGCTAACTGCATCATTGCAAGCTCAAGTCTTGCCCCCAGGCCCTTCAAAAAGTAGAACCTGGAGCCCGCAATTTTTGCGCCGCGCTCAATGTCAATAATTTCTAGTGACTCACCAAGAGCCACGTGGTCCTTAGCCTCAAAAGAAAAGGCAGGCTTGTCGCCGACCTCTTTTATTACCTGGAAGTTCTCCTCGCCACCTGCGGGAACACCATCGAGAACTACGTTCTCAATCTTGTGAAGCACAACCATTAGTTCTTGCTCCGCCAAGTTTGCTGCTGCCTCTTGCTTTTTAACATCGGCTGAAAGCTCTTGGGCCTGCGCAACAAGTGAGGCTTTTTCTTCCTTTGGCGCCTGAGCTACAAGCTTGCCGTGAGCGTTTTGTTTTGCTCGCAAGGTTTCAAACTGCTGCAGGGCCACCTTTTTTTGCTCGGCTAGATCCGCTGCGAGATCAACAAGGCCAACATCTGCTCCGCGAGCAGCCTGGGAGGCCTTGATAAGGTCTGGATTTTCTCTAAGTAGGTTGATCTCAATCACAAAACAAAGCCTACCTGCTTGCCCGTGTTTGCTTGCTACCTAGCCTTCTTGGCGCAATTTTTGCAGCCAGGACTGAGCCGATTCGTAGTCTGGGTTTGAGTTATTACCCAGGTGGACAGAATCTGAATGATCGGCCCTTGGGTAAGAACCCAAGAAGACAACCTTCGGACTGAACCTATGCAGCCCCATCAGGGCTTCGCCAATTGCCTCGTCGTCCAGGTGACCCTCAACGTCGATGTTGAAGCGGTATCTGCCGAAGCGGTCTCCGATTGGGCGGGATTCGATTCTGGAAAGGTTGATGCCCCTGGCAGCAAACTGCTCCAGCATTTCCAAGAGCCCACCAGGGCGATCATCAGGCAGTTCAACAACGACGCTGGTCTTGTCCTGGCCGGTCTTTGTTGAAGGAGTACCTGAGATACCTATTTCGTAGAACCTGGTTTGGGCATCTTGGTTTTCACCAATGTTGCTAGCAAGGATTTCAAGGCCATAAATTTCAGCAGCACCCGATGCTGCGATTGCAGCATCGGCACTTGAGCCATTGGAGAGTGCTTTGGCAGCTGCTGCTGTTGAGGCTGCTGGGATATGGCTTGGGGCGTTGAGTTTTGTTTCCAACCACTTTCTAGATTGCGCGTAAGCAACCGGATGAGTAAGCACGTCTTTCACATCTGCGA
>Ga0209037_1000475_pt1 | contig 12304 bp, 8 predicted proteins | sample SaaInl25SG_5_DNA_FD_188225 | JGI IMG/M metagenome (GOLD analysis project Ga0209037, IMG submission 188225) | Marine microbial communities from expanding oxygen minimum zones in the Saanich Inlet - ESP_125SG_5_DNA (SPAdes) (version 2) | ecosystem: Environmental > Aquatic > Marine > Intertidal zone...
GTTGGAAATTTATAAGTGCTGTCCAAACGCATAGCCTGACCCCATTCCGCATCCTGCCCAACGAGCAAGGGAAAGGCCGCTGCACTTTGAAGACGATGCAACAGTTTCTTTTGACGTTCAGGTCCACCTTGCATAGTAATGACACCCCCTATGTGGTATTGTCGTACTAATTTTTCTAATTCCGCTTGATGGTCTTCACCCTTGTTGCTGTATGCTGCGACCATGAATAATTGGCCAATTTTCTCATCTATGGACATCGCACTCAAGGCGGAATCCACATTAAACGATTGAGCATAAAGCCCTTTACCAGGTAAAACAGCAAGTAAAGAGGCCGTAAAAATGGCTTTTAGAAAGCGTGTGTGCATAGGTCGATAAAGTGCCAAGGGGTTCTTACCTTTGAGAGGAGAATATAGAAAGATATGGGACTATTTGAACGACGCCAGCCACGCGGTTTTCAACACCAACCTAGATTTCATGACGAGCGTAAAGATCGTTTGAGAATCCTGGAGCGTAAAGAGGGCATTGACGAAATTCCCTTTCAGAATAAAGATAAATACCGAGATCGCTTAAGAGAAAATTGGGACCTGCGAAGAAAAAGAAGTGCAGGTGCTAGTGAAGGTTACGGTAAACGTTTACTCTTCAGCTTTCTGTTTCTTGTTGTCCTAGTCATTGTCGCAGTTAAATTCCTCGCTTAGTGCCCACAATTAACATACTTCCTGATCACGTTGCCAATCAAATAGCGGCAGGAGAGGTGGTTCAAAGACCGGCTTCCGTGGTCAAAGAATTGTTGGAAAACAGCGTAGACGCTGGTGCTACAAAAATCACTTTATCGCTTTTAGGATCAGGAAAGACCAGTATTAGTGTGAGTGATAATGGCTCTGGGATGGACGAAGAAGATGCTCGACACTGCTTCTTAAGGCATGCAACCTCCAAAATTAAATCCGCTGACGATTTATTCCAACTCACTACGAGAGGGTTTAGAGGTGAAGCAATGGCCTCTATAGGTGCAGTAGCACACGTGCTCTTGCGCACCAACCAGAATGAAGTAGGGCTAGGATTAGAACTTAAATTGGAAGATAGCGAAGTACAATCTGTTGTGCCGTACCCATGGAATAAAGGGACTCAAGTTGTCGTTAAAAACCTCTTTTACAACATCCCCGCACGGCGAAAATTCCTGAAAAACGATAGGATAGAACTCCGGCATTGTATTGATGAGTTTCATCGTGTCGCTCTGGTTCATGGCGATATCGAGTGGGTTATGAAAAGTGATGAAAACCTACTTTTTCACCTGAAACCCTCGCCATTGCGCCAACGCATCACCGGGATTTTCGGAAGAAAGTTTGACGAACGCCTCGTACCCATTAATGAATCAACTGAGGTAGTAAAAGTAGAAGGCTATGTTATTAAGCCTGAATTCGCGAAAAAGAAACGCGGAGAACAATTCTTCTTTGTCAACAATCGCTTTGTCAAATCACCCTATTTACACAATGCGCTGCGCGAAGCATTCGAAGATGTACTCTCCGGCGAGCATCACCCAGGGTATTTCCTATACCTTACGGTAGATCCATCTGAAATAGATGTGAATATTCATCCCACGAAAACGGAAATTAAATTTGAAGATGAGCGTGCTATTTACGCAGTTTTAAGGAGCGCTACTCGCCATGCTATTGGTCAATTTAATGTTGCCCCGACCATAGATTTTGACGCTGAGCAGAGTTTCGCTATTCCACCACTGCCTGATGGACAAATGCCCAAGGCGCCACAGATCACGGTGAATCCAAATTTTAATCCGTTCGAAACTACACAATCTCCAACACCGCGATTCCGTTCCGACGATGAAAAATACCAGCGTATTACGCAGGAAAAATACCTGAACACCTCCCAAACTTTTGAATACAGTTCAGAAGATCAAATCGAGGGATTTTGGGACGTACATTCGGAAAAATCTGGAGACGAACACAGCACCAACGTGCTGCTTTGGGGCAAACACATGCTTACGTTGTTAGGACGAAAAGTGCTCATTATAAATATTAATGCTGCGAGATACCGTGTTTTCTACGACCAATACCTGGAAAAATTAAGCAATGCAACGTTACCGTCGCAACAACTACTTTTCCCCGAAGAGATTCAAGTAGGACCTGCAGATCAAGCTTTATTGCAAGAGCACGAGGGTTGGTTTGCTACAGCAGGTTTTGACCTTCGAGCAGAAAAAAATCCAAGCAATTTTTCCTTAGTAGGCGCTCCTATGCTACTGTCGCCCGAAGCAGCAGTGCCGGCTTTAGAAGAATTACTTGAACAATTAAAGGAATTGGACCCCGACGCTATCGAATCTTCAATTGTAAAGTCTTTCGCACAGACTTTGGCTAAAAAAGCGGCGAATAGTGAGTTCGCAAAAACTAAGGAGGCGTTGCAAGCGTTAAAAGAACGCCTGCTAAGTAGCAGTAATCCACAATACACACCATCAGGAAAAAAAGTCATCATCGAATTAACTCCTGAAGATTTAGAAACGCTCCTATGATTGCCCAACGCAGCTTTAATTTAATGCCCACCGTAGTAAAGAACCTTTTAATTATCAACGGATTGTTCTTTTTAGGCATGATTTCAATACGAAGCACTTTCGGTATTGACATCACAGACTGGCTAGGATTGTACTTCCCAGCATCCTCAGAGTTCCTGCCGGTGCAATTGGTCACGCACATGTTCATGCACGGGAACTTTGGGCACATCTTTTCGAATATGTTGATGCTTTGGTTCTTAGGTTCTGCTATGGAGAACCATTGGGGAGCAAAGCGTTTTCTAACCTATTACCTGCTCACGGGACTCGGCGCAAGTGCGCTCCAGATAGGCGTCAATGCTATTGAATATTTTCAACTGAGTGCTGCGCTCGAAAGTGGTGCACTTGAAACCATTACGAGAGACGGTAAAGATTTAATTGAACGTGGATTTAATTATACCAATCCGACGTGGGGAAGTTTTAACCGATTATTAAATGCACCCATGGTCGGTGCCTCTGGAGCCGTATTTGGCGTACTTCTCGCCTTCGGCATGACCTTTCCAAACCAAGTGATTTACCTCAACTTTCTCTTCCCGATCAAAGCAAAGTATTTCGTCATTGGGTATGGCTTGCTCGAACTTTACAACGGGTTCAGTGTAAGTAACAGCGGCATTGCACATTTCGCACATTTAGGAGGCATGCTCTTTGGCTATATTCTCATTCGAAAATGGCGCAGAGAAATGTATCTTTAAGCCTTTCCATTAGAAGATGAGCGAATTCTTTGATCGAGTAAAACATGATGCATTCAAGGGCGATTACCTCACCCGTTTGCTCTATCTAAATATAGCCGTTTTTCTAGCTTACAGTCTTACTAATGCCTTTACCAGCCTGTTCACTGGTAATTTCGGCCTCATACCGAACATTGCTGACGACCTTTTAGCACTCCCCTCAAGTCCATTTAGGTTTGCATTGCGTCCATGGACCATCTTAACGTACATGTTCACACACTTTGGTTTCCGTCATATTCTCTTCAATATGATCATTCTCTATTTCTCCGGAAAGATGCTTATGGAGTACTTAGGTGAACGGAGAATGCTGGCGTTATACATCTACGGCGGTATTGGGGGTGGCGTTCTTTACATTATTCTCTACAATATTAGCCCCATTCTTACCTCAGGGTCTATGGTTGGTGCAAGCGCTGGTGTTATTGCCATACTCGTGGCCGGCGCATTGTACATGCCTAATATGCCCGTACGATTGTGGGGGATTTTTGAAGTAAAGTATTGGATGCTTGCGGCAGGATTAGTGCTCTTAGATGTTTTAAACTTAACTAGTGCAAATGCCGGTGGCCACATCGCACATTTAGGTGGTGCTATCGTTGCATTCTTTTTCATCCGAAGTATGCGTGCAGGTAATGAATGGAACGTTTACCTGTTTCAAATCATCGACTTTGTTCGAAGCTGGCTGCAACCGCAGCAGCGCAAGAGAAAGAAAGGCTTTAGTTTCGGTGAAAGGAATTACAAAAAAAGTGGGACAAAAGCCACCTCTCCGAAAGCATCAAATAGTGATGATACAGCCCGTATGAACGAGATTCTTGATAAAATCAAAGCCTCGGGTTACGATAGCCTATCTAAAGAAGAAAAGGCATTCCTATTCAAAATATCAAAAGACTAAGTGAAGAAACGGCTTATATTGCTTCACTGGCTTAATCTCGCATTAACCGGAGCGACACTAGCAATAGCACTTGGGAGTCTTGTTCCATCTGAATTATTACCGGGAATAAGCATTTTGGCCTTGCTATTACCGCTCCTGATTGCGCCACACGCTATTGCGCTACTCTTCTGGCTAAGATTCAAACCTCGAAAAGCCATCAACAACGTTATAGGGCTGGCTATTCTCGCTTTTCCATTGATGGCACAGTGGCCCTATGCACGAGCTCAAGCTATTGCTGAAGAAGAAATTAAGGTCGCCACCTACAACGTTCGTGCGTTTTACCAAACTACAGCGGCTGCAAAAGATATAGGGAAATGGTCACAAGATCAATCCATCGATATTTTGTGTATGCAGGAGATTAGGAGGTCTGCAGCGGGCCCTCTGGCCATGTATTATCCTTTTCGGGCCTATGCGCCGGCCCGCAAGAATTATTCCGTCGCGATTTATTCGAAATATCCCATAATAAATAGTTCTCCTTTATTGTATAGCAGTCTTACCCAGCAGGGATATTCGCGAACCAGTGCCCAATATGCAGATATCGCTCTGCCTTTCGACACGGTGCGCATTATCAATGTTCATTTAAGTTCGACCGGTGTTCAAGACCAGGATATGGAAGTAGTGCACTCTCGCGATGAACTTTTAGAAGCGGGCCAATTTGTGCTAAGCAAACTCGCCTCAACAGATAAAAATAGGGGTCTTCAGGCAAAACACATCATTGATTGGGTGAACGAAAGTCCGCATCCCGTAATACTCTCGGGCGACTTCAATGGTGTACCCGGTGGAAATTTGTATTGGCGTTTGCTTCGTCACCTCGACGACCCATACATTTTCAATGGGTACGGAACTATGGGTTCCTTTGAGCCATTGGCAAGAAGGGGGCTGTTTTTTAAAATTGATTGGACATTACACAGCCCTGAACTGCACTCTAGGGGCCAATTCATCGATAACATCTCACTCAGCGACCATAGGCCGCTCATTACTAGATTCAGTCCCGAAGCACCTTCGCTTCTAGAAGAGTAAGAGCATTCAGCGCATTTGTTTGAACCCCATTAGTCCGCTTTGGAAATACGCGCAATACTTCGTCATAATATAGTGGCACACAAACGGCTTGATTTGTTAGATACTGATCAGCAGCAGCCATTAATTCAATCCTTTCTGCTCCAAAAGGTGCGCTTTGTATTGCGTCATAGATGGAGTCGAAAGTAGCGGAACTGTATCGGCTGTAATTTGGCCCATTGGGTGCTTTCATTTCCGTGGTAAAAAGCATCAAATAATTCGCCGCATCGGGATAGTCCGCAATCCAACTTGCTCTAAAAAAATCTAAGGTACCTGCGGACTTCTCACTCCGCAAGGCCGCAGAAGGCACTACATTTACTGAAATGTCCCAGCCTAATTTCGCCAAGGCTCCTTGCACAAATTCGCACAGGTCGCGGTAGTTTGCAACCGTGGTCAAAGTCAATTCTGGCAATACCTCATAGCTAGCGATGATTCGCTTGGCACTGTCCGGCGCATAACCTATACCTATACCCGGCTGATATCCCTGTAAACCAGCAGGAATGATGCCTCCTGTTGCGGGCACCCCAACGCCGTTGCGCAATGCTGTAATCATCTCCTTTCTATCAATAGACGCATTGATCGCCCAGCGCAAATCCTTTGGTAAAGGTCGCGTCGCATTGAAAACTAAATATTCAGTATTTAGAAATGGGCTGCGCAGCAAAGTGTGTTCAGCCGTATACCGCTCCTGCAAGGCACCTTGTTTGGTCAAAAGGTCATCTTTAAAGCTGGGATCAAGATTAGGAAGAAAGTCAAAATTCCCGCGCAAGTATTCTAGGAATGCACTTTGTTGATCTGTCAGGAAAGAAATGCTAATGCCATCCAAATAGGGTAATTGTGCCCCGTCCCCATCGATACGCCAATACGTTTCATTCTTATGTAAAACCAATTTTTCTCCATAATGCCAAACATGAAATTTGAATGGCCCTGTACCCACAGGAGACTTAGTCAGCGTTATTTCATCCTTTGGAACTACAGAACAAAACGGCATAGCGAGTAAAGAAAGAAAAGTGGAATTGGGCTGTTTTAAGCTTATTTCCACCGTAGACGCATCTACTGTTCTCAAGGAGGCAATATCTTCTACTACCCAACTGCCCGGTGAAGCAACCTTAGCATCGCGTAATCTATTCAAACTGTAGACAACATCATCCGCCGCTAAGGGTTTACCATTATGAAAAGATGCATTGCGCAGTCTGAAGGTATACACCTTCGCTGTACTGTCTATCTCCCACTCCAAGGCAAGAGCCGGTACGATGGCATTTTCACTGTCGAGTGCGACCAATCCTTCGTACAACTGCTGTACCACCCAAATGGAGCTCTTCTCTTTAGCAAAAGCAGGATCTAATGAAGGAATTCCCGCAGGCTCATTGTAGCGAAAAACCATCTTGCCATCTGCTTTATCAGTTGTACACGAGGTCAGTACTAAAAAAATAACTACAAAAAAGCCCCCTAAAAAGGAGGCTTTTTTCAGTTGTATGAATGATTTAGGCATCAATTTTTGCATACTTCGCGTTTCGCTCAATAAAATCTCTACGAGGCGGAACCTCATCGCCCATAAGCATGGAGAATACACGATCTGCCTCAGCACTATCGTCTATGGTTACCTGCTTAAGAATACGCTCTTCAGGATTCATAGTGGTCTCCCAAAGCTGTTCTGCGTTCATTTCACCAAGACCTTTGTAACGCTGAATGCCAACGCCTTGTCCACTATCGCCACCGTATTCAAATTGAAGTTGGTCGCGCTGCTTGTCGTCCCATGCGTAAGCGGATTTAGAACCTTTCTTCACCAAGTAAAGCGGCGGCGTTGCAATGTATACGTACCCTTTCTCAACCAATTCGCGCATGTAGCGGAAGAAGAAAGTTAAAATCAACGTTGAAATGTGGCTACCATCCACATCAGCATCCGTCATGATTACGATTTTATGATAACGTAATTTCTCTATGTTTAATGCTCTGTGATCATCTACAGTACCCACACTTACACCGAGTGCAGTATACATGTTCTTGATTTCTTCGTTTTCAAAAACCTTGTGAGACATTGCCTTTTCAACATTCAAGATCTTTCCGCGCAACGGAAGAATGGCTTGGAAGTTACGGTCGCGACCTTGTTTTGCAGTTCCCCCAGCAGAATCACCCTCCACAAGGAAAATTTCACACACTTCAGGATCCGTTTCAGAACAATCGCTCAACTTTCCTGGTAAACCCATAGAAGACATTGTCCCTTTGCGTTGTACCATTTCGCGTGCCTTCTTAGCGGCCACACGTGCTTTCGCAGCGAGAAGTACTTTCTGAACAATAATCTTTGCTTCACCCGGATGCTCTTCAAGAAAAACGGTAAGCATTTCGCCCACCAGCTTATCTACTGCGCCACTAACTTCTTTATTACCGAGCTTCGTTTTCGTTTGACCTTCAAACTGAGGCTCCATTACTTTAACAGAGATGACCGCGGTAAGTCCTTCTCTAAAGTCATCGCCACTTACTTCAACCTTTTCTTTGGCAAGCAGACCACTATCATCTGCATACTTCTTGAGCGTTCTTGTCAAAGCCCTGCGGAAACCTGCTAAATGCGTACCACCTTCGTGGGTATTAATGTTATTGACGTACGAATGAATGTTTTCGTTGTAACCGGTATTGTAGTGCATGGCGACTTCAACTGGAATACCATCACGTTGACCCTCTAAATACATCGCTTCTGGCATGATTACCTCACGATTCGCATCGATGTATTTCACAAATCCAGCTAGACCGTCTTCGCTGTAAAAACGTTGGCCAATGTATTCGCCTTTTTCATCCTTTTCGCGAAGATCCGTGAGTGTAATAGCAATACCTTTATTTAGGAAAGCTAATTCGCGCATGCGCTTAGCCAATATCTCGTATTGGTATTCTAATTCTTCAAAGATTTCACCATCCGGCTTGAAGGTAACAATGGTACCGCGGTGATCGGTAGTTCCAATTTCACGGGTAGGGTATTTAGCCGCTCCTCTAGAAAATTCCACTTCGTATTTCTTACCGTCTTTGTGGACCTCCGCATGCAACATCACTGAAAGTGCATTCACACAGCTGACACCAACCCCGTGAAGACCACCAGAAACTTTGTAAGAATCCTTATCAAACTTACCACCGGCATGCAAGACAGTCATTACTACCTCCAAGGTAGATCGTCCGTCCTTTGGGTGAATGTCCACGGGTATACCACGTCCATCATCCTTTACGGTGATGCTGTCGTCCTCGTTAATGGTTACATGTATATCTGATGCATGACCTGCTAAGGCCTCATCAATGGAGTTATCTACTACTTCGTAAACAAGGTGGTGGAGTCCTTTTACACCGATGTCGCCAATGTACATCGCGGGACGCTTGCGAACGGCCTCTAGGCCTTCAAGGATCTGGATGGACCCACCGTCATAATTCTTTTGCTCTTCGCTCATAAACTTAAAATGAAGTTATGTTATATGCTATCCTAACAAAGATAACTTTTAGGCGCCCAAAAAGCGAGAAAAGGGGCACTAAGCCCCTCTCCTTTTACCAACATTTTTATTAACATTTACAAGGGTTTCGGCCGATTTAACGGACTAGAATTGGTAGTTCAAAACAAATAATCCCCTTGTCCCTCTAACGCGGTACCCTAAATAGGTTTGGTAGTCTTGATTGAGCAGATTATATGCACGCAAGCTCATACTCAAATTCTCGTTGATTTCGTACCCCAATTGGAGGTTTACATCTGTGTAGGACTCCAGTCCGGACCCATAGGAAGACGGGACATACCTACCGCCAACATACTTGACTGCTGCTGCAATTCGCAGATCGTTGATGGCATAGGACAGGAGGCCCCCAAAAACCTGACCTTCACGGCCTAAATATTGGTCGCCAGCGAAGGCATTGAACTGCGCATAAGTACTAGCTGTAAACTGCTTTAACGGTATATTTAACTCTCCCCTGAAAGAGGTCTTCAATACTTGTTCAGCGTACCCCACTGAAAATGCTGGTAAAAATGCACCATCAACTTCTACTGGAGAAAGCACCGTGTCTCTAAAGAATTGAACAGCGTCGTTCATAAACGTCATTGCGCCTTCTAATCGGTATTGTACTTTACCTATAAGCGCACCTTGCATCCCGACATAGCCACGGTTTTGCCCTGATAAACGCAATTCTTGATCTAGAGATATCTGTGGTACTTCCTGAAGCAAGCCCCGCAACGTCTGTTGTTTTGAGGAACCGTCCCACCCTCCATAAATTGCAAGCGTACGGCGCAGAATTTCCGCCTGGAGATTTACTCTAGGGAACACATAGAACTCAAAGCGGTCTTGATTGAGACCCGCAGTTTGTGTACCGGTAAAATCTAAACCAAACTCATACGTCAATATCCCATTTTTACCTCTTGTAACAGGAGCAATGGTAAAATTATGGTATTGTCCTCCTATTGCAGACCACCCGTTGTATTGTGAAAACTGATAACCTAAATCTAGTACAATCTCTTTATCGCCTGCCTCTAGCTCAACGGTGTGTGCCGTTGCAGCGAGGTGTTCACTTGTCGCAAAACCGGCATGCGTATAGAGGTAGGAAATTCCACCGCTGCGGTAGGTAGCAAGAACCTTACTGGTAGGGTTAGAGGTTCTTAACCACTGCTGGCTTAACCCATAACTCTGCTGCCATGAACCGCTTACTGTATCTACTTGTCCCGCATCCAGTGCACCAAAGAAACTGTGATAATTCGCCTGAAGCAAGGCTTGCGTCTTAAAGTTCCAATTCTTGGTCGCGCGCTGAAAATCTGCCAGCAAGGTGTTTTCATAAGTGGGCTGGGTATAAAACGGACTATTAACACCCGACAATGTACCGTCGTGCAACGCTTTGATGCCCCAAACATTCTTCTTACTCCTCGGCGAAGAGAGTACAAAGCTCGCGTAGGTCCCTGTGAAATTACCTGCACCCAAGCTTACTTTTTGCGTAGGTAATTTAGGCAGCTTTACACGACCAAGCTGAATACTTGGAATAGGATCCGGATCAAAATCTATGACCATGCCTTTCGGTTGAATTCGAACCGTTACTGCCAATTTCTCCGATGTCGTATCCGCGAAGGACGGCTGCTCAGAAATTTTATGTGCCGAACGTACTTGCGCTTTATAGTCTTCAACAACTCTGATTTCGACGCTTTTTACTTCATCTCCTGTTTCTTCTTGCGCCCACAAGCTAAGTGGAGCCAAGAATAATGCGGTATATAGAATCTTTTTCATTGCTTCAGTTGGGTTTATTCTTGGTCCAATTCTTCTAATTCCTCCATCGCCGTAGGCGCAACCTCGAGCGTATCCGAGATTTGGGCCTGGGCCTCCTCAGCAGCTCTTCGTCTAGTGAGGTCAGATTTAAACTGCTGCGCCTCCCCTACAATAGCACCTTCCGCATTATCTATGATGTAGTCCAAAGTGTAGTTCGCTTGGAAATCATCCTGCAGGCCGGCGTAGTTCTTTGCCATTAACAGCAAGGACTTCCAGCGCCACTGTGGGTAGGTCGGGAGATTATCGATCATCCAGAAGATGCGCTCATTCGACGCTTCATATTTGGACTGCACATATTCAAAATGGGCTAAATAGTAATTCGACTCGGCCTGCGCCTCACCCTTAATTTCAGCAGCCACTTGGGTGTAGTACAATTTGGCATTTGCACTATCGTTCAAGGCCAAGGCACTACGCGCGGCATTTAGTAACGCTTCTGAACGCCACTCCACCGGCAAACCTTCATCTTGCAACAAGCTCTCCGCATATTGCATAATGACCGGAACATCCTCTAGTGCTTTCGCACAACGCATCAATCCCAATCTTGCACGGCGACCTTCATCCGCATTGCCTACCAAGCTGACGACCTGCTGGAAATAGGTAAAGGCGTTTTCATAATCCTCGCTGGCGTAATACAAGCTGGCCAAACGCTCTACCGTACGCTTGCGGAAGCTCAATTCTCCGGATCTTTCTACAAATTCATAGCCCGCAAGAGCAACCGCATCGTCCCCTTCCGCGAAGGCACATTCTGCCGCGTAGTAGTTTGCTGGCACTCGGAAGATGCCATCTGGAAATTTCGCGATGTACTCGAGCATACCTTTTTTCGCACCGGCGCAATCGCCAAGGCTATAACGGTCAAAGGCGCCATTGTAGAGTGTTGAATCCAACGCACCTTGACCTATATCGGCACCCGTAAGCGTTTGTATCCAATCCACATAGTCCCCTAATTGGTCCAATTCTGAAAATTGAATTTTCGCTAATCCCAATGCCTCTTTGCTTTCAGGGGTATTCGGGTAGTTCTCAACAACACGCTTAAAGGCATCTAACGCCCCTCGACTATTCCCCTGTGTGCGGTAAATAAGACCCAAAGCAATGTGCGCATTCTTCACAAAACGACTCTGGGGGTAATCCGAGATAAAGGAATTAAAAATCTCTTCAGCACGCTTGTTTTTGCCAAGCTTCATATAAGTCTCGCCCATTTCAAAATAGGCATCCGTGGCGTACACCGAATTTGGGAATCGCTGCACTAACGCCTCTAAAGCATCCCCTTTCTTCTGTGGTTCATCAACCAGTCCGTAACATAGTGAGCGTTGAAAGGCAGCGTAGTCAGCATCAGGAACATTGCGCCCAAGATAAGTGGTGTAGTAGGTAATGGCGTTTGCATACTGCGCGGTCATGAAGTAAGAATCGGCCAAACGGAGTTCGGCGTCATTCGCCAATTTCGTTCCCAATTTTGCGCTGTTTAAAAACAATCTAAAGGTGGTCGCTGCATTCCGGTAATCTTCCTTAGAAAAGTAGGCATACCCCTTGTTGTATAAGCTACGCTTGTATTCGCTCAGTGTTGCAGATCCTGGAATGGCCTCAAATTTTCCTATTTCCAACAATGCCGTGTTAAAATCATCTTCGCGGTAGGCTATCTCCGCCAACCAATAATGCGCTAAGGATGCATAGACATTGTTTAGTGGATAGTCCAGTGATTTATTAAAGAGTCTTCTAGCCGCGTTGTATTGTATGGCATTGAAATGCTGTACACCTCGAAAGTAGGCCACCTTCTGGT
>Ga0209037_1000483_pt1 | contig 12248 bp, 3 predicted proteins | sample SaaInl25SG_5_DNA_FD_188225 | JGI IMG/M metagenome (GOLD analysis project Ga0209037, IMG submission 188225) | Marine microbial communities from expanding oxygen minimum zones in the Saanich Inlet - ESP_125SG_5_DNA (SPAdes) (version 2) | ecosystem: Environmental > Aquatic > Marine > Intertidal zone...
GGGTGCCGTCAATGCGCAAGTCTAGATCACAACGATTAGAGTTATTATAAATCATTCGCATGTGTATCCATACTGTTGCATCAGTATCAAGAGTAACCACCTGATTTATTAAACTATTGTTAGTACTATATGGGCCTGCAGCATCGGCACCCGGACAACCACTACGACTGTCAGTTGTCATAATTGTTCTTGGTGGTTTTCCAATGGTTCCTGACGGGGTATTAATTGGCATAATTATTACTCCTTGTTTGCATTCATAGCATCTTTAGGTGGTACTATTGTAGGATCAACTTCTTGAATTACAAATTTATAAGTTTTACCGTTTTTGTTATTGTAAAGGAATAAATCTTCTTCACCCTCTACTACAGTATAGTCACCAATCCCGTTGCTTAACTCTAAGTCAGTGGTATAAATTGTACGCCAGCGGTTACTATTACCGCCTAAATCTTGGCTACCATTAGCACCAGGTAACAAATGTCCGTTAGCGTCTAAATTCATTACATTGGTGCCACCTGCGCCAGCATTATTTTCGTTGTCATTGTGGACACCGTCTCTATGCCAACTAAATTCAGTATCTGTTCTAAAGTAAAGCGTGTTAGACTGAACACCAATGCCGTAGTTAGTTCCATATAGATTTAGCATTTGTCTTGTTGCTGATCCAAAACTAGCTGCACCTGTAGTTGCAACAGTAAGACTGCCAACACTTGCAGAACCTGTAGTACTAATACTACCAGATCCGGCTGCAACACCTACACAAGAAATACTGCCTGCTGTTGTTAAATTTCCAGAATTTGGACTAAAACTTATTTTAGTACTACTTGTATTTACTCCGGAAATCGATCCTGATGTATTTGTAGTTAAAATCGGATAATATGGTACACTACCGTCAGCAACTTCATTTGTAACTGTAACACCAGTGTTTTCCCAAGTTAAAGTACCAGATCCGTTAGTAGTTAATGCTTGGCCAGTATTTCCATCATTTGGTGGCATTGTTAATGTATATGTAGCTGCTAAACTTGTAGGTGCTTTAATACCAACATTATTAGCATTATTTGAGGTCAATATAAGATCACTATTATTACTAATTTTTAAATCAGTAGTTGTTTCAACAACGCCTGTTCCGTTTGGCTCTAATACAATGCTAGTATTAGTTACAACACTTTGAAGCGTATTGTTTTCTGTAACTATATTACCTAGTACTTGTCTACCTAGTGTTCCTGATGTAATTTTTCTTGGCATGATTTATTTCCTTAAGCTGTTGGAGTTTCTATACCGTAGACCATTACTGATGTAAGAGAATTAGTTTCAGGTGCTGCTGCACTATCTGATCTTGCATAGATTTGTCTACTTGCATCTACAACAATGCCAGTTCTTTCTAAAACACCGTTACCTAAAATTTCCGTTTCGTATTCTAAATAATCATCTTCGGCAGGTATTGTTGCACCTGTTGGGTCTGGTTTTGCTACTGCTAATCTAATAGTAATAGGAGTACTGTTTTTGTTACAAATACTTACTGTTACGACACTAAATGTGTCTTCTGGTACAAGATAAATTCCTGTATATGTTGAATCTAATAGATTCGCTGATCCTAATATTCCGTTTGCCATTTTTTTAAATCTCCAATTTAAATTATCTCAAGAAATAGTTGTATGCTAAAGGTAGTCCAAGTACTGTTCCATTAAACACTACATTTGCATTAATATTTATCGCACTTCCGCTCAGTGTAGTAATTATGTCGGAACCAACAAATACATCACCTGCTGTTACACTGTTAACGTTAAGTGTTGCGCCGCCACCGCCAATCTGTGCTTCAATATATGCTTTAACAGCTCGTTGTGTTGGAACAACACTATCGCTGTTTGCTGTAAAGAACGGATCTGTACTAAATTCGCTTACACTTGCCGAGTTTCCGCCCAGTGTAACTTCGCCCAACGATAGTTCTTGTAGACCTGCAATATTAAATGCATCAGCGTTCAATGTTGCAACACCAGTTGACTGTTCGATTGTAAACAAGTCGCCTACTCTAAAGTTACCATCTTGGTCAGTTGCAGTGTAGAACACTCGTCCGCCGTTGTTGTCAACAGTTTCATTTGATTGTATCGGTGGATTTAATGGAACTCCTGGATAATTAGTATCTGTAAATCCACCAGTACCAATATCTAAGAAGTCATGACCTGTTAAGCGTACTTGCGAGAATCTAATGCGCATTTCTACTGCATCGCCATCTGGTAATGTACTATCTGGTTCGACTGATGGCGATACCTGTAAGAATCCGGTATAACTTCCGTCTTGTGTGCCTAAGAAACTTACAATGTTAACTAATTTGTAAAATGTTCCTGGCTGATCTGCAAATTCAACGTTAGATCCGTTTACTGGACGAGATGTCATTCTACGTACAGCAATGAATGCTCCAGCTTGTGGGAAGTCGGCAAAACCATTAGACTGTAATGCGTTTACTTCGGCACTTGCATTTGTAAATCCTATTCCTCTGTTTACAAATGTTGGGTTAGCTAATACACCGTTTCCAATTTGTGGTATTAGATCAACATCATCAATGTTATTAGGATCTGTTACAGTTATAGTAGGGGCAACATCGTATCCACTACCTGGTTCAACAATTCTAATTTCAAACACTTGTTCGTTTGCAACACTTGCTCTTGCTTTAGCAGGAGTTTTAATTTGTGCTGCATTGCCGCCTGTGCCTGCCGCATTTGGTAGTATTACAAATTTACCTTGTTGTGCAGGATTACCAAATGCTATTGCATTGTATCCGCCTGTTACAGTAGTTGACAATGTGTATGACTGCCAGTATAAACCATCGTGACTGTAAAATACTTGATCAGTGTCGTCTGTTGTAAATACAAATGTACCTTGACCGTATGCTAGTTTACGTTCTGTAGCAGTTAACGGAAGTGTTAGAGCATTGTTGTACCAAGTAACACCGTCTAGCGAGTACATAATATCGTTTGTACCGCCTAGTGCTACAAATTTGCCGTTACCCCAAACAATATCTGTAGATGCTGCAAATGTACCTGGTGCAACAACACCAGTCCATGTAACGCCGTCTGCACTATATGCAGCATTTGTTGTGCCTGGTTCAATAACAACAAATTTACCTGCGCCATATGCAATTTCTGTATATCCAGTTCCTGGTAATGCTATTGCACTACTTGTCCACACAGCGCCGCCGTTGTCTGAATATACAACGTCTTGGTCAGTACTGCTTATTACAACAAATCTTGCAGTTGTTGCATCAATTTGTCCAAATGCAACAGAATTTTCTCCAGTAGTGTCAAATGTTCCTGGTAAACTGCTTGTTAGCCAAGTATCTGCATCATTTGAATATGCAACAGTGCTGTCTCCGTCTGCAACTACAACTATTGCACTTTGTTTAAATGTACTCGAGCCGTCATCTTGTAAACCGTCTGCAATACTTGAATAATTACCTCCAGGAAGCGTTGGTAATACTTCTGCTGTCCAGTTACTACCATCTATACTTACTGCACCGTTAGTTCCGGCGCCTACTGCTAAGAACTTGCCACTTTCGCCAATACCTTCAAAGTCAAACTCAACTATTGCGCCGGTTATACTATTTACAGTTGATAATACAATAGTAATATCGTTAGCAGGTGATGTACCTCCTACGTCAGTGCCTGCAATAGTAAGTTCGTCTAGTCTAGAATAACCTGTGCCTGCTGTATTAACAGTAAGATAGTATTTAATTCCGTTACGAGTTACATCAAAAGTTGCACCCGAACCAGTGCCGCTTGTAGCACTTATACCTGTGTATTGCGCACTAGTTTTAAACCATTCAACATCGTACCATGTAGTTGATGTTGGCAATGTAATTGCAGCATTACTATTGGTAGGTGCTGATACAGTTACCCTAGGTTCAATTTGATATGTTGACGAGCCATTTGGTGCAACAATTGGTGTTCCAGGAACAATATGATCCCAGCCTGCAACTCCATCTGAATCTCTAAATACTGTTGCTTCTTTAGTACCAGCATTGTATGTATCAATAACAGCGTATTGTCCAATAGCTGCACCACCAATGATATAAATTTTCATTCCAGGATAAGCTGTACTTAACGCACCATCAGTTGCTGCAAGGAATATACCGGTTGTTGACCCGCTTTGTGCAACGTTACTTGCAATTACATATCCGCTACCACCCTGTGGAATGTCCGGGTCGGCATTTTGATCAATATATGCATAATTAAAGCCGCCATCGCGGAATTCGTCACCTACTACTACTTCGTCTGTGCCTGCGCCAAAGACATCAAATACAACTTCATTATACTCGTTTCCTGCATGACTAAATTCAAAGTTTAGTAGTTGAACATTATCAACATTAACTTCACTTATTGTTGCGTTATATTGTGTTCTATTATCTACTACTGCCGTAATAGGTGTTTCATCTGGATCAACGCCTGTTGCTATTGAACCAAAGTCACCGTAAGAGTTGTTACCATTAGTAGCACGTACTCTTCCGCCGCCTTCTGCTAGATAACCGATATGCGAGTAGTATGTGAATACAGATACAAGTTCTGCTCTACCATTGTTAAGAATGTGTGCGCCAATACCGTCGCTTATAACTTGTGTAAAGTCATTTGAAACAAACGAGTCATTGCCACCGTTGTGTAGAGCGCCGTCAATCTTCTGACCTGTAGCAGCATTACCAAACGTTGTTACTCCTTGTATATAAGGCGATCGTGTTATGATCCAAGTACGGAAATCTTCTGGTCCAAATCCTGGATCGAGCGAACAATAAGCGCCAGCACTTACTTTGCTGTATCCGTATTCATTTTCAGGTAGTAAATCTCCATTTAATCCGTTTAGTGTACAGTTTCTTACACCAGTAGCATCACGTAAGTAGAACATGTCTTCTTCTTGTGATCCTGTTACACTATTGTTGTAAAAACGTGCTACGTAACGAGAAGCATAATTACCTGGATACATTAGGTCATATTTAATAGCATCAATGTAGTAACCTACATCGCGCAAACAAAGTGCTTCGTTGTATGTATAAGAACTAAATTCATCTGTAATATACTGAAGTGCCGCAGTTTGTATTGTACCTTTTTGTGCTTGTAAATCTGTAAACGATGTTTGTGTAGTTGCGCCTTCACCAGTTTCACTTGGATAAGTTGTAGTAACTGTTCCGGCACCATTAGTAACAATATCAATAACATCATCCATATTGTTGCCAACTGCTGTCTGCGATGCTGCTTCTGCATCTGCAACTAGTTCAGCTTTTAGCTGCGTAAGTGCTGCAAGTGTAGCGGTCTTTTCGTTCCCTGCGCCAATTTGTAGTGTACCATACGAATAATAGCTATCACCTGCAATAACTGATTGATAATTACCTCCGTATAAAACATCGTAAGTTGCGGCATCGATAATATATCCTAAGTCTCGTTGACAAGTAGCTTGTCCTTCGGCACCTAACGCTGTCCATTGTGCATTATAGTTAGTATTTAAGTAGCTAGATACATCGCTAATTATTGTTGCTCTATTAGTTTGGAATGTTCCAGCAGTTGTACTATCATCAGCAACCGTAGTACCGTTATCTGGGAAGGTATATGTTGGAACTGCGTCTAATCCATCGTCTAAAATGTTATACACATTTGTAAACGCATTGTATACTGCAACATAATTTGTACTATCTACATAGTCTTTTGCAAGACGTCTAATATATTTGATAATATCAAGTGTTTGTATTTTTTGATTAGCAACTACATTTTGTGCTGATGTAACAGCTCTATAGTATGCTGCTCCTGCAACACTTGATGCAAAGTTTGAACCAGTAATTAAGTCATAGCTCACTGCATCAATAATTAATCCTATATCTCTAGAACAAGTTGCTGAATTATAAAAGCTGTCAAAGTCTACAAAATTGTAGTTAACATAGTTTTGTACTTCGGCAACAATAAAGTCTCTATTACGCTCTAGTTGTAACATTGCATAGTATGCATTTTGATTGTTAGTTTGACATATGCTACCTTCGTTGGTTGCGCCAAATAATACTGCGTCAATAATTCTTGCACTTGCAGTAATTCTTGCAATAGCTGTTGCATCGCCTGCAACATTTGCAATAGCACCGTCTGTAGGATCTAGTAGCGCATATTGAATTGCTTCTCTAGTTTGTTGTTTTTGTCCGCCGGTATATACTTCTACAGCAGTTTTGCGCAAATATGCGTGTGCTGCTTTAAGTGTTCTATAGTTGCTGTTTAATGCAAAATCAAATCCAACTGCTTCTAGTATTTTACCTACGTCTCTTTCACACTTGGCACTATTATATACTAAGTCTGGATAGTTTGCAGTAATCCAAGTAGTTGTATCAGTTTTAATTCCAGCTGTTGCTGCATCTAGTGCAGCTTTAGCAGCAATTAGTGCAGTTGTACTATTAACATTGTTAGTCGGTGTTGGATTAACTAGTGTAGTTGTATCGCCTACAGCATCAGGACCATTACTAATAATATCGACAATGTCTTCAATATTGTTTGCAATTGCAGCAATATTACCAACGTTACCAGTTAGAACTTGCGGAACAGCAGTTTGTTTAGGACTTACTATAGTAGTGTTTCCAGCTACATTCTGTGCAGTAGTCTTTAAGTAGTTAATTGTAGCAATTGTTTGTGTTTTAATGGAAGCTGGTAATTGATCAATAGTGTTGTCATCGCCGTCCCAATATGCTAATCCAGTAATAACTGCTAGACTATTGCCGCCGTAAGTTAAATCATACACTAACGAATCAATTATATAACGTGCATCTCTGCGTGTATCTGTTTTGCCATATTTTAATGTTGGATACTCATCATCTAAATATGCAATAACTTCTGCAACTAAAAAGTCAATATTAGCTTGGATATTCTGTATAGCATATTCGTCTGCTAGTGACAGCGTAATAGGATCATTTACGTATGCAGCTTGCATACTATTCAAACCGTAATCAATTTGATACTTCATTAAGTCAACTAAACTTTCAACCTTACTAGCTTGTGTATCTATTGCTAGAGGCCAGTTTTGACTTTGAGGTTCTGTGTTTCCTGTAGTAGGAGTAATCGATGTTCCTGTTACTACATTCTTAACAACTTCTGCTACTCTATCAAATGTTTTTACAGTATAATATGTATCGCTTGCAGGAGTTGTTGCACTTCCGGCAATAATTTTTGTAGATCGTAATTCGTCGCCTAATATAGCACAATATGCCGGAACTCTAATAGGAAGTACTTCTCTATGTTCTCCAGTTGAAACTTTAACTAAAGTTTGTGGGACATCTCTTTCAGGAATATCATTAGCATCTTGCGAAGCAATTGCAGTAGTAACAATACCTACTAGCTCTGCAACTTTTGTATATGCACCTATTTCAACTTCTAATAATTCATTTGTATACTGTTCAACAATTGCTGTAGAGTCGTCAGTTACGTTCTGATAAATTGTATTCGGTGCTTTGTTTTTAAGAACAGCATCAATAAGTGTTAGCATATGATTATATGCTGCTACACTTACATCGGCTTCATTACCAAGTCCAGGGTAAAACCCCGAACCTTCTTGCTCAGATTCAATTGAGTACGGACCGTCGCCAAGTAGTCCTAGCAACGATTGTGTTGCGCTACGGGTCTTTAAGTTGCCGCCGTGTCCTAAGTCCCATTTAATCTTGTCAAGAATAATACCTACATCACGTTTACACTTATCTTCACCATATGTAAAGTTTTCGTAAATGCTTCCAGGTGTTGCATTTGCAATTTGATAGTTAATAAACGAACCAACTTCCTCTTGAATAAACACACGGTTTAGTTCAAGCATGTATTGTGCGTTTGGATTCTTTGGACCTTTTTCAATTTGTTCACAAGCATATCTGATAGATTTAAATGGTCTATCAATGTTGCTACCTGCTTCCGGAAAAGGCTTATCAATGCCGTGCTCTGCAACAAAATAAACGTCTTCAACACTTTGTAAAAATTCCCAATTTGGAACTCCGGTATCAGTAACAGTTAATACTTGTCCTTCTTTACCGATTGGAAGTCTTGTTGGTGCGCTACCACTATAGTAAACTAAGTCACCCTCAGTAGTAAGTACACTTTGTTCTGATCCAATAGCAATGACTGCCCAATACTGTCCACTATCTGCTAAATCAGGTCTAGAACCTTGTGCTCCGCCGCCAGGCTGTACTAGTGTTTCTGTTGAAAAATCGTCGCCTTCTGAGATATGGTATTTTACACATATGTAAGAGTTGTCACCGTATCTTGCTACATCGCCTTCAAAGTATTCTTGATCGTCTAACCAAATGCCTCTCCAGCGAATACCTTCGTTAATTAGCTTCCAGTAATTGTTGTTAGGTGGTTGTATTCCTGAATGATCTAATATACACACATAAGTAAACCCGCCAAGTTTAACAACCTCGCCAACTTTATACTGTGTCAACGAACTATCATCGTTCCAGTCGCCAATAAATCTAAATCCTTCAGTAAATAGATCCCAATCTACAGGAGCAGTTGACGAAAAAATGCCGCCGCCAGTATATGGAGTAAATCCAGTTGCATCGATAGTTGAAGTTAAATCTGGATTACTGTATAGTCTAATAGTGTCAACATCAATTACATCAACATAACCAACTAGTCCATTTAGTTCAACCATCCCTTGTATTTCATTTATTATAACTTGTCTGCCGTTTTCTAAATTATGACCAACACTAGTTACTTCTACTGGATTTGACTGTATAATATTTGTCACTATGCCGCTGAGAGGCCCAGGAATAATATTAGTATGATTTGTTCTAGCAATGTACTGATTGCCGCCATAACGTACAACATCACCTGGTTGATATCCTCTAAACGGATTCCAGTCGTTTTCGTACTGGAAGCCTTCAACAAACTTTTCCCAATTTGATCCGTCTGTTCCTAAATCGCTTGTAGATGTATGTGCATTAGTACAGATCCAAACACCGGCGCCGTAGCGGACTAAGTCATTGTATTTGTATCTGGCTCCAGTTGTCCATTCGCCTTTATATTCTAAACCGTTATTAAATACATCCCAGTTTGCAATATCAGCTTCTAGTCCATCTGCGGCAGTAGCAGATGATACATGCAATGTATTACACACATAAGTAGATCCACCATATTTTACAAAATCGTTAATACGATAGCGAGTTGATGTTGACCAATCACCTAGCCATTCTAACCCTTCTGCATAAGCGTCCCAATTTAAAATATCAGCTTCTAACCCGTCACTAGCATCAATTGCGGTAGCAGCGGAAGTATGATTGGTATTAGCAATATATAGTCTTGCACCATAACTTACAATATCATCTATTACATAATCTGTATTAGTTGACCATTCACCTTTCCAAGTTTGACCTTCTGATACTAAGTTCCATTTAGGTGGAACAATATTAAAATCTGAAAAGAAATTTGTTTGACTTGTATGCCCTATTGTACATATATATGTTTTGCCACCGAATGCAATAACATCGTCTTGGTAATATGTATTGTCAGCACTCCAATCGCCTTTCCATACAAATCTAATTCTACCTAGTTTAAATTCTGCCATTTTGTTTAACTCCGCTAGTGTTATTTATCTTATTTTGTTTTTGCATATTATTGCATCGAATCATCGAAACCTTTAAGCATTAGCATTTGCGATACTATAGTTCCAGATATTGATGTTTGGGTAGTTGTTATATTTCCTTCGCCGTCGTCACTATCAAACGTGCCATCAAAAACAACATCTGCATTAATATTTAAATTACCAGTTATTATATTAATTTCATTATCGAGACCGCCAAGAATAACTCTACCTGCTTGCAATCTATTAACTTCAAGACTTTCACCGCCTACAGAAAGTCTATCTGCAAGGAATATTGCAATGGCACGTTGTGTAGGAACAACATTATTACTATCAGCAGCAAATGTAGGGTCAGTTGAAAATTCATTAACAACGGCACCTGAACCGCCTAATCTTACTCCGCCAAGTGCTAGTTCTGAAAGACCATCTAAGTCAAAGAATTCAGCACTAATAGTAACAATACCAGTAGCCTGTTGGACGCTAAACAATTCACCTGTTCTAAAGTTACCGTCTTGGTCTGTGCTTACATAAAATACTCTTCCGCCGTTTTGTTCAAGTACTTCGTTTTCTGGCGCTGCTGTAAAGAAGTTTCCGCCTGCATATATTTCAGGATAGTTAGTTTCTTCAAAATTACCTGTACCAATATCTAAGAAATCATGTCCTGAAATTCTACACTGACTAAATTTTTCTCGCAATGTAATCTCAGTACCGTTTTCTACTACAAACTGTACATCAAGTCTTGGAGAAATTTGAAATCTAACTGCATTTGTTTCATTACCTGTACCATCATCACCTAAGTCCGTAACTGTTACTCCGCTAAACACATAAGGTGTATTTGGTTGTATTGCGTCTGGATCAAATAATCCGTCAATTTCTATTTGTACACCTGGTCCAGGTAATGCTGTAATACCAGACACAGTTAGTGTATTTTCTACAGGATATATATCAGCATAACCATTACCAGTAATAGTAATAGTAGAACTCGAAGATCGATATCCAGCTCCTCGATTAATAAAGTCTGGTTGAGCTAGGACTTTGTTTCCAACCCTTGACTGAATTGCAATATCAAAAGTAGCATTTGGATCTATTACTGATATGCTAGGAGGATTACCAATATCATAACCGCTTCCTGGATTTATAATTCGAAGTTCGCTAATACTTCCAGTATCTACTTCAGCTCGTACAAATGCATTAGCGCCTACGCTAACTATAGCAAGAGCATCGGTAGTTGCTGCATTTGCTTTAATATACCAATTTCCGTTACCAAAAGCTAACGCTCCCCAAGTTTTTGTACTAGTAAGATTGCGTGTGTTCCATAACACTCCATACTCGGAGGTAGCAATATATGAACTATTTCCTGAATCTTCTTCGCCTATCGCTACAAAAGTTCCTTGACTGTATTTTAGGTCAGTAACTGAAAAGTTAGAAAACCCTGGAACTTCTATAGTTTCTCCTTGTATCCATGTTATTCCATCAAAACTAAATGCTGTTTTTCCTGCATCTGTTACAATTACATATCTATTATTTCCGTACTCAACAGACGTAATAGTTTCTCCTGTAAAGTCAGGTGTTGCACTGTCGTGTCTAGTCCAATTAATTCCATCTGTTGATGTTGCTGTTGCAAGATCACTAGTAGATACTGCAACATACTTTCCTAAACCATAAGTAATGTAAGACCAGACACTAGTTGTACTGTCTAGACCGCCATCGGTATCGTCTGGAATTGTAGAAGATGTCCATGTAGTACCATTTGTACTTGATATGACAGTATCTGTGTCAGTAGCAATTATTACAAATTTTCCGTTTCCGTAAACACCGTCGTTCCAGTTTCCTACTGTAGGAAGAACAGATGCTGTCCAAATTGCTCCTGTTAAACTTGTAAGTAATTGATTTGTTCCTCTAGCAATAGCAAGGAATCTATTATTGCCGGCAATTAATCTTGTATAATTTGCTAGAGGAATTTGTACTTCGGTCCACAGCGTTCCATTATCACTGTATCGAACATTTTCGTCAGTTGTTAACGATAAAAATCGTCCTGAACGCCCTGTTCCAACAGATGTAAATGTTACAATACTCGATGTACTATCATCTGTAACCTCAGTAACAGTAATAACTAAATTATTGTCTGGAGTCGCACCGCCTAACGCTGCGCCAGGTATAGTAACTTTGTCATTTACAGCGTATCCCGATCCGCCTGATGCAATAGTTACATTATAGACTGATCCTGATCTTACAACATTAAATTCAGCTGGAATTGCAACAGCTTCAAATACATTTCCAGTTCCTGAGGTAAAGATTAAATCAACTTCTTCACCGGGTTCAAATGTTCCAACAGACTCGCTATCAAGGTCTGCTTCAATAATGCTTCCAGTATTTGCACTAAACGATTGTATAGTAGCTGTTGCTCCAGATATTCTACCTTTGATATTTAGTGGCAATGCTGGTAGCTCTTCTATTGAACCTAAAAATTGTATCGATATTGGAGAAATAACTTGATTAACTAACACTCTAATAGAATTATCGTCTCGCCAAATAACATTTCCGTCACCAGTAATACCATTATAAGTCTGAGTAATGCCGCCAAATGCCATGTCAACGTATGTTCTATTTGTAAATAAATTTGCAGAGCTGGCGCTATAAACCGGACTAGGAACAATAATTCTAGGTTCTATTCTATATTG
>Ga0209037_1000492_pt1 | contig 12159 bp, 7 predicted proteins | sample SaaInl25SG_5_DNA_FD_188225 | JGI IMG/M metagenome (GOLD analysis project Ga0209037, IMG submission 188225) | Marine microbial communities from expanding oxygen minimum zones in the Saanich Inlet - ESP_125SG_5_DNA (SPAdes) (version 2) | ecosystem: Environmental > Aquatic > Marine > Intertidal zone...
TCTTTGCCGGTTCGGACAGTACGCGGCCGCCGGGCAGCGCGTGCCTTTGTGTGACTTGGGCGGTCGAGGCAGCAGCAGACCCGGCGACGACACTGGATCCGACCAGAGCATATCGCTGCGTGAATACCCCGCTCGACACGCGCGGGAGATCACCGCGCATGGCTGTCGTAGGCAAATTGTGGCGCTGAGAAAACACACTGCCTGAAACGAGGCCCGGCCCGGTGCGCACGATTGGAGAGCCAAGAGAAACCCCCTTGCCCAAAGCCGGGGAAGAGACGAAAGCCGCAGGCGCAGAAACCAAAGAGCCGTCAAACTTGTGCATTTGCGCTATGCTCGCGCCAGTCAGCAATGCACGGCCAGCTCGCACCTGCACCTCAGACAGAACATAGGTCTGCGTCACGGAGCCCGCAGATATACCTGCGGGGCCAGATGCAATACCTGTTGCGCCCAAAGCGTGATTTTGTTGGAACGTCGGCGGCGAAACGCGGGCAGACGCGCCCCGGGTCACATTAGCGCCAAAATTCACAGTGCGGCCAAATTCGGACGCGCTGACCGCCGCAGCCTCCGATCGCACCGCGTCGGATTGCAGGTTGTGACGCTGATTTATTGGCGTTGCGGTGACTAGCGCAACACCCGACATCACAAGGGCGTCATCGAGATCATGGCTTTGGGTGAAGGCGGATAAAGAGACAACCGGACTTGCCCCTAAAATGGATTGGCTCGGGATCGCGTGCGTTTGATTGATCGAAGAGCCGGAAACAACAGAAGGCTGCGCGCGCACGCTTGCCGGTCCAAGGCTCACTGAGGCTCGGTAATCATCCGCTAGTGTGTTTGCCGCGTTCGGCGCAAAGCCAAGCATGTGCCTCCCCCCTTAGAAGCGGGCTGCCAATTCTCGGACGCCTTCCGGCACATCAGGCCAAGCGTCATCACTAAGGTAATCCAGCGACACATCATCCGCATACGCACGGCAGTTGGATACCATCGAGCCGCGCCAGCTTTGAAACTCGGTCGCGCGGGTCAGGTCGCCAGAAATCAGACCTGCATGAGCCAGCGCATCGGCATCCGACATGCCGTTGAGGCGCATTGCCGCATAAAGGATACCAGCCTGCGAGATATTGGTCTGCGCAGACTCGTTGCAAACAGCGAGTATGCGGCGACGACATTCAGCCTTTACGCTTTGTGCGTGCTTCGCCAGTGCTTGTGAAAGCTCGTCTGTCGTTTTGTCTCGCACGGTCCAGCCCCGCACCCAGCCGTTTTCGGTCTCGGTGAAGTCGCCCGGTTCGATCACCTGAGTAGCTGGATCGTGATCTGGCTTTTCTGCGACAGTATAGGGATAGACGCCGTAGGTGGCCAGCACTTCTGGGGTGTCTGGGATAGATTTGCCGGGGGTGTCGCGGCGCAGCCGAGCGACGGAGTAAATCTCTGGCCCGTTGTCTGTGAGTTTGATGTGCATTTTTACCTCAGTAAAGAACGGTTGTTTTTCTAAGAGTTGCGTCCCCAAGCAAATCGGAGACTACTTCTTCGACTCCATCCAGAAAAATTCTTGGCGTAGGTATGCCGTAGCCGCCTTCATTCTGAAGCGCGAGTTCCACGGCAGAAACAGCTTCCGGCTCAGCGGGCTTGTAAAAGATTTTCAGGCCACCGGCGCCTGCGCTATCAGACCAATGCAGTCCAGTCCTGGGATCAGCGGCGGTACCGTAATCAGAGTTTGTGGTAAACTCGCCGGGAGCGATAGAAGAAAAATCGTTTGTAGGACTTCCAGTTACATAGGTAGCAGATGCCAAACAGTCAGTTCCGTCTGGGCGCAAAAACCGTAGCGTCCCGTCTATACCTACCCACGAATCGTTCTCTAGCGACAATTCGATTTCAGCTGCCTTGGGATAAACCGCAGGACGGAAAGCTGCGGTTATAGAGGCCGCTGCATTTTCTGTCAGGTTAGTAGGCCCACCTCCAAACAACCCAGGATCAAAAGTAGTGCTGGAAAACACAAATCCGGTTCCGCCTGAAATTGAGTCGTTGTCCGTGTTAGCGGCAGATACAAAAGAGGTCAAATCTGGGCTAGTTAGCAAGGAACTTGAATTTGCCGCTATTATACCAGAGGCAATAACAAGAGAATTACTGTATCCAGGTGTAATGGGGGAGGGATTTACTCGTGTATTCAAATTCCGAGGAACTGCTGCGGCGCTTTCTGGCGAGTCTGTATGTATGTTCCTAAAAACATAGGCAGTAACGTATCTGGAACTAAGCCCCGTTGAAATCCCATCAACAGTATAAACTACCGAAGCATCTGGAACGGCGCCCATAAACTTATAGCCACCAAACAAACTTGCTTCGTAGGCTCGGTTGTTGAAAACCACTGGACACAGCTCTGTGTATCCGGGAACTCCCAAAGTAGGCGTCTGTCCAGAAGAAGAAACACCGTAGAAAAATACGACTAAATCTCCAGGGCTCGGTTCAGAGGCTATACCCCCGGTAAGGCTGGTGAGACTTAATTGACTTGTGGCATTTGCAAAAGCATTAGTTCTTTGCCCGACAAAAACAATTTCAGAGGTAAAAGTTTGCGGGCCAGCAACTCCGGCCATAAGCAAGTTCTGACTTAGCCACATTTACGCAATCCCCAGCCCAAAGTGACCGATCAGATCGCCGTCCCACTTTTCGAAGTTGATGCGGTCGTCGCCTGTGAGCGTAGGCCCGGAACCGCCAACCCAGAGAGTTCCCTCGACCCACGTCAGGTCGTAGGTATCTCCGTTAATGATCCGCAACGCGATGCTCTGCCCGTCCGACATGCTGTCTGTGAGCGTCGTTGCGGCTGTCAAGGTCAGCGTGGTCCGCGTCCCGTTGCTCGTCGGGTCCAGCGCGTAGCTTGTGGCCGAAGAGGCGTCCTCCGTTTCGACAACACCTTTGACGGTCAGATCGCCGGTCATGGTGCCGCCAGATTTAGCCAGAAGGGCGTCCAAATCCTCCGCTCGTGCGGTGATGAACACCGAGGCCGACCCGCTCAGATCAATCGGCGCGCCGCCCTCGCTACTTTCCGACACGGTGCGGGAAAGAGTTGTCCCACTGGCGGTATAGGTGCCTATGCCGATCTCCCAAGCTGGGCCATCCTCGATTGCGTATGACACAACATCGCCATCCAACACACCGGCCTCCGCAAAGGTCTGGAATCCTGGCAGGGAGTCGCCAAGCGTGATCGGTCCTGTACCCGTGGTGGACGTTGCCACGCGGGCGCGGTTGGCGAGCTTACTCATGCTTTCTTACCTCTTTTTATGCAGCCGGGTCAGGCAGGCCCACTGTGATTGCTCCGAGGGAAAAATCGTTGCCATCCGTGACGGCCTGCGAAGGCGAAAGTGAACCGGTAACAAGAAGCCGCGAATTGACAGTATCAACGATTGCGAAATGCGTGACCGTGCCGCTCGCGGTAATGCTGCCGTCGATGATTGCGGCCATAACGACCTCGCGGCCACCTTCTGCCCCGGCGTTGTCCTGCGGTGCCCCGAAACTGACGCTGGCAGAAGAGCCAAGGCTGAGCGTGTCCGTGGCTTCAAGGTATGTGGTGGGTTCCGCCGAGCAGACATGCACGGCATTTGCTTCTGTGTCGAGGACGGTTAGTCCGTTGTCGAACACGCGATCTGCGATTGTGGGCATTTTGATGGTCCTTCTATAAGATTGTGTTGTTACTCAGGGCACCCGAAACGGTCGCACGCGCGATCCATGTAGAGTACCCAATCGGCAAAGGGTCGGTCAGCCGCTATGGCTTTGGCGGTCACGGGGCGCGCATCCGGCGGGCGCTTTGCCACATCGGACCACAGCGCCCCGTCAATCGCCGCAGGCTGACAGGCGCTCACAAAGCTCGTGCCAATGAGCATCAGGATCCAATTTTTCAACCGCATCTTCGATCTCCCGCGATGTCTCAACATGACCCAGGCGGCGTTCAAACGTATCCCGCTCGACCTTGGCCCGCTCCGCACTCGTGACATAAGTCACAACAGCGGCCAGCATTGTGACGCCGATTACGGCGGGCAGGATCAGCCTAAGCCAGACAGACATAGCTTTATTCCGTTAGCCCGGCGATTGATCAGCCCGCGAATGACCCGACCACCTGCCTTATTCCACCAACCTAGCGCCGCACATCCGCCGCGAATGTCACCCGCGTTCAAGCGCCGCGTTGCCGTGCTGCGCCCCGCCGCCCGGATACCTGCGTTGTAGGCCAAATCGGTATAGGCCGCATCGCGCTCTGGCGTCAGTCGCCGCGCTTTGGTCTCAGCCACAAAATAGCGGTGCAACCCCTCGCGATATTCTCGGACCTCGCGGGCAAGCATCTCGCGGCATTGTTTCGGGGTGTAGGTGTCACCCTGCTGGACGCCCTTGGTCTCTCCGTAGCAGACCGTCCACACAGGCGGGCTGGCAATCGTATCGAGGTAGGCCGTGGTGCGTAGCCCCTCCCATTTGGCAATGAGCGGGACGGCCACTGCGTCGAACTCTTCCAGCGTATAGCTTTGCGCCCGCGCCTCGCCTGCCGGGACCAGAAGGACCAGACCTGCGACCAGCCACGCCCGCAGCTTGGTGTAGTCAAGCCCCTGGTCGATTAGGCGCCCGACGATCCCAGCGACGATCAGGCCAAGGCCAGCAAAAAACCAGACGCGCGGATCAGTGTCGCGCTCGAACAGCGCGTATAGCAATTCTGGCGTGATTAGTACGAGTACGCCAAGATAGTTGGCCCACATCGAGGCCGCTTTTAGCGCGATGTTTCCTGCGTTTGGTACAAGTTTCATAGGGGGCTCCCTCCTGCAAACACCCAGCCGATTGCCCCGGCTGCGATGATCCAAAACAAACGCTCCGCAAACCGGAGAGCTTGACCGTTCGTGCCGACGTGGCGTTCCAATTTGTTGACACGTTCGGCCAGCGTGGTTTGGGCTTCGTCGTAGCTGTCCATGCGGCGGAATAGCGTCACCATGCGCTCTTCCATGCGTGCCAACGTAACGATCGCCTCTGCCATCGTGTCGAGCTTGCGCTCGATGCGGTCCAAGCGATCATCATCAGGCATTGCGCCCCCCATCAGGCAGTGGGGCGACAAAAGATTTATTTGGTGAACAATGCTGCAAGGCGTGGCTCCACTGTCAGGCATGCGTTGATGCCAAGAAAGAATTGGGCCGCACATCTTGCGCGATGCCCAATCTTTAGCACAACATGCCCGCCTTGGGAATAACCCTAGCCGTCCGCGACCAACGGGCTCAATGATGCGCGCAAACGAGGTTCAAGCCGTGGATTTACCGAAACTCCAGCTTGGTTTCTGTCGCTGCGCTGGATCCGGCCTTGCACGGACCTGTTCAGCGTTTCGTTTGTAATCGGCCATTCTGGGTAGTCGCGATTAAACTCTTCGATAAGGCGCATTTGGCGTGCCGTCAGGGGCTCGCCGTCCTTTATCTGTTCAGCCGCCTGCTTGATCACGTTCCGGCGTCGATCTGTGATGGCGCGCTCCTTGTTCTTCAAGCGCCCGTTCTGGTCGTACTGATCGGCCAACTCTTTCGGCGTGAACCCGGATACCTGCGCAATAACCTCCCACGCGCTGAAATCACCCTTGATCGGATCGCCGTTGTAGGTCAGTGCGCCCTCGTATGCGTAGCGACCACCTTTCATTACGTCGCGGACCGCTTTCGGCATGGCGGTTTCCACTCCGCGCCAGACCAACGACCCATCGCGCAGCGCCGCCCCGTCGATCACACGGCTTGCACCCGTCGCGATGTTCATGCCGATTGCTGGAATCGGCCCGATCACCTCGTTGACGTAGTGCTGATAAAGGTCGGCCCCCTCCAAAGGCCGCAAAGAATCGCGGAACCAAAGGTTTGGCATACCGATCCTGCTCGTCAGGTCGATCCCGCCCAGGGTGCCCGGAACGCCGTCAAGCATCGCCCGCGCCACAGGGCGCGGCAAATAGTCGAGCATCAGCTTTTCAAGTCGCTCTTCGGGATCGTCCTCGTCGTCTGGAAAGAACATGCCAAGAAGCGCCATCACTAGGCCATAGCCGTAGACGCCCTTGATGCCAGCATGGAAGAGCATCATGCTCGCCATCACCCCAGCCTGCCGCCGCGCCTCTTTGCGCGTGTCCGCGTCGGCGCCGTTTACCGCTTGGTGCAGATCGCGGAAGATGCGCCACAGGAAATTCACGCTAAAATTGCGGAACGTCAGCAACACTTGCATGCCCGGCGACTGCATCACGCGCGGCTTGCTGGTGTTTTGGTAGTCAAAGTGAACTTCCCACGTCGCATCACCGGCTTGAGTGATGGCTTGCTCATGCGTCTTGCCCTGCTCGCGCAGCAGGCGGTAGCCCGCAAGGAACGTCACCTCCCGGTTCATCCTTTCCGAATGGTGGAACAGCCAAGAAATCTTGGACATCACGTTCACCCACTTGGCGTCATACTCGACCCCGCTTTCAGCAACTTGGGCAAGGTCGTGACTTTGCGTCTTGTCGATCACGCCGCGCTTGTAAGCCTCGTGCATCGCGGCCCGCTCGTCCGCGCTCAAGTGCTTGGTGTTGCGCTCCGAGTGCCACTTTGGCGACCTCGTAAAATCAGCCAGAGCCTTCGTCAGCGCCCCGGCCGCTTTCTTGGTGCCGCCGTACCGGCCCAGAACCGACGTGCCGACAATGGATGTCTGCGAGAGGTTCACAATGGCTGCTGCGGGCGACACAGAGAGGTAGTAGATAAACGCAAGGCTTGTCGCCCGGCTGGCCCACCATGCGCCCTTGGGGTTCATGGTAAAGCCGTGGCGACGCTTCATTTCATTGACAATAAAGCCGTTCCGCACCGGATCCTCGGAAGAGGCGGCTTCTTCCGACGCCACATCAAGCTCTTCCTGCATTTCCAAAGAGTAGAGAAGGCGCGCAAGCTGGTGCGAACCGTGGAACATATGGTGCCCAAAGGCCCGCAGAGCATCCGCATCATACCCTTCCCGGTTCTTGCGGTGGATCCTGTGTTTGCGGATAGACATATCCGGCAGGCTTTCCAACCACCGTTGCCAGATGTCGTCCATCAGCTTTTCGTCAGCGTTGACCTCTTCAAGCATGCGCTCGATGTCGGCCACGAAGGCGGGGTCCACCAGATCGCGCGCATCGGTCTCCTGCATGACGCCGATCTGCACATCAAACCCTTCGTCCTCCATGTCCTTCTGCGCCGCGCGCTGCTGCTGCACGGTCTCATGCCGCGAGAACGACTGCACGTTGCCTTCGTCGTCTCGCGCCAGAACAAAATACTCTCCGAAGCGAGCAAGTGGGAAATAGGGCCCAGAGATCTTGTTGGTCTCGAACTGAGCCCGCAGTTTGCGTACCTGACTGTCCTTCGTCCATGCGCGTGTGGCTTTGGCCTTGGCAAGCGCCTCGTCCGCATCCGCGATAGCCTGATCTCGCTTCATGTCGGCTTGCGCCCGCCGCGTGGCCCGCTCGGTCCCGCTCATGGCCTTGTCAGCCGCAATCTTGCGCAGTGCGCCCGCGTGGTTTTTCTCCGCAGTCTCGACCGCCCGGCGATGTTCCCGCTCGGCGCGGCGGATTGCAAGCGTCATGGCTCGCTCCACGTTGCCGATGATCGCAGCCGTCTGTTCATCATCGAGGCGGCGATAGGTGTCGCGCACATCCCGGTAAAGCTCTTGGAAGCCTTCTGGCAGTGCCTTGAAGCGCGGCGAAAGCTCGTCATGCGCCTTCTGCAACCGCTCATGCCGCTCCTTGCGCTCGACCGCTGCTTCGTAGGCAATTGGATTAGCCACCCGGCCCGACTTGATGATCAACTCGTCACGCGGTCCCATCGGGGAAACGAACCGCTCGGACGGGTCGACGCCAGCGATGGTGGAATCGTGCATGAGCTTCATCAGCTCCGCATTGGCTTCCTGATCCTTGTTCGCCAGCTTGCGCCACTTTTGCGCTACCTCGTCCGTCTCGGAGTGCTTGTCGTTGCGCTTGGTGTCCATCTTCTCTTTGAGGCGCAGGTAGCGTTTCGCCGCGGGGATCCCCTTGCCCAACTCATTGAACAGCGCCCGGCCCGGCACCAGTGCAAGCGTGTTGTACCCGCCCCGGTCCTTCATGGCGTTGGTCACTGCGTCAGAGGCAAGCTGAGAAAGCCCAGACCGCAGGTTGCGCGCCTGCACCGAAATGCGGCCCGCATCCCGTGGAGTGGCGATCTTGGCCTTCACCTCTGACGGTTGCTGACGATTACTGACGGTTGCGCGGCCCGGTCCGTCAGGCCCGCGCCCGCCGATCTCGCCCGACCGGACGCGCTCGAACACGGTTGCCGCGTCGTTGAGACCTTCGCCCCGCAGCGCCGTGATGATCGCATCGAGGATCTGGCGCAGCTTGTCGAACGCCCGGCCCAGGGCCGTTTGAGTGTCCTTGCCGTCGGACCACTCGCGGAACATTTCAGCAATGACCTCTTCGATCTTGGCCGCTTCGATCTTGGCCGCTTCACTCAAGCCGTCGTAGAAGCCCTCGTAGTCTTCATTCACCCGATCCATGAGGCGCGTGTTTTGACGCGCCGCGCGTACCAGCGTGCGCCACTCCTGCGCGGTGAAAAGCCCGTGATCCTTGCCCCAAAGCTCCGGGTTCCGCAGCGCATGGATAACCTCGTGCCGCAGAACGCCCATGTAGCCGCCCGGTGTGTCTGCCGCGATCCCGATCACACCGTCGAGGAAATAGCCGTCCATCGGCCCAATGCCGGGGAAGGTGTCAATCTCCCCCTCGCGCACATCGAGCGTGATGCGCGTGCCAATCCCGATCTTGTTCAGCTCGTCTCGCAACGCCCGGCGCACCTTCCGCATTGCCTTGCGTGCTTCCGGCGCGGACGTGATCGTGTCACCGGCTGCCGCGTCGAAGTCCGCGCGCTTGGCTTGTGGCTTGGCGAGAGACGCGCGGACATTCGGATTGCCGTCGTCGTCCAGGCGCATTTCGTCTTCGACCTTGTTCGACGTGATGCCCAGAGATGTCATCGCCCGGTCAAGCCGTTCAAGCTCTTCCTGCGTCATGTCGGCCAACGGGTCGTTGTCGTAGACGTTCAGGACATCCCATTCCGCAGGCGTGTCCCCATATGCCTTCTTTGTCTCGATGGCCTCGATGACAACCTGTTCGCCCGTGTCCATGTTCTCCGCTTCGAAGAACGCGATCATGCCGGTGCGGTCGGTGCCCTCGATCCTGCGTGTGCCGCCCGGTGCGCCCCATTCGGACGCATAGTTTTGCCCGGCGTTGGTGAACTGGAACTGCCCGGTGAGGGGTTGTGCGGTGTCGTCGGCAACGAGATCGCGCCCCTTGTCATCGCGGATCGCGAAATAGTTTGGCCCGGCGCTGGCGGTCTCGGTCGCGAACTTGACTTCTTCGATGCGCACCAGTGCCGAAAGGCGATCAAGGCGTTGCTGGGCTGTCTCAAGCGGCCCGCGATCAACACCTTTCTCTTGGATCGACTCCATTTGCGGCTTGATCTCCGCGTGCCGCTCCTTGTCGCGCGCATAGCGTGCTGCCCGCGTTTCGGCCCGCGACACGATGTTTGCCGGGGAAAGCGCGTTCAACAGCTTGTCGGAGCGGCGGAAGTCCTTGGCCTCAACCGTTCCATAGCCGTCAACTAGGCGCAATACTTCGTTGCTGATCGTATCATCGCCAATCGGCTGGATATATATCCCATATTGGGTAGCGCCGCTGCTCTCTGCTGAGGCGTTGATCCTTAGCTCGAATTGATCTCCGAGAGGGATCGCTTGGTATTGTCCGGTTTCCTGCGCATCTGACAATGCGTCGTAGATTGTGCGCTCCCAGCCACCTGCCGGGCGTTCTTCCCAGCGAGAGGGGGCGGAAGGAAGCTCGGGTAGCTTCTCCCACTCCTTGCGCGGCTTGTCGGCGTTGCGCGCCCGCACCTCGTCCCGTTCAGCCTCAACGCGCGCCTTTTCCGAACGATAGGCTTCTGCCTCGGCCTCCCACCCGGAAAGATACGTGTCCGCGCCGTCGCCCAAGAGTGCCGGTGTGATAGTCCCGTAGGTCTCGGTCAGCGCGCCCAAAAGATCCTGATTTCTATCATACCCAGCAAGATACCGCTCCGCTTCGGCCAGATTGCGAATGGTCGAGGCGATGCGCGCCTGCTCCATGTCGCGATCTTTCTCGGCCTGCATCTTCTGCAAGAAGACCTCTTTGCCGGTCGATTGCGCCATGAACTCGGCGTATTGGTCTGCATCGCCATCCTCTTCCTCAATGGAATCGGTCGCTGCGTTCAGGAAGGTTTCGATTGAAGACGCCTTGCGCTCCAACACCTGCCACTGGACGACATCGGCGGTTTGCTCCGTCGAGTAGGCGATAATCTCCACCTCAAACCCGTCCGGGTCAGCTTCATAGAACAGGTTGCCTTGCCGGATGATCCGGCCTTCGCGCTGTTCCATGTCGGACGGACGCCACGGCGCGTCGATGTGGTGCAAGGCAGCCATGCGCTTCTGTGCGTTTGTGCCCGCGCCCATCTTCTGCGTCGATCCGATCAGGACGCGCACATCCCCCTCGTTGACCGCCTCGAAAAGCTCGGCTTTCTTGATCGTCGTGTTGTAGTCGTGAATAAAGGCGATCTCTTTTTCCGGCACACCCTTCTCGATCAGCGCAGCCTTCATGTCGTCATAGAAAGAAAACCCTGTGTCTGCCGTGAACATGGCCGAAGACGCATCCTGCACGGGCTCGCTTTCGACAAACTCATTCAGGCGGTCGCGGCGTTTCTCGTCGGTCTCTGGGCTGGAAATTGCATTTTCCAGATCCTCGATCACATTGCCCCAGCGTTCCGCATAGGTCATGTCCGCTTCATCAGCGGCGCGCTTGTTCATGTCCGCGCGCTTGAGGCCCAGCTTTTCGTAGGCGAGCTTTAGGATCCGCTTGGCGTCCACCTCTGCGGTCTTCGTGGGCGCGCTCATGTCGCAGAACACCATCTGCGTGCCCTTGCGATCCTTGTTCGCATCCCAGATGCGGAACACCTCGTCAGACGCGCGCTCGACCTTTGAGCCTTCTTCGCGGCCAAGGGTCGGGTCGATCGTTCGGATGTCTACGGACGCTTTACGCGCATCGGTCAGAACCCAGAGCGGATTATCGACGCTCATGTAAGCCTTGTTGCTCTTGTTCTGCTTGATGCCCGCCATCCGCATCACGAGGTAGCGCACAAACTCCTGCATCTTCTCGGTCGGAGGTGCCAAGTTGATCTGGCGCGACCCACCTTTGACCTTTGGCGTCGGGAACCGGGTCGAGACGATCTTTTCGGGGTCCGTCTGCGCTGCGTTTTCCGCTTCTTTCTGCTCGCGATACATGCGCTCGACATCCGGGCGCATCACGATGTCAGCAAACGACCGGTAAAGCTGCGCGAGCGGCCCCAGGTTGATCATGCCAGACATGACGTTGCGCTCTTTAAGCTGCATCGAGGCAGTGTATTCAAACCGGCTTTGGTCTTGAATGAACGCGGCTTTCCAAGAGTCAAAGCTCTGGATGCTCATCGCCTCAAGAGATTCCGGGATGAGATATTTCATCATCGCGTAAATCTCGACCAGCGAATTAGAGACAGGTGTGCCGGTCAGGAACGAAACCCCACCACTCTGCATGCCTTGCAACACGCGCACCTTCATCAGCATGTCAAACGCGCGCTGACTGCCGCCCGGTGGGTTCATACCGACAAGCTGGCTGGCGGTTGTGGTGTATTCGAGGTTCTTGAATAGGTGCGCTTCGTCCACAACAAGGTAATCGACGCCCAGATCCTGCCAGCCCAAAACCTTGTTGTCCGCGCGCTCTGCGAGTTTCTTCTCCAAGTCTTGCAGCTTCGTTTTCAGGCTGTTCAACCGAGTGCCGATTTGGCCCACGGTGCGTTTGCTTTCGCCGCTTCGCTTGGCCTCTTGCAGCGCGGCGTTCAATTCCGTGATCTGCCGCTCGATATATCCGGTTGTCACCTCCGGGTCGTTTTCGATCTTCGTCAGTTGCGAGTGACCAAGAATTACAGCGTCAAAATCGCCGGTCGCGATCCGATTGATCAACTTGGCCCGGTTTGCAGGCGCAAAGTCCTTTTCGGTCGGCACAAGGATGTTTGCGGCGGGATAAAGCTCAAGCCACTCTCGCCCCCACTGGCCTGTCAGGTGGTTCGGCACCGCAACCACAGCCTTGCGGGAAAGCCCCATGCGCTTGCG
>Ga0209037_1000493_pt1 | contig 12145 bp, 9 predicted proteins | sample SaaInl25SG_5_DNA_FD_188225 | JGI IMG/M metagenome (GOLD analysis project Ga0209037, IMG submission 188225) | Marine microbial communities from expanding oxygen minimum zones in the Saanich Inlet - ESP_125SG_5_DNA (SPAdes) (version 2) | ecosystem: Environmental > Aquatic > Marine > Intertidal zone...
TAAGCCTTGCCCTACCGCAATCATTGTCATTGACCTGTACTCCTTGCCTTCTGCGAGATGCCTGACAGAGAACCTGAAAGGATTGACTGGCGACGATCTGCGTCACGCAATCTAGTATCGTTAAGACCACCTACCAATCCACCCACAGCAGTCAAAGAGTTGGATACGTTGCCGGTGTTTTGCAGCCCCATACGCCCCATATTGCGATTCTGCTGAGATTGAACATTGGCTGCCGCCGCATTCATGTTTTCTCTAGTGTTAGCAAGATCGCCCTCTAGAGACTTGGTTCCCGTAGCGGTGATCTGTCCCGCCATAAAGTTTTCTATCGGGGCAAAGCGCTGGTTGTAGTCTTGGGTCTGCGCCCTGATTAGGTCTGCATAGAGCTGATCGCCGGGCTGCTTTGTAGCATTCAAATGGTTGTACTTGTATGGATTGATCTGCGCATAAGGGTTGTCAGGGCTATAACCATAAAAGTTACCCACGATGCCGGAAACCTCTGGGTCCAATTGGGCTAGATAATTTGTAAATGCATTGCTTCGACCCATTAGCCTCCACCTCCTAATCCGTAATTCGCTGCCATACCGGCACCTGTGCCTGCAATAGAAGCGATACTTTGCGAGTTAGCGAAATCTCTTTTCGCCGCAGCTCCAGCCCTATCCAGACTGCTCTGCATGCGGTCAATGTTTCCTGAGACAGCCTGCGTCTGTAAGCCCTGACCCATAGCGATGACGTTGCCTAAGTTCTGATAGGCTGCATCGGTATAGCCAAGACCTGCGTCTGAACCTGCCAGTCCCATGCCTCTAGCCTGTGCGGCTCTTAAAGCATTTGACTCGCCTACGGCTCTGCCTGAATTGGGGTCTAAGCCTTGTGCAAACTGGGCGCCGCGCATATCGTTAAAGCCCTGCTCATAGATCGCAGATGTCTGGTTCTGTGCAGAAGCCATAGCATCATCGGATGCGCCCTTATCGAACATCGACTTAGTGTCATTGATGTACATATTTTCAAGCGGGACAAAAACCTCGCCATAACGCCGTAAAGCATTAGCCGCTTGTTGTGCTAACGCCTCTTTGCTTTCTAGTTCTTTTGGATCGCTTCCGCCACCACCACACATAGGCTAAACCTCGTTCTTAAATAAAACCCCGACCTTCTTAAAGCCGTGGCACTCTAGTAATCCCTGATAACCGTCCCCTGCTATGCCGGACGTTATTCCAACCGAAATCTCTACGACCTCTTTAGACTCAGCCCATAGGCAGAATGAAGAGATCATCTTGCTGATAGCGCTTCCTATTCCTTTTCTGCGGTCTTCCCTAAACACCATCACCAACTCTTGAGCTATCTTTTTATCGGAGAAGAAATACTCAACTACATTCCCCAAAAAGAAACCGATCACCTCCCCGTCTTCTTCCGCAACCAGCATAAAAGTATCAGATGAAGGATTAGATCCTCCTCGGACAAAAGCAAATGCCTTACCCTCTGACCAGCCACAGTTCTTATAATTGCTGTTCTCTTGAAACCACCTACCAAGACCATTGATCTGCGGAAAGTCTTCTGGTGTAGGATCACGGACAACAATAGCCACTAAAGACCGCCTTTAAGTTTGCTGATTTTTTAGCTATATTCGTGTGAGGACGAGTAGCTAGTTCGGGGTGAGATGTTCCGGAAGTCGGAGTCCCGCTCTACCAATATGATACTTGAAAATCAAGCAAAATACTAAAAAAGATAATTATTATGGCTTAGGGTATTCATCCTTAACCGCTTTAATTGCGGTATAGAACTCCCCTGTATCGTCAAGGGTGCCGTTGTCTATATCATGGAACAGCTTGTCCAGCTGCTCGACCACCTTGGGGTACTGAAGCGCTCTGGATTCTGTATAGTCAGGCTCAGGTGCGCTGCCAGTTACATACTGAATAACAGTTCCGTCATCGACTAAGTAATCCACCTCGTCTCTGGGCAGTCTGTCAGGAGCCGGAACATACTTGTACCACCCCGACTGATCCTGCATGCCTGCCTGAGGTCCGGCTGTTATGGCACCTTCAGAAGTATCAAATTGAACATATAATTGTGTCATTATCTAAGGCTCATCGCTATGCCCTTTAGGGCGTAAATTCTGTCATAAGTCCAGTTTTTTGCAGGCTGAGAGTACGGGATGTAATACTTGTATGCGTTGTAAACCCCGATACGAAGCTGGAAGTTAACGGCTGAGCTGGTCTTGGTTCCTAGACCACCACTAATTGAGAACTGGTAAGGGTGATAGTCCTGCGGAGACCGGAAGAAGAATGAGTTAACCATCTGATAACCGCTCGACCCAGCCTCACCCTGTACTGCAACACCATCACCTATGGATGACCCGTAGTAGTACACCCTTGTGAGGTTGGTTGAAGAGGTATATCCAGCTGAGCTTACTGTGCCTTTATTGGTATTGCCGACGAATAAGGAATCGCCCGCCGAGACAAGGTCGGTAATATCGCCCGAGAAATCAACAAAGAAGACTGTGTAAAACTGTCCACTGTTTACAGTAGTTCCGAGCTGAGGCTGCGTAGAACTTGCGTTAACCACTTCCATCCATAGCTCAATCCGATACACATCGTCATTCTCAAAAACACCCCAGCCTTCCGCCGATATGTAGGGTCTCTTCATAACGCCTTCAGCCTGAGCCGGTATCAGTCCGGTGTATAGGGTTTGCTCAGCTCCGCTGGGGGTATCAATATCTATGTAATTAGCCATCTCAAACGGCTGTAGATCACTGATGTCGCCGGTAATATTGCTCGCTCTTAGGTTCTCTACGGTAAAGTTGGCGCAGTTGAGAATCCCCGTGGTGATTTTGTTTGCTGCCACATCCCCCAGAACCAAGGTCGGAACACCATTAACAACCTGTGAGGTTAACGACGAACCATCTATATTCAGGAGGGAGGTATCTATTTTTCCGCCAGAAATTCTATTTGCGCTCAACTGCCCCGTAATGTTCGCCGTATCCATCGTGGCGTTGCCGATCATCGCCGTGGTGATAGACCCGTTCTTAATGAACGCAGTGTCCATGTACACACCGGCTTGAACCCCGGTGAACGCATTTGCTGCCGATGGTGCCTGATAGCCAGTGAAGACAAAGGGTACGGTTACATTGCTGCTGTTGATCGGCTCATTGGAAATTTGACTAGATGAAGACGGATTAACAATGGCGAACTTATCCGCCCGCACAATAAATGCGGAGGTTGGCGTTCCGTCTGCGTTAGTGTTGGATAGCCCGAATCCGGCTACGTGCCCTGCGTTGTCAACCTTTACCGAGTACTGGCTTGTCAATCCGTCAGGTCCAGACACGATATCCTGTGTGGTCTCTATCGCACTCTTTATCCCGCCATTACCATCCGCTCCCTGAACAACCACCTGAAGGTTATCGATCTTGTTTGCCGAAGCAGACTGATCCGAAGCGTCACCAAAGACTGCCAAGTTTATATTGCTTGCAAAGTCAGCCGAGGCTAGAGCAACTCCATTGGTTGGATCGCCTCCGTCCCAAACAGCTGTTGATAGCTGGTCTATTCGAGACGCACTTCCTCCGTTAGGAAAAACTTCAGCCCTTAAATTATTAAATGCCTCAGCTGTAGCTAGATTTAGCGCACCATCTACCCCATTAGTGAACATGCTGGCTGCTAGATTTGTGGTTTTATCCACCAGCCCGCCTGCGCCAGAGACTGTAGTCTCGAGAGCCTCTAGACCAGCAGCTGAAGCAAACAGGGCTCCGTCGTCGTCATAAAGCGCTGTATATAGACCGTCAATACGAGAGGCTGAAGCATTACTGTTACCTAAAACCTCCGTCTGAAGCGCCCCAAAAGCGGCTGCATCCGCGAGCTTTACATTATTCTGAGAATCAAACACAGCCGTAGTTAGAGCGTCAATCTTGCTGGCGCCTGCTGCGGGAGTCACCCCGTCGCCGTACACGCTAGAGTTTAGGACGGACACTGCATCACTGGTGGCTGAAAGACCTGAGGTAGGATGAGTAAGAGCATTGTTGAGAGTATCAATTCGTGACGAGGTTGACCCGCTGGGTGTTACACCTTCGCCCCAGACATTTGTCTCGAGCAGAGACACTGCCCCAGCAGATGCTAGCTTTGACGTGCCGTTGGCGTTAAACATAGCGCTATCGAGGGTAGTTACATCCCTCTGAAGTGACTCAACAAGACCCGTTGGGGGATTGGTCGTGTTGTCATAGATAACTCTCACTTCGTTGGTAAGAAGATTCAGTGCGCTACCAGTTGCGAGTCGAGCTGAGCCGTCCGATGAGAACACCTCGCCCTCTAGATCGGTAACGTCTCTCTGAACTGTTTTAAGGATGCTGGGGTTGGCGCCATCATAGATCGCTTCAACATTACTAGTAAGGGAATTTATTGCGGATGTTGTCGCCAAAACAACATTACCGTCGGCATCGAACACACTGCCATTCAGTTTAGAAACGTCGTCCTGAACAGACTTAACCACGCTGGGATTGGTGCCGTCGTAAATTGCGCTTACCGAGTTGCTTACTCCGTTCAGTGCTACTCCGGTGGCAAGCCTTGCAGTACCGTCAGAGTTGAACACCTCTCCCTCGAGAGCGGTAACGTCTCTCTGCACGCTTTTTACAACACTGGCGTTTGTACCGTCATATATAGCCGTGACGCTGTTCGTCAATCCTGTTAGAGCAGCACCAGTAGCCAGTCTGGCGGAACCGTCGGCGTTAAATACTTCACCCTCTAGAGAGGAGACATCTTCCTGAACACTCTTAACAACACTGGCATTCGTTCCGTCATAGATCGCCGTTACGGAATTCGTAACTCCAGTAAGTGCAGACCCTGTCGCTAATCTCGCAGACCCATCTGCATTAAATACTTGTCCCTCTAGCGATGTAACGTCTTCCTGTATCGAAGTGATTGTTCCAGCTTGAGTGCTGACCGTATTGGTCAGACCTGTTAAAGCAGTTCCAGTAGCCAAACGTGCAGTGCCGTCGGAGTTGAAAACCTCGCCCTCGAGGGCAGTAATATCTGCCTGAACGCTAGAGATATTATTGCCTTGGGTGGTTACTGTATTTGTTAGGCTCGTCAAAGCCGCTCCAGTCGCCAACCTTGCAGTACCATCAGAGTTAAATACCTCCCCCTCCAGACTTGTAACGTCAGAGGCTATAGAGGTTACCGTCCCGTTAAGATTTACAACGGTTGCATCAAGAACACCAAGGGCGTTTGAGGTAGCTAGTTTGAGGGTTGTGGAGCCAGCCACAAAAACTTCAGCGTTGAGTGCAGATATAGCCGCTTCGTTAGCCGCGATAGTAGGGTCAGCAATCGAAACCCAAGAAGTCCCATTATAATAATACGGCTTGTTATTATCGTCGCTGTCATACCATCGAGAGTTGGTTGCTATGGTTCCTGTCGGAGCATTGTCTTGGAAGTAAACGGTGCCCGTATTGGCTGTCAGGTCTTGCACGGTTCCAGCTAGATTGCCCACTGACGTACTTAAATTTGCCACAGAAGTGTTAAGCGATGTAACACCTGAGGAGGCTGCATTAGCCACCCCCTCAGTGCCGCCTAGACGGGTCAGTATGTTGCCTCCAGAGTACGTGCTGGTGTAGCCCAAGAACGTCTCTATACCTGATACCTTGCCGTCTAAAGGAGTTATCAGCGCTATAGGTGTGGCTAGCGATTGAGCAAGTTGAGAGCTTGTTATTTGATCAGTTAGCAGCTGAAGCATATAGCCAATATCAGGCTGGGTAGTACCGAGCGTTCCTTGGCTAGAATTGAATGGTCCCGCAACACCGTTCTGGTTTACTGCCCTTACCCAGTAGTAATAGCTTGCCGATCCTCCGACATTATCGGAGTAGATTCCATTAAACCCTGACACCACGCCTATCAACGTCGCATCAGACACGCTGTCGGATGTATGCCTAAACACTTCCTGATAAGCCAGTCCGGAAAATAGCTGTAAGTTCCATGTCAGCAGGATGTTCTGAAACGCACCGTTGGCTGCAAGGTTGGTTGGGGCTGGAGGTGTGTCTAGATTCGGATAGAACGTCGATGGCGCTATGGAGGCACTGTCCCCAGAGAAAATGGTGTAACCGGATGCTAGTCTAGCTATACCGCTATCCAGCAGGTCTCTCATGGTAACCGCTCTGTCTAAGGGGTTTCCGCTGAAGCCAGACAGCACATCAAGATTGTTCTTGATGGTCTCGCCAAATCTACGGTCCTGCCCTGCCCAGCCTTGAGGGACAGGCATGTTCCCTTTGTTGTTTGGTTTAGGCACCCAGCTCCTCCGCACTCTCGTAGACGCACACCTCATTAATAGACACTGAGCCAGCAAGCTCTATCTCAAACTCGTGAGCCTTGTATCCAGAGGGAAGGCGGAAAGTGTTACTGTTGGTAACGGTTTGCGTATGCTTTAACTCACCATCTGCATACAGCTTAAATGTGGGGTTTGGGCTGTACCCATCACAGTTGACCTTAGCCACTGCGGGGTTGATTGGTCTGGGGGTGTAGAACTTCTTTCCCCGCCAAACAAAATTCTGGGGCGTACTGCCTTCCGCAAACTTCACCAATGCACCGCCGACCACTAGGTAAAGACTGTCATCTTCTAAGTCGTTGTATCCTGCGGTGGCATAAAAATCTAAGTCGGTGTAGCTATTCTTTCCGCCTCTTGGGTCGAAGATAAACCCTTGGCTAACTCCACCGTGCGAGTAGAAGCCAATGTACTGACCCTCCCACAAATAGCCTTTAATAGATGAGGGACCAAATGCCTGCCACTGATCGCGAGTAAATGTTTGCTCGGTGATTAACTTGAGACCTGAATCGGTCGCCATAACCAATCCGTCTGGAGATGAGTAGATAGTAAACTCACCCATGTCCACGACAGACCCTTTTGACATGCAGCTAAGACTGCTATCAATCTCCATCATGCTCATGCTTGAAGGATCAAGACCCTGAACAATGGCAGGCTTACCCTTGGTAAGAACCAAAAGCCCTGTGTTTAGTGGAGACAGGGCGACAATGTCAGACTTAACCGTCAGCTTATACTCGTCAGGAAATGCATGAGGCTGAAACGCTTCAGAGAATGAAACGGTCTGACCTGAGAACCCCGCAAGTATTCCGTTAGGCATTGCTACCAAGCCCAGCAGTGGACCGTCTTTGTGGTCTGCGCTTACATCATCAGCAGGCGCATCGTTGTTGGCTGTTGGAATCTCTTCTCCTAAATTTAGGTCAGAGACAGTGTCTGTAAAAGTGTCCTGAGCTATCGGTACGTTCTGTACAAATCTGTAGCTGCCGCCCGCATCAGTCCTATAGACTCGCTTATAAAGGAAGTTATAGTTTCCCGATGGGTTGGGTGGGAAGTCTAGGGTTACAGTCTGGTCGGTGTGCTTATCAACAATCTGAGCGCCTTCCGCATCACAGTTGACTCCCTCTTCGCCGTAATAAGAAACGTAAGTGAAAATGTACGATACTGACTGGGGAACCTCTTCGTCTGCGTTGGCAGAGTTAACAGGGCTCAGAGTTACAGACGTTAAGTCTTCTGGCTTAGGCATCCCTAAGCGATAGTAAGTGCTGTTCCCAACTATGGTCCCCGTAGTCATTCTAGGGTAACCACTGCTACCTCCTATCCCTGTCACATAAATTCGCTCGTGCGGGTCTTCAGCAATTGGAGACCGGACAATGTCGATCTCTTCATCGCTACCCATCCAGACGGAATCGTTGTACTTAAATATAGTCTTGGTCGCTCCAGATATTGCGTAGCTCGCAACAAAGGATTGAGATGAGGACAGGTTATCCTTCCACGGCTCTAATCGACCGGAGTCCAATCGACAATTGGTAGCGGTCTGCGCCATATCTTCAGGCAGAAGTCGAGCGAATACCTTAGGGGCTTTGCCTCCGAAGGTTTGTAATTTAAAACCAGCCATTACTTCTTGTCCCTCTTATTCATGACGCCTTCAAAGGCACCGCCACCAAAGTAAAAGCCAACTATAGTTAGCATTATCCAGTCGATCTTAAATGCGGCTATAAGCTCCTGAACTGGAGCGATATCTTTTCCCATGAAGAACAAAACCAGAACCATTAAGTAGGAAGACACAAAGGTGAAGCCGAAAATAAGAGCCAAGTATCTCTGAGCAATTTTGAATGGAGCATAAGAGTTTAGAAGATCAGTCTTGGCTTTGGTCTTGGCTTCGATTGCCTCGGTCTCAGACGTGTGCATACCGTCAATAAGGTCAAGCCCCTTACTGAGTACGTCGCCGCTGCCTAATATTGTGGATAAGATTCCCATTGTGTTCTCCAGCTATTTAGCTGATTACACCGCAAGCCATCTTGTGACCCACGCCATTCGCAACTTCACCGATACGCACAGCAGTAGCCTCTGCGTCGTAGTTTCCGTCAGCGTCAAAGCATACGTTCACAGATCGCTCGTGAGTTTTGTCGGTTTCACCACAGGTAAAGCGAACCTGTATGTCAGTGCAGGCAGACTCGTGGGTAATGGTCTCGCCCTCGTTGTCTGGGTCAGGCATTTCGTTTGTGCGAGTGCCAGTAAATTCTTCAAGTAATTCGTATGTAATAGTCATGAGTGTTTCCTTTAAGCTGGAGTGGGCGGAGTGTCTTCGGTCTCTTCGGGAGCCCAAGGCATAGCGGTGTCTGTAATAGGCGTAACTTTCTCGTCTATCTGCTTTTGTATCTGACCATTGACATGCTCTTCGTAGCCATCAACTACGATTGCCTGAATCCAGCCAAGAACAATTTCTTCGGTCAGAACATCAAACTGCTGAAAGTTTTCTTCAGTCAGGTTCTCTGCTGAGAAAGGAGTGGCTCCAGAGAAAGTGCCTTCGTTGCCATCTTCATCAGTGCCTATCTTTTTCCAATAGGTCTGACAAATTGCATTGGGCAAAACAACACCATCGCCAAGGGTTTCGTTTTTAGTCTTTAGGGAAGTCACTTCCCATGTGTAAGTTACTGCCATTGTTTATCTCCTTCTGAGATAGTTATGCGTTTTCTAACGCCGTTATTCGAGCCTCTAGCTCTTGGATTGTTTTGACTAATAGCGGCACAAGTTTGCTTTGGTCTAAAGCCTGAAGCTCATCATTGCCTTGCTCGTCAACAGCGTCCTTCTCGCCAACCACAGCATCAGATACGACCTCTGCAACCTCATGTGCAAGGAAGCCGTCAGTGCGAATATCGCTGTCTTTCCACTGGAAGTTGACAGGGTTTAATGACATCAACCTGCTGGTAGCGTTAAGCATCGGCTGAAAGTCTTCCTTCGCCCTGTAGTCGGAAGTCGTAGCGTAAGTGGTTTGATAGTAGTTGGTGCTAATGCTGCCGTTTGAACCGCCGTTAGGCGTCACAAATCTTATGTGGTAGTTGGCTACACCAGCGGTACTTGACGAGGCGTAGGACATAACATTAGGCGTAGCAAAGGTGGTGTTTGATGCACCTGCTAATCTTAATGTTGATAAGCGAGATTGGCTGCTGGCGTCTACATAGTAAGCAGTATCGTCGCGGTCATAATAAAAAGCGGCTTTATGCCATGATGTACTTTCAATTGTCCCTGCGGCAGTAGCCTCATTACCATTTCCATTAGACGGTGCATTACCTAAGTAACAGTGACCATATATCCAATTTGTGGCGTTGGCTGTTGTAATTCCGTTTGGAAAAAACGCAGAGTCACTGGTATTCCACGGATTAGATGTGGACTTAAATCCCGCTTTTGAGTCAGTAAGTCCCTGACCTTTGAAAGATATAGATGAATTATTAGGGTCTACATAGTAAGCAGTATCGCTGCTGTCGTAGAAGATGGGAGCGCGTGATGAGCCTGAAACAATAGAAACGCCAATACTGTCGAGATAAAATAACTGGTTCCCATTAGTTGCACTGTCGTTGTAAATTCTAAAGAAGGAACTTGCATTATTCGCGTTAGCATCAAGCCTGATGCTTACATCGTTAAAGCTATTAATTGAAAGGCTATCAGCGTAATCGCCAGTTGAACTTGTAGACATAATGCCGTGGTAAGTAGCATCATCGTAATTTCCATTCCAATCAAATGAAATAGAACTTACACTATGTCCAGATACAGAATGCGCTCCGCTGTTTCTCCAGCCTTGCGCAGAAGTCCCAAAGTCAATTCTACTTAATACTGATACTGCCTCAGGATCAATATAGAAACCAGTGTTATTTAAATCATAAAATTTGGGAGCTCGTAGAGAATTTGTAGCTGCGGAATTTCCAGAGCGATCCATCCAGTGCTTCACTGTCCAATTTCCAGAGTCAAGACCGTCAGCAGCGTAGTAATGCTGAATATCGCCAACTCCGTCCATGTGTCTTAGCCATACGGAATTACTGGTTGACGATCTAAAGCAAATGGATGGATAAGACCCACGAATACCAAGCTGCTCTGGTAGGGTGTGCTGCCCCCAACTACCATTGATTTGCAGGGCATCAAACGACGACTTAGAGGTAGGGTCTACATAGTAATTAGTGTTATTGGAGTCGTAGAAGATAGGGGTGCGTAGGTCTACACTGTTAGTCGCGCTGATATCGCTTCTAAGGTACTTAGAATAAGTAGGCGGTGGGTTAGCTGCGCTGTAATAGTAAGAACCGTGTTGCCCGTCGAGAAGATCAGCGTCTAAACCAGAGCCTGAGCCATCGTTATATGACGACCAAAACTCGTATGCTGTACCATAACTAGTACCCCTATTAGACTGTGAGCTAATCCACATTCTAGGCGTACCGTTTCTTATAGTGTGTAACGCACACATATTTACTACGTCACCGCCAGAGTACCCGTTGATCCATAGCGTATCCGACCACACATTTGGGTAGCCTGTCATTGCAACTTTTAAACCAATAGTGTGGTTAAAGTACGTTTGAGGATTGGTGTATACATCGCCAGCATACACTGGGGGTAGATATCCCGCGTAGTTTGCGTAGTTCACCGACAATGCCGAAGGCTGCTGACCATCTAACAGATCAGCATCTAAACCAGAGCCTGAGCCATGATTACCGTCATTCCAAATTTTGTGGTTTGCAAAGTATGAATGTTCTTTTGCTTCGCTAAAGGTCGTAATATTAGAAACAGCAGGACTTGAATAAACTACTGTTGTTGCTCCTCCACTTGTTGGAAGAGTATTTACGTTAAAGCCAGAACTATAAAAATCTGCTGCTACAGTAAAGTTCATGTAATGAGCAGCTTCTGCGTACACATCTACGTAATAAGTGTCCTGACCACTGTGATCCCATCCAGCATCTACAGGCGTTCCAAGTACAAGTCTAAAATATCCGTGCTCTGAAGAACCCCCTGCATCTTTAAGACGAAGTTGGAACATGTTTGCCTGAGTTCCAGCACCTTCATAATCACCGGTCAGTTGGTATTTTAAGTTTGTAGCTTCATATGATTCTGACCAAACTTTAAGATGAATATCTTGCCAGCTACTATCCCAATGAGCTGGACATCCATATAGTCTCATAATTACAAAGCGTCTTGCCTGCGTGTTCGAAGCTGAAATATTAGTCCAACGATAATGAGAATGAGCAGGGTTTATATCTGCTTTTTGGTATCCGTCTAACAGATCAGCATCTAGACCAGAGCCGGAGCCGTCGTTGCCAGAAGTCCATACTGTTCCACTATCCCATGTAAGCGCACCTGTGCCAGTCCGTCCAAGCTGAGCGTTGCTATTATTTCCAAAGGTAATATAACCAGCGGCTGGGTTTTGAGAACCTTGTACTCTGAATGTATTCGCAACATTAATGTCACCAATCCAAACGTCATCGCCGATCTTGTAATTAGTACCAGCCCCGTTGTTTGTCGTATATACCTGATTGGCGGTTATATTGCCTTCTACGCTGAGACTGTTGCCGGTAACACTGGTAGCAGCATAACCACTACCAATAGTCATACCACCATGAACGTGCAGCTTCTTGTTAGCTACGTTTGAGCCTCCGCCTCCTATAGCAAACGTTCCATTATTTCCATTGTGCCAGATATACTCTGCACCTAGTGCTGCGCCATCGTTAAACCCTATTCCGGTCCAAGAATCCGCAGAAGTCAGCGTTATTTGAGCATCATTTGTTGAGTTCACAACTAGAGTGCCATTCAGCGTACCGCCAGAAAGGGGTAAGTAATCACCACTGTGATTGTGACTTGCCGGTGCATAGTAAGAACC
>Ga0209037_1000499_pt1 | contig 12102 bp, 17 predicted proteins | sample SaaInl25SG_5_DNA_FD_188225 | JGI IMG/M metagenome (GOLD analysis project Ga0209037, IMG submission 188225) | Marine microbial communities from expanding oxygen minimum zones in the Saanich Inlet - ESP_125SG_5_DNA (SPAdes) (version 2) | ecosystem: Environmental > Aquatic > Marine > Intertidal...
GTTGTTGCTATACTCCTTGGCATTAACTTATACTTCAAACCTAACCTATCCAGTATTATTATTGAGGTGTTTTGGTTTGGGCTAAGTATTTACGGACTGGTACAATGGTACAAGTCTCGTTCAAAGGAACATGAAGAAGGTTAAGTTGGCCATAAGCAACGAAGGAGAAATGAATGCCATACGTAGATGCGATGTTCGATCGCGATCAAGATATTATTCGCGTCGTTGAAAGACGTGACGGAAAGAGACACTACACTGAGTACAGTGCAAAATACACTTTCTACTACAAAGACCCTAAGGGCAAATACAAAAGCGTATACGGCGATCCGTTATCTCGCATTGTGTGTAAGAACACAAAAGACTTTCGCAAAGAAGTTGCTATCAACAAAGATAAAACACTTTTTGAAAGCGATGTAAATCCAATCTTCCAGTGTCTAAGCGAGAATTATCTTAATCAAGATGCTCCTAAACTAAACATTGCATTTTTCGATATTGAGACGGACTTTGATCCAGAGCGTGGATTTGCTGATCCTGCAGATCCGTTTATGCCTATTACATCAATATCTGTTTACTTACAATGGCTAGAAACAATGGTGTGTCTTGCTGTTCCGCCTAAAACACTTACTATGGAGCAAGCACAAGCAGAACTTGAAGGCATTGATAACGTAATGCTGTTTGAAAAAGAAGGTGATATGATTGACACTTTCTTGACACTGATTGAAGATGCTGATATTTTGTCAGGTTGGAACAGTGAAGGTTATGATATTCCTTATACTGTTAATAGAACAATGCGTGTATTAAGTAAAGATGACACACGTAGATTCTGCTTGTGGGGTCAATTGCCCAAGAAGCGTGAATATGAAAAATACGGGAAGCAAGCTGTTACGTTTGACTTGGTAGGTCGTGTACACTTGGACAGTCTTGAACTGTATCGCAAGTACACTTATGAAGAACGTCATACATATCGACTAGATGCTATTGGCGAAATTGAAGTAGGCGAGAACAAGGTGCCATATGAAGGTACACTGGATCAACTGTATAACAATGACTTCCGCAAGTTTATTGAATACAACATTCAAGATACGGCGCTACTTGACAAGCTAGACAAGAAACTGCGCTTTATTGATCTTAGTAACACAGTTGCACACGAAAACACTGTGCTACTACAAACTACAATGGGTGCTGTTGCTGTTACAGAGCAAGGTATTATTAACGAAGCACACAATCGCGGGCTACAAGTACCCAATCGCAAGCAACGTGATGATGAAAACACACAAGCCGCAGGGGCGTATGTTGCATTTCCTAAGAAGGGCTTGCACAAGTGGGTAGCGTCAATGGACTTGAACTCACTATACCCGAGTGTGATTCGTGCGTTGAATATGGCTCCGGAAACTATTGTAGGACAGATTCGAGCAGAGATTAGTGATGCTCGTGTACACGAAGACATGACTCTAAAGAAAAAGAGCTTTGCAGGCAGTTGGGAAGGTAGATTTGCGACAGAAGAATACGAAGCAGTTATGGATCAACGAAAGGATGTTGCACTTACAGTTGATTGGGAAGATGGTAGGTCGGATGTACTATCGGGTGCTGAGATTTATCAACTTATATTCGACTCACATATGCCTTGGATGCTTAGTGCTAATGGTACTATATTTACAACAGAGTTTGAAGGTGTAATTCCAGGTATCCTAAAGCGTTGGTACGCTGAACGTAAAGACATGCAGAAGATGCTCAAGAAGGCCAAAGACGCCAAGAATGATGCTGAGATTGAATACTGGGACAAGCGACAGCTGGTTAAGAAGATTAACTTGAACAGTTTGTATGGTGCTATTCTAAATCCAGGTTGTAGATTCTTTGATAAACGCATTGGACAGTCAACTACGCTAACAGGTAGACAAATTGTTAAGCATATGAGTGCAGAAGTTAACAACTGTATTACAGGCGAATACGATCACGTAGGCAAAGCTGTTATTTACGGTGATACCGACTCTGTATACTTTAGTGCATGGCCTATTCTAAAGGACGACATTGAGAGTGGCAAGCTGGAATGGACGCCTGAAAAAGCTATTGGCTTGTATGATCAAATCTGTGAGCAAGCAAACACTACATTCGGTGACTTTATGGCAAAGGCATTTCATTGTCCAAAGACACGAAGTGATGTTATTGCCGCAGGTAGAGAGATTGTAGCACGAAGTGGCTTGTACATTACTAAGAAGCGTTATGCGGCATTAGTAACAGACAACGAAGGCTTTAGAACAGACACAGACGGCAAGCCAGGCAAGGTGAAAGCTATGGGCTTAGACTTACGCCGTTCAGATACGCCTGTGTTCATGCAAGACTTCTTGAAAGAACTATTGCTAATGGTACTTACTGATGTGCCGCAGGCAGATGTACTAGAGCGTATTACACAGTTCCGCAAAGAGTTCCAAGAAATGCCGGGTTGGGAAAAAGGTTCGCCCAAACGTGCAAACAAGATTGGACACTATCAGCGTCTTGAGCAAAAGCAAGGCAAAGCAAACATGCCTGGACACGTAAGAGCAAGTATTAACTGGAACACACTCAAACGCATGAATGGCGACAAATATTCGCAAGAGATTGTAGACGGTATGAAAGTTATCGTTTGTAAGCTAAAACAGAACCCTCTGGGCTATACAAGTGTAGCGTATCCTACAGATGAATTGCGTTTGCCAGAGTGGTTTAAAGAGTTGCCATTTGATGATGCGGCAATGGCAGAAACTATTATTGATAACAAGTTAGACAACTTGATTGGTGTGTTGGATTATCCACTAGAGGATACTAAACAGCACACTACATTCAACAGTTTGTTTGACTTTGGAGACTAATATGAAAATTAAATTTGAAGTAGAACTTGATACAGAAAACGAGCAAGACATCGATCTAGTTGAAGAACTGCTCGACTATGTAAATGACTTTAAAGAAATGTTAGAACAACCTCAACAAAACCTAAATAAACGTAATAACAATACGAAAAAATCTAACAATAGGAGTAAGTGATGGCTTGTGGATGTGGAAGATCACCAGACGGATGCCGAGGATGGCATGCTCTTAGTGAAGAAGAATATCAAGTTGAATACAAAAAGTATTTAGAAGAAGAACAAGGACAACTAACTGTAACAGAAGTAGAACACTACACAGATAGTTTGTTCCGCTTTAGACTCACTAAACCTAAGAACTTTGAGTTCCGTGCAGGTGAGTTTACTATGGTAAGTGTTGAAGATGCACCTAAACGTGCATACTCAATTACAAGTGGCCCTGAAGATGACTTTGTAGAGTTTTATAGCATTAAAGTTCCAGGCGGTCCGTTAACTAGTAAACTAAAGAATATTAAAGTAGGTGACACTGTTAGTGTAGGTAATAAGCCAACAGGCACATTACTTGTTGACAATCTCACAGAAGGTACAGACTTGTGGTTACTTGCTACTGGTACAGGTATTGCACCATTTATCAGTTTGTTGCGTGATCCTGCTACACAATCCAAATACAATAAGATACACGTTGTATGGAGTGTTCGTACAGAAGCAGAACTATTAGCTTATCATGAGTTACTACAAGAAGCCGATATTGACTATACCCCTGTAGTTACTAGAGGCGATACATGGAACGGACAGACTGCTCGTATTACTGACTTGATTAAAAACGGTGTTATTATGACAGATGCTATGCCATCTAAAGACAAAGTAATGTTGTGCGGTAACATGGACTTTAATCTAGACATTAAAAACTTATTAGATAAAAGTGGGTGGACCGAAGGCACTAAACGTGAACAAGGTTCTTATGTATTAGAAAAGGCGTTTGTAGGATGAAAGTAGGATTCACCTGTTCGACCTTTGATTTGCTTCATGCAGGACATGTACAAATGTTAAGAGAAGCAAAAGAACAATGTGACTATTTGATCTGCGGCTTGCAAGTAGATCCTAGCGTAGATCGTACAGAAAAGAACGCTCCTATACAAAGTGTTGTGGAGCGTTACACACAACTCAAAGGTGTGAAATATGTTGATGAGATTATTCCTTATGGTACAGAAAAAGATCTAGAAGATATCTTGACAATGTATCATATTGATGTTAGAATATTAGGAGAGGAGTATAGAGACAAGGAGTTCACAGGCAAAGATATATGCCGCAAACGTGATATAGATCTATACTTCAACAAACGAGACCATCGCTTTAGTAGTAGCGATCTTAGAGCTAGAGTAGCAGAAAGACAAAACAATGGCTGAACAAACAAACTATTGCACACTAAAAGGACTAGGCTGGGCTATGCTAATCATTACATTTCTTTTGGTTGGTGTACCATTGCTGATGAACATCGCTATTATGGGACCAGAAGATTATGGTCGAAAATGTAATATGTCGGTTATCACACCGTGCTTTGGACTAGGAGAATAATATGACTGAAGGACCATTTAAAAGTGCATTTGACGCAGACACAAACGGTGTGGTGCGGCGTGAGATTGTAACCTATCGTATGAAGAACGGTATAATGGTGAAAGAAAGTGCAGTGCGTGATTATTATGCAAGCGGCGATTATCATGACAGCCAAAGTGCAACCCCATTAGTGGAACGCTAAGATGAGTAAAGCATTTTGGGAAGGTTTTAGAAACGGGTTTACACGAACTAGCAAGTATGGTATTCCGCTGGCAGTGGTATTTGTACTAGGACTGTATTTAGGTAGTGCTAGTCATCCTTATGAAGTTTGTAAAAAGCAGTATGACACGCCTGAAGACATTGCAGAATGTGTTTGGATCAAGGAGAATCCGTGATGTGGACACTTTGGATTATTAGTACAGTAATTGGTAGTGCAGAACCTAAATACACTCGTTATGCAGAGTATGAGCAAGCGTGGCAATGCGAAGATGCTTGGCGTTTACTTAACTATAAATTTACTCAAGGCGAAACAGCATTTTGTGAGGAAAGCTGATGTTGCGGTGGTATGATTATCCAGCAGCATTGCTGGCAGCAGATTTAATGATGACTATGGCATTTACTATTCCGTATGTTGGCTTTGTTGCTGCATATGCATTTTACGAATACGGCTGGGAGGCGTACTGCCAATGGAGATTAAAACAAGAAAATGAATAAGTTTATATTTGATGTAGACGGCACACTTACTCCTAGCAGAGGTGTAATTGATCCTAGGTTTCATGATTGGTTTTTGGACTTTACACGCAACAACAAATGTTGGCTTGTAACTGGCAGTGACTATCCTAAAACACTAGAACAACTGGGCAAGGACATTTGCGAAAGTGTTGTTACATCATACAACTGCAACGGCAATGACACATGGTTCAAAGGCAAGCGTGTGAACAGTTCGAACTGGAAACTTCCAGAACTTGCACACGAATGGTTAAGTGAACAACTTACTGCTAGCAATTATAATATTCGCACAGGCTTGCACTTTGAACATCGTCCTGGCATGTGTAACTTTAGTGTTGTAGGACGTAATGCTACAACAGAACAACGAAAAGATTATGTTGCTTACGACGAATACACAGACGAACGAGTTTATATTGCACACAACTTTAATTTGCTATTTCCAGAGCTACAAGCAACAGTAGGTGGCGAAACTGGTATTGACATTGCCCCCAAAGGCAGAGACAAATCACAAATACTTGGCGACTTCAACAAAGATGACAACATCTATTTCTTTGGTGATAGAATGGACGAAAGCGGCAACGACTATCCACTAGCACAACTTGTGAAGTATCCTAGACATGTAAGAGACTGGCAGAACACTTGGGAATGGCTGAGTTGGTTACAAGAACAAGGAGTAGCATCTTGAATATAACAATTGCAGGATATGGTTACGTTGGTAAAGCACACGAAGCTATATTAAAGGACCACCATAAAATACAAATTTATGATCCTATGTTAGGATACACTGAATTTGGCAATCCAGATGCGGTAATCATATGTGTAAGCACTCCGCCCGATGCTAGAGGTGGCTGTAAAATGGATAATGTATTTGATGTTGTTGAAATGTCTCTAGATGTACCCGTACTAATTAAAAGCACAATTAGTGTAGAAGGTTGGGACATGCTTGTAGATGCGTTTCCTAATCGTATGCTAAACTTTAGCCCAGAGTTCCTACGTGCTGCAAGTGCAGTAGAAGATTTGCAGAACATGAAGTTGATGCTAGTCGGCGGAACAAGTTGTAGCTTCTGGAGAGATGTATTTAGAGTTAACGTAGAGATTGCAGACGCTCGTGAACTTATCCTAGCCAAATATGCTCGCAACAGTTTTCTTGCACTAAAGGTTGCGTTCTTTAATCAGATGTATGACTTGTGCGATGCACTAGATATTGAATACGATGCAGTTGCACATTACACAACTATGGATCCTCGTATCGGCGATAGTCACAGTTTTATATCAGACGAACGAGGCTTTGGCGGACACTGCTTTCCTAAAGATACAAGCGCACTTATAAGAACAGCCCAACGTGAAAATATCGAAATGTCGATACTGCAAGAAGCAATTGAATACAATAAAAAGGTTAGAAAAAATGAATATTTTACTAACAGGTCATAGAGGATTTATCGGCAGTGCATTGTTTGCTAGGCTCGCACGAGCAAGACACACTATACACGGTATTGACCTCGAAGCAGGATGGGACAGAGACCGTTTAAACAATAATCAAAATCTACTGGACTGCGACTTTCCAAATGAATATGATTTAATCATTCATCTTGCTGGCAAGAGTGGTGTGCGTGAAAGTTTAAAAGATCCTGCGGGCTATTGGAACAACAACGTAGAAGCAAGTCGTAGACTGTTTGAACGCTATCCTGACACACGTATACTGTATGCTAGCAGTTCGAGTGCTTACGAGCCCGATTTGAACCCTTATGCGGCGTCTAAGTATGTATTAGAAGAACTTGCAGAACGCTATCCTGACACATTAGGTATGCGCTTTCACACAGTATATTCGGATAGTTGCCCTAGAGCAAACATGTTCTTTAATCGACTGCGCAATGGTACACTAGAATATGTTACTAGACACTATAGAGATTTTGTACATCTAGAAGATGTACTAGATGCAATTGAAATATTAATCAGTAAACCACATGTAAAAGGTACTATTGATATTGGTACGGGGCATCCTGTTAGGATCCAAGACTTAGCACCGGATCTACCGGTTCGTCTAAATACCCCAGGAGAGAGGAACTGGACTTGTGCTAACATGGAAAAAATGCGAGCACTGGGCTTTGAACCTAAATACACAGTAGAAAAGTTCTTGACAAACAACAACTTAGGCAATATAATTAACTTATTCAATGGAGAAACAGTAGAATGAAAGATATCTTACAAGACGTAGTAGCACATACTCACGCACTAGGCTTCCTGTCGCTAGTTAAAGTAAGCAACGAAGATGGCACAACAATTGACTCAATGGCGGAAGATCGTAGTGTAATTTTGTCAGCAGAAACACACAACCCTGTAAACGAGTTTGTAGGCACATTTGGTATGCCTAACCTAGACAAACTAAACTTGCACTTGAAGAACCCAGAGTATAAAGATAGTGCAAAGATTGATGTTGTACAAGCAGAACGCAATGGCGAAACTATTCCTACACACATTCACTTTGAGAATGCCGCAGGTGACTTCCAGAACGACTATCGCTTTATGAACAAAGCAATTATCGAAGAAAAGTTGAAAACTGTTAAGTTCAAAGGTGCAACTTGGAATGTAGAGTTTACTCCAAGCATGGCAGCAATTGGACGTATGAAGTTGATGAGTGCAGCACATAGTGAAGAGCCTACATTTAATGTAAGCACAAAAGACGGCAACTTGGTGTTTTCGTTTGGTGATGCAAGTACACACGCAGGTGAGTTTGTATTTGAAGCAGGCGTTGAAGGCACACTACAGCACACATGGAGTTGGCCTGTTGCACAAACACAAGCTATTCTAAACTTGGACGGCGACTTGACTATGAGCATTTCAGATCAAGGTGCTATGAAGATTAGTGTAGATTCGGGTATGGTAAAATACGACTATATTCTTCCAGCACAGAGTAAGTAAAGAATGAAAAAAGACTTAACCGCAGAACAAAAGGACTACGCTAGATTCCTACCTGCACTAAGTGGCTTCTATGCAACTTATGTGGGCAAACAGCGTTATGACGAATATGTGGATAAGTCTCGTGTTCCTAGCAACTTTACACACGGTGTTGAAAGTCTAAACTATCTCAATCAACAAGAAGGTCAGTTCCAGTATCAATGGACACTGTACTCAGCAGGACATGCTGAACTTGATGTAAACAAGCACTCACCCAAAGAAGACATGGTGCGTAATAGAGATAGACAGAACAGCTGGATCTTAGGTGACTCAGGTGGCTTCCAGATTGGTAAAGGCGTATGGGAAGGAGACTGGAAAAATCCTAACTGTCCTAAAGCACAAAAGAAAAGAGAACAAGTTCTCCGTTGGATGGATGCTTATATGGACTATGGTATGATCCTTGATATTCCCGCTTGGGTATGTCGCTCACCTGCTGGACGTGAAGCCACTGGCATTACATCGTATATGGAAGCTGTTGAAGGCACATACATTAACAACGACTATTGGATTGCCAATCGCACAGGTGCTTGTAAGTTTCTAAACGTACTACAAGGCGAGAATCATGCAGAAGCAGATGATTGGTATGATCGCATGAAGAAGTATTGCGATCCTAAGCAGTATCCAGACAATCACTTTAATGGTTGGGCAATGGGTGGACAGAACATGTGTGATGTACACTTAGTGCTAAGACGTATTGTAACCATGCACTTTGACGGCTTGCTAGAAAAAGGCATACATGATGTAATGCACTTCCTAGGAACATCAAAGTTAGAGTGGGCTTGTTTGCTTACTGACATTCAACGTGCTGTACGGAAAAACTATAATGAGAACTTTACTATTACCTTTGACTGTGCTAGTCCTTTCCTCGCAACCGCAAACGGACAGATTTACATTCAGAATGAAACAGAGGATCGCTCGAAATGGACATATCGAATGGTGCCGAGCGTTGACGATAAGAAATATGCTACAGATAACAGACTGTTCAGAGACACTGTTATATCAGATGGGATATTTAAAAACTTTGAAGACAGCCCGATCACTAGCGAACTCAAAGTATCTGACGTTTGCACTTATGCTCCCGGAGATCTAAATAAGATTGGCAAGGAAGGTAAAACGTCTTGGGATAGCTTTAGCTATGCTATTCAAATGGGACACAACGTATGGAGCCATATTAATGCAGTACAAGAAGCAAATAGACAATACGATGCAGGAGTTATTCCACGGATGCTTGTGCAAGAACGGTTTGACAGGATTCTATTTAGAGATGTTGTGGAAGAAATATTCGCAATCACAGACAGAGACGAAGCATTAGCTAAGATAGATGACTATTCAAAGTTTTGGATGGCCATACCAGGTACTAGAGGTGCAATTGGTAAAAAGACTGTAAACGCTAGTACACACTTTAACGCACTCTTTAATGTAGAAGAACCTGAGCCCGAAGACGAGCACGAAGACGGTGTTTTCTCTGAAGAGGAAGAAACTAAGTTGGAGAAACTAGATGAGCAACTGGGAACAGACTAAAGACAAACTTCTAGCGCACTACGAAGAACTAGAGCGCAAGCACAGAGAGATTGACAACGAGCTAATAGAACGTTATAATAATCAAACAATAACAGAAGAAGCTAGACGTATGAAGACAATGAAGTTATACTTAAAAGACGAAATGCATCGCATTAACGGTTACTTGATACAAAAAGGTTTAGAATGAAAAGAGATTACGAAACAGGTACAGCAGACAGTATTATATTCTTTACAGGCATAGAAGTTGAAAAGACTCCTGCATATGGAATGAAGACACTGTTTGTTACAGGTTTGCAAGACTATAACGAGATTATGAAGTATTACAAAGAAGAAAACTGTGAACACATCTTCTTTGGTGCTAATCACAGTTATGCTCCTATTACAGCAGAAGACTTTGAAGACTGGGATCTAATGATTCGTGCATTTACTGATCAAGGTATCTTGTGTAGTTTAGACATTCCTAGCACTATTAACTTAGAATGGTTCTTAGACGGTGGGCTGGTTGAAAGTAACAACTTTATTCCTCAACTACGGGTAGTAGTTCCGTATGTAGCACAGTGGGGATATAACGCAATGATTAAAATCGACGACAAAGATTTTAAAGCATCTAATCCAGGCGTCTGGTGCCATAGCCTGCATGATTTGATGGACCGTAATAAATTTACGGATTGGAGCAAATATGGCCTTGACAAAGTACTTAAATGAAAGTAAACTATAAAGACAATGCAAGAACGCTATCATGATTATATGTTACGTAGAATGAGAGAAGAAGACGCTAAAATGACAGAAGCAAGTACAACTATTAATGTACCCATGACAACAGCAGAACGTAGTATTTGGGTAACCTTTGCTAAAGAAGGTGTACATATGTACCCAGGTGCAGATACTGATCCTAAACTAGCAACAGGCGATTGGGATGACGTAAGTTTCCTTGGTGTTCCCCATCGTCATATCTTCCATTTTCGTGTGCGCATCGAAGTATTCCACAACGATCGCGACATTGAATTTATTCAGTTTAAACGCTGGATGCAACGACTCTATGACGTCGAAGGCGTACTAGAGCTTAACCACAAGAGCTGTGAGATGATCGCAGATGACTTGTATCAAGAGATTTCTACAAAGTATCCCGGCCGATTTGTAGAGATTAGTGTCGCTGAAGACAATGAAAACGGCTGTTCCATTTTTTATCCAAAAGCATAAGAGAGTAAATTAAAATGGCAAATAACTTTCCTCCAGTAAATAAAATCTTTGATGATCTGGACAAGTTCCGCGACTATTGTCGCTTTGAAGGTAAACCTTTTAACGAGGCTGACCTATACAAGAAAGATTCTTGGGTATGGCAGGCTTATCAAAAGTATCAAAACTACCTTCGTGCTAAGTCTCGTAACAACGGGCGTAATTTTACCAATAACCGGAGAACTTAATAATGACCATCTACATTGTAGACATTGAAGCAGTAGACACACGCTACACTAAGCAATGGAAAGACTATCTTCCAAAGCAACTTCAACGTGCTACAGATGTAGATGTTGTTGTGATTAGTGGTGGGGAAACGCCTCAGGCAACTACGCCTGGGGCTTTCCTTAACTTCGGTGGTACTAACGTTTATAAATCTAAACAGCTCGAACAAATAGGCGAGATGTTTTGTAACGGAGAAATTAAAGATGGAGATTATTTCCTATATACGGATGCGTGGAACCCAACTGTTATCCAGTTGCGTTACATGGCTGAACTCCTTGGGATCGACATTGGAATCGGTGGTCTTTGGCATGCTGGTAGTTATGATCCTCATGATTTCCTGGGTCGTCTCATAGGAGATGCTCCTTGGGTAAGACATGCTGAAAAGAGCATGTACTATACATACGACGATAACTTTTTTGCTACAGACTTTCATATTGAAATGTTTGTACGCACATTGTTTGCCGATGATCCGTTTGTAGAAGACATGGTGCAAGAAGCACTTAACGGCGAAGAAGAACGTATTTCTCGTGTAGGCTGGCCTATGGAGTATCTTAAAGATAGTCTTACTAGTTACAAAGGAATGGACAAACGCAACCTTATCTTGTTCCCACATCGTGTAGCGCCAGAGAAGCAAGTTGACATATTCCGTGACTTAGCAGAACAACTTCCTGAATATGAGTTTATAGTTTGTCAAGAGCGTGAACTTACAAAGAATGAGTATCACAACTTGTTAGGTGAAGCTAAAATGGTGTTTTCAGCTAATCTGCAAGAAACACTTGGTATCAGTTGGTATGAAGGTGCGCTTGTAGATGCTATTCCTATGGTGCCTGATAGACTGAGCTACAGTGAAATGGCTGTGCCTGAGTTTACATATCCTAGCAAATGGACAGAAGACTACAGCGCATATCGTCAGCATCGCGGTGAGCTTGTTGCTAAGATTCGTGACTACATGGAAAACTATGATGATTATCTTGTGAGTCTTGAAAAGCAACGCACAAAACTAAACAAAGAATTTTTTAGCGGAGCAGCATTGTATGACGCAATCAAA
>Ga0209037_1000500_pt1 | contig 12100 bp, 13 predicted proteins | sample SaaInl25SG_5_DNA_FD_188225 | JGI IMG/M metagenome (GOLD analysis project Ga0209037, IMG submission 188225) | Marine microbial communities from expanding oxygen minimum zones in the Saanich Inlet - ESP_125SG_5_DNA (SPAdes) (version 2) | ecosystem: Environmental > Aquatic > Marine > Intertidal...
ACAGCAGAAGAACTAGAACCTGGTACAGTTGTAACAGTGTGCGCACATGAAGATCATGAAGTAGAAGCAGCAAGTATAGGTACAATGGCAATTGGTGTTGTATCAACTGATCCTGCTGTGATGATGAACAGTGAAGCAGAAGGTCAATACATTGGTCTTAAAGGGCGGTTACCAGTTCGTGTTATAGGTGCAGTTAAAAAAGGGCAAGCAGTATATGTTGACAATAACGGTTGTGCAAGCACAGCAATCAACGGAGGAAGTTTAGTCGGTGTTGCACTTGAAAGCAATAGTGATGAGGGTGAAAAATTAGTCGAATGTGTACTAAAAGTTTAAGGAATCATCATGGCAGATATTACAGCAGCACGAATTAATAACCTACAATCTAGTATTGCACTAATACTAGGAACTGGCTCCGGCCAAAATGGTTACGGACAAACTGTTACTAGTGTTCCAGTTAACAATACTGGCGACATAGTTGAGGCTGCCGATATGAATGCAATCTATGCAGACATTCTTAAAGCAAGAGTGCACCAAGTAGGTCCGGGAGATATTGGCATTGCTGAAGTTATACAAAATCTTAACATAGTTGCAGAAGATACTAGTAATTTTATTAGTGATGCGGGCGTAACAAGTATTGATCCAGACGGATTTAAAAAAGGTATTGAAGATTTTGAAAGTTTAATGAACAACGTTATTGCTGACAAAGCACTTATTGATCCAACTCAAGCAGCACTTGAACCTGGAATAACAAGTGTTAGATCTAGTTCGTGGAATGGCTTAGTATATCACGAAGTAGAGGTTACATTTAGTTCTGCAAATGCAAGGCGTTTCTTTTTCAATGCTGGCGGCGAAATAAGAATAAGTGCAAATAATACTGGTGCAACTACTCCTAAGGGTCTAGATTGGAGCCAAGTATGTTCGCAAGTTGGAACAATTAAATTTAGTTCAGAAACAACAGTATCAACATCTGGGGGCAGCACTTCAATTGGTAATTATGACTTAACTAGTGCTTTCCAAAATATCTACCAAAAAATTGGTGGAGGCACATATAGTGCAGTATATGCTGGAAACATTTATACAGTTAAAGCACGTTCAGATATTGATACACGTATTATATTTAGAATTGAATTTAATGATGTTGTTTTTGATAACAATATTGATAACAACGTTGACGGTAGATTAGAGAGTGTAGTTCAACATTACCGAGCAAACGGCGAAGTAGTTACAGTTGCACCTTCATATTATAACAGTCAAGAACTGGCATAACCAAACTTTTTAAAGTCAGAGTAATTTTTAAATAAATACTCTGATAGTATAAGAGATTATAGATGCCAACAGCAATTTTAGCCAGTAGATACAACACACTTAGAAATCGTGTAAATTTAGTATTAGGAGAATCCTTTAGTGGCGCTCCTAGTTACGGCTACGGCCAATCATTGTCAACTACTACTAAAGTTGGTGATTTTGCAACTAATCCTGCAACTGTTGATACCATTTCAGCAATAGATTACGAAGAGTTATATATTGACTTAATTAGAGCAAGGTCGCATCAAGTTGGTGCAGCAGTTACTATTGATGAATTTGTAATAGGCGATTATGATACTAATACTGTAGATACTGACAAAGTTGAAGAAGCATATATAATAGGTTTAGAATCATTAGCAGCTAATATAGAAACTGATAGACTGTTAGTAGATACTAATAATCTACAATTGACATCTATACCATCGGCAAGTAGCACAAGATTAAATACTCAAGGTACATGGAACGGTACTATTAGTCATATTTTTACAATGTCGTTTGATGATGAAACAGCGAAGCGACACTTCTTTAATGCAGGCGGACAAATAAGATTAAGTGCTAGTGTAGATTATACAGGTAGTGATGCAAAAGCAATTGACTGGCAAACTATTCTAAATTCTATGGGATCTACTAGTTTTAAGTATAGTGAAACTGTTAATAATGCAGGCATTGGTTCGGGATCCAATATTGGATATATTGATCTTACATCGACATATCAATTGATATATTCGAGAACTAGTTCTGCGGTATATGCAAATAATGAATATAGAATATATGCTGCTACACAAGGAACTTCGACGATATTATTTAAAGTAGAATTTATTGACGGTGCTCCGAATGATCCTACTTGGGGTATTGACGAACCAGTTCAAGGCACATTTAACAGCGATGTCCAAGCAGCAACACCGAGCAGTAGTGTAAACATTAACGGAACTGTATACGATGCAGTTGACCTTCCAGATCCTACTGGCGCAGTTATTAGAAGTCTTTCATAACCATTCTCCACTTGACAAACAGTTAAATTTAATATATACTAGTAATAATAAACTAGGAGTTTAACTATGGATGAGCGATTAGAAAAGGCACTAGATTTTTCTAACTATATGCTAACACTAAACAATCAAAAAAGGTTGTTAGCTGAAAAATATCAAGAAGATTTAATACACTTTTACAACGGATCTCAGTTCACACTTACTCGTGAATTAATTACGTTTGTAAGTGCTATGGTATCAGCAGATCAAGACGAAGTTGTTATTACAGACGACAATAATATTCCTTGTATAGTGGAAGATCTAGAAACGTTTTATGGCGAAATTATAAACAAGTATACTGTAGCATCCAACGATTATTTTACTGCATATGCTAGTCTTAAAAAAAACAGAAGCGTAGAGAAATTAGTAAACTATGAGTAAAGGCGCTTTCTTAATTGCAAGAAATAACGGACATATTGACTATGTAAAGCAAGCAGTATTTCTTGCAAAGCGTATAAAAAAGTATCTAGACATTCCAGTTTCAATTGCTACAGATAGTCTAGATTATCTCAAAGATACTTTCGGAGTTACTGACTTCGATAAAGTTATTCAGTTAGAGTATACTGCTGATATTAATAGGAGATACTTTTTTGATGGTACGTTATCTAAAAAAACAGCAAGTTTTAAAAATAATAACCGTGCAAGCGTGTATGATCTTACTCCGTACGATCAAACATTGTTAATGGACACTGATTATATTATATCTAATGATTTATTATCGTCTTGCTTTGATTCTAATTCAGATTTTATGATATATAAGAAGTCTGATGACATCGCTAAAGTTCGTAATGAACAGGAGTTTGATAATATTAGTCATACAAGTGTTGACTTTTATTGGGCAACTGTTATCTATTTTACAAAAACTGAAACAAATAGTATTTTCTTTAACTTAGTTAAGCATATTGAAGAAGAATGGAACCATTATAGACGAGTGTATCAAATAACTTCTAGTTTGTTTAGAAATGATTTTGCATTTAGTATTGCAATACACATTATGAATGGGTTTCAAGCCGGCGATTTTGCACAACAGCTTCCGGGTAGTATGCTGTACGTTACCGATAAAGATATTTTATGGAAACTTAGAGACGACGAAATGATGTTCCTAGTAGAAAAGAAAGATTATTTAGGTGAGTATACTGCAATAAAGACTATAGGTCAAACTATTCATGTAATGAACAAAAGTAGTCTCAACAGAATAATTGATCAGGAGTTTACAAATGACTAAAGGAATTGTAGTACTTGCGCAAAATAATGAAAAAGACGATTATGTGTTACAAGCTGCGCTATTAGCAATGAGTCTACAAGCATATAATACTACGCCTATTAGTTTAATTACAAATGACGAAGTACCAAAAGAATATGTAAGTCTTTTTGATAAAATTATTCCTATTCCTTTTGGCGATTCAGCGGACGATAGCGACTGGAAAGTAGAAAATCGTTGGAAGATTTACCATGCTAGTCCGTACGACGAAACTGTTGTAATGGATACAGATATGTTGGTGTTGCAAAACATCGATACATGGTGGGATTTTCTCTCTAATTATGAAATATTTTATACTAGCAAAGTATTAACATACAGAGGCAAAGTTGCTGATACTAGTTACTACAGAAAAACGTTTATTGCTAATAATTTGCCTAACTTGTTCTGCGGGTTTCATTATTTTAAAAAGTGTGATTTTGCACAAGAATTTTATGCTTGGTTAGAATTAGTAGTTAACAACTGGGAAACATTTTACGAACAACATTTATCAGCAGATTCTCGTCCTAAACATGTAAGTATGGATGTATGCACTGCTATTGTAGCAAAAATATTAAATTGTGAATCTGTTATAACAAATAAAGTTGCTAAATTTCCTAGTTTTACTCATATGAAACCTTACTGCCAAGGATGGAGTGAAGTACAAACAAGCTGGCAAAATCAAATAGGCATTTACATTTCTAAAGACGGAAGTACTAAACTTGGCAACTATGCGCAGACGGGAATATTGCATTATACTGAAAAAGACTTTGTAGAAAAGTCTCCAGCACTAGAGCGTTATAGGAATTTAATAAATGTCTGATTTACAATCGTTACTTAAAAATCTTACTGCTAGTGCAGTTAGTACAATGTCTTATGTGTATTACAACAAAGAAAATGGTAAAATACATAAGATTAGTTCAAAAAACATTGCTGAAGAGGGTTTTGAAATTTTTGAAATTGAAACTGACGAAGTTAAACCTATTCTTACCGGTGAAAGAAGAACTGAAGAGTTTACAATAACGTATGATGTTAGTTTAAAACAAATACGACTAAAAGAAGTTGCATATGATGATAGTCATAACACTGCGGCAACAATGTGCTATCAATTACCAGTAATTGATAATACTGGCACTGAAAATTGTATAGATGAATCTAAACTAGAAGGATTTTCCCCTCAATATGTCGGCATGCATATTGATGTATGGTATGACGAAGTATTGCATCTTGCAGGTCAGCATGTTTGGAAAAATAACAATGTTTACAAAGTAATAAAAGATCAACCTGCAAATACTAAATTTATTACAGATAATGCAGAACTTATTGTAGAAAATGTAAAGATGTATCGAGATGAAAATAAAGCATTAACAATAGATGATACTGTAGATGTTGGAGATCTAATTTTAAAATATAATAATATATTTGTATTTGACTTAGCATATTCTAATGTTAATTTAGAAAATGATATTGTTATACAACAAAATACTAATGAATGTGTTTGGAGAATTATACTTAATCCGCACACTAAAAAATTCTTACGCATGAACGGATACAATCCTAAAGAAACACTTTATTTTAGTATTACTTCTAAACACGATCCTAATATATTTTATAGAAGTTTAGAATTTACTATAGGCGAGTTACTTTTTGAAAAGTCATCGATTATTCCTTTCATATATGATGCTGAAAGTGATTTAAACAATGTAAGTATATATACAGCAAAATACTTTGACAAATATGTACACGAGATTATATAATGACAAAATTTAAACCGATTGACTACGACATTATCTACCTAAGCTACGACGAACCAAATGCAGAACGCAATTATGCAGATTTGTGTAAAAAAGTTCCGTGGGCAAAACGTGTACATGGTGTAGAAGGATCAGATGCAGCACACAAAGCTTGTGCAGAATTGAGCGAAACAGATCGTTTTATTACAGTAGACGGTGATAATAGAATCCGCGAAGAGTTTTTAAATCAAGAAATTGATTTTGAAGAACATGCTGACTTGAAAAATACTGTGATCAGTTGGTGCGGCCGCAATGAGATTAACGGATTAATGTATGGCAACGGTGGACTTAAATGTTGGCCTCGTGATTATGTGTTAAAGATGAAAACGCATGAAAATGCTGATCCTAATAATGCACATGCACAAGTAGACTTTTGTTGGGATGCACAGTATATTCAGATGAACAGTACATATTCAGATGTGTACAACAACGAAACTCCTGCACAAGCATGGAGAGCAGGATTTAGAGAAGGTGTTAAACTTGCAACAGATCGAGGTGTAAGAATCAGCAAGGAAGAACTAAAAAACAATCACTGGCGATGCTTGCACTGGCTATACATATGGAGCATGGTAGGCAAGGACGTAGAAAACGGTGACTGGGCTATATTAGGCACAAGAGCAGGATTGTATATGACAATGTGTACAGACTGGGATTATGTACAAGTGCGTGACTTTGAATACTTAAATGACTTATGGGCTACTTCTTTTGAATCAATTGAAGATGTTGATTATGAGATTGAAGAATACGGCAGTAAGTTAATTAACGAACTAGATATACCTATCGCAGAAAAACCACTTGACGCACAACAAAGTAAGTTCTTTAAAGCAGTGTATCAACATCCTGCTAGAACTGATCATCAACGATTTATTGAAGAATTAAAGGACGCATAAATGGAACACAATCTTAATAATTGGAAAAAAGAAAATTTAGATCCTGTAAGCTGTTCTTTTTGTACAGCAAAATGGAAGCAAGTTACCTTACATTTGCATAACGGACATACACATAGTTGTCACCATCCTACATCGCACAAAATACCTCTCATAGAATTAAAAGATAATCCAAGTGCATTGCATAATACTAATTTTAAAAAACAACAACGTAAACTGATGCTAGAAGGAGAACGCCCTGATGAATGTGATTATTGCTGGCGTGTGGAAGATTCCGGCGGCGATAGTTTAAGCGACAGAACATACAAATCAGCTGAGCCGTGGTCACAACCGTATATAAAAGACATTATATCTAAACCTTGGGACGATAATGTTAATCCAAGTTATTTAGAAGTTAGCTTTAGCAGCGTATGTAATTTTAAATGTAGTTACTGTTCTCCACAGGTTAGTAGTAAGTGGATGGAAGAAATACAACAACACGGTCCGTATCCAACTACAAATAGCTATAATAATTTAGATTATTTGCGTGAAACAAATTCGATGCCTATTCCAAATAGAGAACATAATCCTTATGTAGAAGCATTTTGGAAATGGTGGCCTGATGTTTCAAAAGACTTGCACCATTTTAGGATTACAGGCGGCGAACCGTTACTTGCTAAAGATACTTTTAAAGTTTTAGATGATTTAATAGCAAACCCTAAGCCTAATCTAGAAGTGTCAATCAACAGTAATATGTGTATACCAGATGCAGTGTTTAATAATTTTATTGAAAAAATTAAAATTATCTGCAATGAAGGTAAAGTAAAGAAGTTTAAAATATTTACAAGTGCTGAAGCACATGGAGCGCAAGCTGAATATATACGACACGGTTTAAACTATAATCAATGGTTAGATAATATCCATCGTGTGTTAAGAGAAGTACCAAATTGTTCTTTTACATGCATGAGTACTTATAACTTTTTAAGTTTGTTTAGTTTTAAAGAGTTTAGTAAAGATATTTTTGATATAAAACAAGAATACGGCGGCCACGATGTAAGACTTCATCCTATAATTCTTGATGTTCCATTTTTAAGACATCCTCCGCACCAAGCTGTTTTTATTATGCCGGAAAAATTTAAAAAGTATGTATACGACCAAGTAACGTATGTACACGAGAATGTTGAAAATTCAACATGGTATGGTACAGCAAATAATAGATTTTATCAGTGGGAAGCAGATAAATTTAAAAGACTATATGAGATCATTACATATATAGATGAAACACATGAAACTAAACCAAGTGTTATAGAAAATCGATCAAACTTTATTAAGTTTGTTAATGAGCATGACAGAAGACGTGGAACTGATTTTCTTAAAACTTTTCCTGAAATGGAGGAGGAATATTATAAGTGGTCTAAGCTATGAGTGATACTCCGACTGAGAATGATCTACGAGCTATTCGAAAAGCAGCTAAACGTGCCCGAAAAAAAAAGTTAGCAGAATCTGGCTTGCATATTGAAAAATCAGTTTACAAAGATAAAACACTAAAAGTTGCATTTTGTTTTAGTGGACAACTTCGTACATGGAGGAAATGCATATCCACTTGGAAAGAATTATTTAAAGATTTAAAAGACAATCACAATGTATCTAATATTGATGTGTTTTGTCATATTTGGGATCATAATACTTTACAACAAGGAATTGCTGGTAAAAAATTTATTTTAGATACATTAGATGAAGCTGTTGTATTATCCGAATCTGAAATAAATGATTATATCGAGCAACTTGGTCCAACAGCTTATAAAATTGACAATGTTGAAGTGTCCAAGACTATAAAACAAAAAACAAGCGACATAGGATCAATTGAATCTGCGTATAGTGGCGAGTTTGTGAATAGCTGGATGGCTCCGCAATTTTATTCAATTATGTATGCAGCACATTTAAAAAAGATGCACGAAGTAAAAAATCAAATTAATTATGATTTGTGTATTCGTATAAGAAATGATATGTATTTAAATGAAGATTTTAGAGCTGATTTTTCGATAGACGAAATGCTCCGGCCTGCATTTAATACAATACACGCTTGTCATTCTGGGGTAGACGGAAGTGGACCTTGGTTTAAACGAAGATTGGGCGACATATTTTGGTATGCTGATAGTCCGACATTTGATAAGCTGTCAGACTTTTACCACTGGTTACCGACATTCGGAACACGGGCTTTAGATCCTGAGGGCCTAGCACCTGAACATATTTTTTATTATTATGCAAAAATGTTTAATATATCAATAAACCCAAAGCTAATACATTATGTAACTATAGCTAGAGATGCTGATTATGCTAACTATAAAAAGGACGCAGGCCTTGGCCCATTAGGGGAGCATGAAATATTATGTTAAGACAAAAAAGAGTTGCAGTTTGTTTTAGCGGTCAAATTAGAGACTGGCAGTTTGCTAAAAAAAATATTTTAAAGTTCTTCTCCCCACCAAATCAAGAAGAAGTAACTGTAGATTATTTTATCCATACATGGGATACAAACACATGGAGATTTCCAAAAAAACATCATCATGTGTTTGTAGATGAAAAACATAATGATTTTCATCGACTGGTAAAAATATATTCACCAGTTAATTATCACATGTCTGTATATAAATCTAGAGAGTGGAATTTAGCATGGGATCCATTATTTTATAGTTTTGAATATAGCATGTTGTTAAAACAACAGTATGAATTAGAAAACAACTTTACATATGATATTGTAGTAAAGGCTCGTCCTGATATAATGTATAATCCTCAACAACAATTTCCATTCCATCATAACATGCCATCTGGAACTTGCTATACTTCAACCTTTATAAGCAGATTTCCAAGTGAATTTAACAAACAGTGCTTTGATGATGTTATATTTTTTGGTGACAGCAAGACAATGGATATTATGTCAGGGTTGTATAAGTATTATGCTTTAAAACATAGAGACAACAGAAACCCAGAAATAACAGCCAAGCAAATTGATATTAATCCAGAATTACATTTAGGTCCGGGCACACTTCTTTATCAATATGCAGTAGCTCATAATATTCATCCTGATTCTTGGAATATTGATTATGCAGTTGTACGTAGTACTATGAGAGGCAAGGGATTAGATTCTGTAGAAGACTACGATAAAATAAAAAAACTTTGGCAGGAGTGGTACATATAATGAAATTAATTTTTGATGGAGATAGTTGGACGTTTGGATGTGAAATTGCAGACCCTGTTTTAGCAGCACAGCATCCTCGGGGTACTCATCCAGGAGTATACGATTTTAAGGAAGCAAACGATTATTACAGAATCCCTAAAATTTATCCGCACTATATGGCAAAACAACTAGGTTGCGACTATGTAAATCTAAGTTGGCCTGCTGATGACAACAGAACTATAATAGAAAGAACAATGTCATATATTAGTACAGAATATCTAAGTTGTAATAAATCAACTGATGATATATTTGTAATTATTGGATGGACGAGTCCTGAAAGAAATAGCTTTTGGTGGAAAAATGGTAGTTTTTCACGCAAGTTTAGATTATGGCCACAAGTTCCACATTTTGATGATAAAAAAATGGCAAAATTATGGAAGATGTATATTCAGCATATGTGGAACCCAGAAGAGTATATACCGCGCCATGTGTCGGCGATAACACAGTTCCAAAATTTTTGTAATGCTCACAATATTAAATGGTTGTGCTATAATGCATTCTATCAAACACCAAATGAAAATCCAGGCAATTGGCAAGATCTTAATATGTTAGAAGAAGTTAAAACTGTTGATACTAAATTAGATATGTATCATAAATTTGACAACGGTAAAAGAACTACTCAACATTTAAATTTTGAGTCTTTATGGAGTACAGTTGATCCTATAAGATTTTATAAAAAGGATCAACCTAATAGTACATTCAAAAGTTTTATTGAAGCAAATGTAGATGATCCTTTAGTAGGTTGGCATCCCAGCCCGTCAGGACACGAAGCGTGGGCAACTGAATTAGTAAGATACATAAAGGAAAATAATTTATTATGAAAAAACTTGTAATATGCGGCGACAGTTTTGCAAAAGGTATTGGTTGTCGAGATCTTAAAAACGAACCGTACGGAAGTATAGTAGCCGACGAATTGGGATTAGAGCTTGTAAATATTGCTAAAGGATCTAGTACAAACTATAGTATATTTTTACAAGTATTATATGCAATAGAAAATATTGATAATATCGATATGATGTTAATTACGAATACTAGTTATGATAGGGTAGAATGGTTTGCACAAGATGCACATAATGTTCCAGGACCTGAGATTAGTAACTTTGATATAAATTACCACGAATATCCTCCGTACATGCCAGGAAGTTATATGCCACAGAATAATGGTGAACCTCATATAATGCATGATAGCAGTCGTTATAAAGGAAAGGTCTTTACAGAAAATTTATTAGGTGTAATTGATTATTTTGATAACATAGTTGACAAAGATATAGAAAATCCAGATGGATATTACAAGAGATTTTACAACGAACCTAAACGTAGAACTAGAATATTATACGATTATGCTCAACAGATACACGACCCCCGCATAAACAGGATGCACAGCTTAGGCGCAATGGCAATGTGCCATATTGCACTAAAAAATGCAAACATAAAACATTTAATAGGTACTGAAAACATCGACACTTCAAAACATCACGTACTGATTGATAATAGCAATCATATGGAGTTAAGCTGGGGAGCACTGTCAGTTAAATATCCTGACGATCTTCCTAGTATGCATACTAGTGCTAAAGGACACAAAGTAGCAGCAAAAATTGCACTGAAACAAATTAAAAAGAATGGATGGAATAATGGAAATTAAAAAAGTTACAAAACATTGGGGACAAGAACTTTGGATAGCTGACGGATCGCATACTCCGTATGCATGTAAGCGTATTTTATTCAAAGCAGGCAATCGAACAAGTTTACAGGTACATGAGCATAAAATTGAAACTAATTATGTATTATCAGGAACAGGCACTTTATTGAGGAGTAAAGAACCTTTGGATATTGCGGAGTATCTTAAAAATGGAATGACTGCTGCTGAAGTTGATGCATACGAATCTACTTTTGAACGCATTGATTTAAAAGAAGACGTAGTATTTCATATTACACCAGGATGGGTACATCGAGTTATTGCAACTACTGATTTGACTTTTATGGAAACAAGTACAACTGAGCTAGATGACGTAATTCGACTACAAGATGATGCAGGACGTACTCACGGCAGAATTGACCATGAGCATAACTAAAAATACAGTAATTCTACCAACTGCTGGCCTAGGTAATCGCATGGGTGATTACACTAGGAATCTAAACAAAGGTTTATTACCGTATAAAGAAAAGCCTGTTATTTCGCATATCATAGATCAATTTCCTATAGATACACATTTTGTTATGCCAGTAGGATACTTAGCAGATCAAATTAAAGATTTTTGTAACGTAGCATATGCTGACAGAAAGATTACATTTATAGATGTCGATTGGAAAAGTGAAAGTGCTGGCACTGGATACACTTTATTGCAGTGCCGAGATTATATTACTGGCCCGTTTTGGTATGTTCCTTGCGATACATTCTTTGATCAACCAGTAGTTACTGATAAACCTAACTATGATTGTTATTATGTAAAAGATATTCCACAAAAAGACAGTCAGTTGTACACTATGTTTAATACAACTAATAACATAATACAAGAAATTTCATTTAAACAATATACACCAGCTGACTGGAAAGCATTTACAGGCCTAATGTATATTAATGAATGGCATAGCTTTTTTGATAATCTAAATAAATTAAATGATAATGAATTTATACA
>Ga0209037_1000503_pt1 | contig 12011 bp, 9 predicted proteins | sample SaaInl25SG_5_DNA_FD_188225 | JGI IMG/M metagenome (GOLD analysis project Ga0209037, IMG submission 188225) | Marine microbial communities from expanding oxygen minimum zones in the Saanich Inlet - ESP_125SG_5_DNA (SPAdes) (version 2) | ecosystem: Environmental > Aquatic > Marine > Intertidal zone...
GGTCAAGATGGCCGTCAACAAATCGATGTCTGCAAGAACAGCCTCGACCGTGCCCGCGGGAAGCGCTGCAAAAGCGGCGTCCGTAGGTGCGAACACCGTGAACGGACCTTCGCCGCTCAACGTCTCCACAAGGCCAGCAGCCACCACAGCCGCCTCAAGCGTCGTGTGATCTTCGCTGTTGACGATGATGTCCACCACCGTGTTGGTCACAGGGGCGGGTGGCAACAACACCGCGTCGATCACGTGAACCACGCCGTTGTCGGCCAAAATGTCCGCCACAATCACTTGGGCGTCGTTGATGAACACGCCGTCGGCGTTGATCGTCACCGTCACGTCAGCGCCGTTGAGCGTCGTCACCATCATGCCGTCCGTCAAGTCCGTGCTCAACGCCGTGCCGCCCACCACGTGGTAGGTCAAGATGGCCGTCAACAAATCGATGTCTGCAAGAACAGCCTCGACCGTGCCCGCGGGAAGCGCTGCAAAAGCGGCGTCCGTAGGTGCGAACACCGTGAACGGACCTTCGCCGCTCAACGTCTCCGCAAGGCCAGCAGTCACCACAGCCGCCTCAAGCGTCGTGTGATCTTCGCTGTTGACGATGATGTCCACCACCGTGTTGGTTGGCAGGGCGTTGACCGTGATGGAGGCCACCATGCCTTGAGCGGCATGTTCACCAATGCTGCAATCGTAATTGTACGTGCCAGGAGTGTCGAACGTCACAACGCCCAAACAAACCCCATCCATGTTGCCTGACTGAGCCGCCAAAGAAAAGTCGACAGGATTGCCGAAGGGTTCACCGGTGATGGAGTTGGTTACGCCGTTGACATCGTGGAAGCCCGCGACGTTGATGAAAGCCACGCTTTGGCCAACTTCAATGGCCAAGTCAGCTGGGGCGTATTGGAAGCTGCTGACTTCCACCGTGTGGTCTGCATCGCATTGTGCGAAGGAGACAGAAACACCTGCGAGGACAGCAACGCAGAGAGAGAACAAGTTTTTCATGAAACGAAAGAGTTAGATTTACCCCCAACCAACACCCGCAGCAAAGAAATGTTCTCGGCACTTGAACCTTTTCCGAGATGGCATGTTCTTGTCGTTGTGAGTGGAAAACATTCACGAGATCGTAAGGTGTTTTGATCCAACTTTTGGAGCAAAGGGCGGCCCACCATGTGGGCCGTTTCCTTGTCCGCAACTTTCTTCATGAACCTCCCCTCCTTCACTGCGCCATTCGTCATTCACTGGATTCGTCGGGACCTTCGTTGGCACGACAACCGTGCGCTTCACGCTGCGCTCAACTCTGGATTGCCGGTGGTGCCGCTCTTCGTGTTCGACACGAACATATTGAATCGATTGGACACGCGTGAGGACGCACGCGTCACTTTCCTGCACCAAACTGTCGAACGAATGCATCGCGAAGCGGAAGGGCGTGGTTCGGGCTTGCTCGTGGCTCACGGAACGCCGAGTGATGTCATGAAGCACCTTCTCGGCACCGGACAACTTCGGGCGGTATACACCAACGAAGACTACGAGCCCTACGCCAAAGCGCGTGACGGAGAAATGGCGCGTCTTCTCGCCGACAGTGGCGGCACTTTTCACACCTTCACAGACCACGTGGTCCAAGCCCCTGGTCAAGTGGTGAAACCCGACGGCACCCCATACACCGTGTTCACCCCGTTCAGCAAACGGTGGCACGCGAATTTGACGGAGCAGCACCTCCTCGAGGCCCCCTCGGAGGATCACCTCGATCGACTGCTCGAATGGAAGGCCCCCGCCTTGCCGTCTTTGGTCGACCTTGGCTTCAAAGCGTCGAAACTGACCTTCCCGGAAGCCAAAGTCGATGTGCAGGTCGTCCGCAACTATGGCGAAACACGAGACATCCCCTCCGTGCATGGCACCTCCAGAATCAGCATGCACTTGAGATTTGGAACCCTCAGCATTCGCGAAGTGGCCAAATTCGGATTCAAGCACAGCGAGAAATGGCTGACAGAATTGATCTGGCGCGATTTCTACCAAGCCATCATGCAAGCTTTTCCTCACAGCATGACTCGAGCCTTTAAACCACAATACGACCGCATTCCGTGGCGGCACGACGACGCACATTTTGAAGCCTGGAAGACGGGGCGGACGGGTTATCCGCTTGTCGATGCGGGCATGCGTGAATTGCTTGCCACGGGGTTCATGCACAACCGGGTACGCATGGTGGTGGCGTCCTTTTTGTGCAAACACTTGCTGCTCGATTGGCGTTTGGGCGAGCGCCATTTTGCGAAGCACCTGCTTGATTTTGAGCTTGCCAGCAACGTCGGAGGCTGGCAATGGGCCGCCGGCTCAGGTTGCGACGCCGCCCCGTATTTCCGAGTGTTCAACCCCACCTCCCAGCTCGAGAAGTTTGACCGTGAACTTGCCTACGTCAAACAGTGGATCCCCGAATGGGGCACTTCCGCCTACCCTGAGCCGATTGTCGAGCACAAAATGGCCCGTCAAAGAGCCATTGACACCTACAAAGCGGCCTTGACCTGAGCACGCGTACCTTGCCCTCATGAAGGGTTTGTTGACTGGCCTCAAGGTCGTGGACCTCTCCAGCGTGCTCGCGGGGCCGCTGACAGGAACTTTTTTGGCGGAATGCGGCGCGCGTGTGTTGAAGGTGGAGCCCCCCTCGGGCGACGTCACGAACACGTGGCGGGCTTCAGGTGAACCCACGAATCGAATGTCGGCGTACTACGCCAGCGCCAACACGGGAAAGGAAGCGCATGTGGCCGACCTGAAAACGGCTGAGGGACGTTCTTGGCTTGAGCACGAACTCACGGACGCCGACGTGCTCCTGCAAAACATGAAGTGGGCCGACTTGGAGCGCATGGGGCTGATGCCGGACCGGCTTCAGTCGAGGTTTCCTGACCTCGTCCACGTGCGGTTGATTGGCAGCGAATTGGACACCGAACGGTTGGCGTACGACGTCGTGATTCAAGCGGAGACGGGATTCATGTCCATGAACGGACACCCCGACCGACCTCCTTCTCGCATGCCCGTGGCGCTCATGGACATTCTCGCTTCGCACCACATGCGGGCCGCCGTCCTGGGAGGTTTGTTCCACCGTGAACGACATGGACACGGGTGGTATGCTGAAGTCAGCTTGCTCGGTGCCGGACTCACCTCACTCGCCAACCAGGGCACCAACGCCTTGATCAACGGTTTGACGCCGCCACGCCAAGGATCGACGCACCCTAACATTGCCCCTTATGGCGACCTTCTGACTTGTTCAGACGGAGACGTTGTGTTGGCGGTGGGAAGCGATGCCCAATTCGAAGGGCTTTGCGCGGTGTTGGGATGTGAGGAGATGTTGACCGACCCGCGTTTTGGGAGCAACCCAGCGCGTGTCGAACACCGAAAAAGCCTCGTGCATCGGTTGAACCAATCGGCGAAATCTTGGGAGCGTGAGCGGCTGCGAAGCGAATTGCACCGAGCCCGGGTACCCGCCGGTGCGGTATTCAACGTTCAAGAAGCCTTGAACCAACCCGGAATTCGGGACGCTTACGTCGTGTCTGAGGAAGGTTTGCCACGCTTGAAAACAAGCGCCATTCAGGTCCAACACAGGGGACCTTCGCTTGGCCACCGCACCCCTTAAGCGGGGATGCGCATCTGGTAAGACTTACCGACCGTCACTTCCAGGCGATCGTCTCGGAGCCATGGATTGATGGCCTTCAGCTCCCGGAGTGTCGTTCCTTGCTCCAGGGCAAAAGCAGCCAAGTCGGGGACGTTCGTGCTGACATTCACCACCTTCCCTTCCAGAGGAGCGTAGACGTCAGCTTTGCTCAAATGAAAACCGTATGCTTCAGGGCGTTCCATGACCTCACGCAACGCCAACAAACGGTACACGTAACGCGCGGTTTCTGAATTGAGATGCAAGTCCCAGTAGGTGGCAACGTGTTGGGATTCAAGAGAATGAGCCACGCCTGTTTGGCCCATGTTGTAGGAGGCTGCCGCCAGCACCCAACTGCCCAATTTCTCGTGAGCCTCCTTCAAATAGGCACACGCCGCTCGCGTGGACTTTTCCACGTCGTAACGCTCGTCCACCGTGCTAGACACTTCCAGCCCAAATTCAGGAGCCGTTCTCTTCATGAATTGCCAGAACCCTGAGGCGCCTGCCGGGCTCACGACCTGGCTGAGGCCGCTTTCAATGACGGCGAGGTATTTGAAATCTTCGGGCACTCCTTCTTCTTCCAAAATGGGTTCAATGACAGGAAACCAACGTGCCGATCGCTTCAAATACAAGATGGTCGAACTGTGTCGGTAGGTGTTGACCACGAGCTCCAGATCCAAGGCCTCGCGCACCCCAAAGCTTTCCAACGGAACGGGTTCCCCGAACAGGGAAAGCTCGAGCGGCATGGTCGGTGAAATGACCGGCGCATGCCGTTTGGTGGAGTCGGCAAAGTCAGGAACCTTGTTCGCAGAAGTAGGAACGCTCAACCAGGCTCCAGCTCCGAATAGAACAGCGGCTGCAGCGAGGGATTTGGGGGTCAAGGGAAGAGTCCAATGCATGGACCCAAATTGCAATGCATCAAGGCCTCCCTTCAGGCGACCGACAAGTCCTTGCCAACACGCCCTGCCTGAAAAGTATCAAGGTGCAAACGGAGTCTGAAACGACGCGAATGCTCGAGCCGAGGCGTCTTTCTCGCTGATGCTCGGCACCTCAATTCCCCAGTCGATTCCGAGGTCCGGGTCGTTCCACATCAACGACCCTTCCGATTCAGGATGGTAAAGCTCCGTGCAGAGGTACTGGAACAAGGTGTCGTCTTCGAGCGTCAAAAACCCATGCGCGAACCCAGGCGGCACCCAAAACTGCCACCGGTTCTCCCCGGAGAGCACGGCGGCGTGATGCCTTCCGTAAGTGGGGCTTCCTGCACGCAAATCAACCGCGATGTCGAGAACACGTCCGCGGGGCACGCGAACCAATTTGCCTTGCGCGTGAGGAGGCAACTGAAAATGCAGTCCGCGCAACACGCCCGCTTTCGACCCGCTCTCGTTCGCCTGAACGAAGCGTACACGATGCCCCACTGCTTCGTCAAAAACCCTTTGATTCCACGTCTCTGAGAAGTGTCCACGCTCATCCCCAAACACGCGGGGACGCACGAGCAACAAGCCTTCAATGGGGGTGGTTTGGACTTCCATCACTCCGAAATCAGCACCCGGTAAGTCAAGTACAACGACGTGAACGTCGAGATGAGCTGCGCCACGGGGGACACATCCGTCAGCACTTCTCGCACCACTTGCGGGTTCGATTCAACGTAGATGATGTCGTTGGCCTGCACAATCGTCCGTGCGGCCTCCATCCCCTGGACCGTACTCAGGTCCATTTGGTACACGGAGTTGACGTCGCCCTTTTGGCGGATCAGCTTGATTTCCTTGGACCGGCCGCGCTGCCGAATTCCACCGGCCTGAGCGAGCACTTCGATGACCGTGGTGTTTTGGTTTTGCAACGTGATGACCGTGGCTTGTCCCGCTTCCCCCGGAAAGACCAAAACGCGATTGTTGACCACTTGAAGCATCGCGTACGGATCCACGTACTCGGCTTCGTAGGCCTCCTCAATTTTGCGCTCGGCCTCGTCCAACGTCAAGCCCGCCAGCATCACCGCACCCACTTCAGGTAGTTCCACCGTGCCGTCGAGTTCCACGCGGTACGTGAATTGCGTCCGTTGCTGCTGCAAGAGGTTTGCCCCCTGCGCCGCTTCTGCGGATCCGGCAGTCATGGCCATGAGACGCTGGCCGTTGTTCGAAAACAGCTGAAGCTGCAACCGGTCGTTGGGTGCGAGGGTGTAGGCCTCGTGTTTGGCCTCGCTCAAGGACGCAAACGCGTAGTCGCCGTCCGTCCGAAACATCAGGTCCTGGTTGACCGTGCACCCGGTCCAAAGGACACCCAACAGAATGGGCAAAGCGATTCTCCACATGAGGCCGAAGGTACGGCTATCTTCGCAGCGTGTTGAACTCCGACCGTCACCGACTTCGCGCCATGGAACCCGAGGACGCTTCCCAGCTTCACGCCTGGGAAAACGCCAGCGAGGACTGGTGGATGGGCGCAAGCGTCTCCCCCATCAGCGCCGAAGCGATGAAGAGGTTCGTGATTGGCAACCACGACCTTTACCACGACCGGCAATTGAGGATGATGCTCGACGCACGTGGTCAGCTCGACGCACGTGGTCAGCTCGACGGCCAGGCCAATTGGCGCACTGTCGGCGCAGTGGATTTGTACGATTTTGAACCGCGCCACCTCCGTGCCGGCGTGGCGCTTCACGTGGACCACAACGCTCGACGTCTCGGACACGGCCTTGAAGGCTTGTTGCTTCTTGCCGACTACGCGAGGCAACATCTCGGCTTGCGTCAATTGTACGCCGAGGTGCCCGCAAGTCACCACGCATCTTTGGCCCTTTTCACCAAGGCCGGCTACCTCGAAACGGGGCGCCGATTGTCTTGGATACGGGATGCCCAAGGCGGCTGGGACGATGTGGTGACGTTGCAAATGCAGCTTCCAAACCAAGACTAATTCCCCCATGAACGCCTCCAAGAAACGACGCACGCTGGTTGCATTGATTTTGGTGATGACCCTGTTGGCGTCCGGAGTTTGTTGGTTGGGATGGGATCGTTACGCGTCAGGATCGTGGACAACCGCATCCGTGACTGTGGACTTGCCGCCAAACGAAGACGTGAGTGTCTTGCGTTCGCATTTGGAGCAAGCCCTTCCGCCTGAAGGGTCACGAGTTTTGCAACACTTGGACTGGCGAGGCTGGGAAAGCCGTTTGAAGCCTGGGCGCTACACCTTTGATTTGGGCGAAACGGTGAAAGAGAGCGCCGTTCGCTTGGTGACGGGAAACCGTGAAGCCGTCCGGGTCGTCGTCCCTTCCGGACGTGATGTGGGTCCCATTGCAGGAGGCGCGGCGAGGCACGTGTTCGCGGACAGCGCGAAGCTGGCCGAATGGCTCGTGCAAGACAGCGTCATGTGGCGCGTGCTGCCCAACACGTACGAGATGTGGTGGGAATCCGACGCCGAAGCGCTTGTCGACCGCTTGCTTCGCGAGCACCAGTTGTGGTGGAACGAAGACCGAGTGGCTGCAGCGCGTGCACAAGGATTGACGCCCAAGGAAGCCACGGTGTTGGCCTCCATTGTGCAGGCTGAAACCGCGGCGTTGGATGAAGCGCCCACCGTGGCCGGACTTTACCTGAATCGCCTCAACAAAGGAATGGCGTTGCAAGCTGACCCCACGCTCATTTATGCCCTCGGGGACCCCAGCATTCGTCGGGTGCTGGACGTGCACAAGGACATTGAATCACCCTACAACACATACAAATACAGAGGGTTACCCCCCGGACCGATTCGCTATGTCGACCCGAGGTACATCCAAAGCGTGCTGCACCCTGCGTCGCACCGGCACCTGTACATGTGCGCCGAACCAGGAGGCACGGGAACCCACCGTTTTGCCTCCTCCTACCGCGAACATTTGAGGAATGCGAGGGATTATCAAGCGTGGTTGAATCAACAACGCATTTTCCGTTGAAGCCTGTGCTCACCCTTTTTCGTTGTCGTGTTTTGTTTGTGGCAGTGGCCATGGTTTCTGCCGTTGCCTCCGCTCAAGTGCCTTTCAACCTGAGCGACCAAGTGGCCACCGCGTTTCGCGTGCCCACCCCTCCCAACGTGGACGGATTGCTGGACGAAGACCTCTGGCGCACCGCGCCGAGTGCCACGAACTTCACCCAAAGCAGGCCCTACCCCAACAGCGCGCCCACGCACCGCACGGAGGTTTGGATTGCTTTTGACGACCAAAACCTGTACGTCGCAGCGCAGATGCACGACCCGGCTCCTGACTCTGTGCTTCAACAATTGAGCGAGCGCGACCGCGTCGAGAATTCGGACGAATTCGGCTTGTGGTTCAGCCCGTACAACGACGGCATCAACGCCATCGGATTCACGACCACACCACGCGGCGCGCTCAACGACTTCATCATGAATGCCGACGGTTCCGATGATGCGTGGAACGGGGTTTGGCAGGTGGAAAGTCGCATCCACGACGGGGGATGGTCCACGGAAATGCGCATCCCGTGGAGCCAATTCCGAATGCCGACGTTGCAAGAGGGCGAAGAGCAGCTTTGGGGGATGAACGTTTGGCGCATCGTGCGCCGTTCCCGCGAGGAAACCGTGTGGAACGCCCTCGACCCGACTCAAGACGGAATGGTGAATCAGGGCGGATTGCTGCGTGGCATTGAAGGTGTCGACACGCCGCCTCGGGTGGCCTTGTTCCCCTACGTCAGCACCTACGCCCAAACCGCGCTTGACGACAACGGACAACGCGTCTGGGCCGCGCCGATCAACGGGGGAATGGATGCCAAGCTCGGGCTTGGGGACGCCTTCACGCTCGACATGACGTTGGTTCCGGATTTTGGGCAAGTGGTCACGGACAACCTCGTCCTGAACCTCAGCCCTTACGAAGTGCGCTTCGACGAAAACCGTCCCTTCTTTCTCGAGGGCACCGACCTGTTCAACAAAGGTGGCCTGTTCTACAGCCGGCGCGTGGGATCCGAAGGGCAATTGTTCAACGCCACGAAATTCAGCGGACGCACTGCCTCGAGCACAGGAATTGGCGTCTTCCAAGCCTTCGCACGCGACACGACAGGTGGCTCCGACGCGCTGACATCCTACAACGTCTCCGTCGTGGACCAAAACCTGCCCAACAACGGCTTCATCACTGCGCTGAGCACCGCCACCGTTCGGTCTGGAGACCGACGAGATGCCTACGTTCAAGGCGTGCAGTATTCCCTTCGAAACGAAGACAACAGTTGGGCTCTTGGCGGAAGTGCCGCTCGGAACACGATGGCCCAAGGCGACACGGCATCGCACGAAGAAGGGCATCGCTGGGGCGTCAATGTTGCCAAGACACGTGGGCAATTCCGAGGTGCCATCGGCCATTACCGGGAATCCGAGAGCTACAACCCCAACGACCTCGGGTACTTGGCTGCGCCCAACGAAATCGTCACGTGGGGCAACTTGGAATTTGGCATTTACCAACCGTTTGGCGCCTTCAACCGAATGTGGTGGAACCTGAACTGGGACCACAACTACCTCTACGCCCCTCGCGCTTACAGCAATTGGACCTGGGCGGCGGAATGGGCGGCCGTCTCGCGCACGTTTTGGTTCAACAAACTTACCCTGGAGAGCTTGCCCCAACCGGGGTACGATTGGTTTGCGTCGAGGCTCGATGCGGTGCCGTTTGAATCGCCGCGTTGGACGTCCATCGACTTCGTGACTTCCACCGATTACCGTCGCGCCGTGGCGTTGGACGGCTTTGTCAAACGTCAATGGCGTCCGGACGTGGCGGACTGGGATGAGTTTTTCCTGCGCTTGGCTCCACGATTTCGATTCAGCGACCGCTTCAGCGCGGACTACATCTGGAGCTGGCAAGTGAGGCAAAACGAGCGAGGCTTCGCCGATTTGGTGGAGGTGTGGAGCAGCCCAACGGTGAGTTTGTTTGGGCGGCGGGAAAACACGAGCCACACGCACGTGCTGAACGCCAGCTACATCTTCACCCCTCGGGCCAGCCTTTCCGCACGCGTCCGACACTACTGGAGCGTGGTCGACTACCACGAATTCTACGAGCTCCAGCTCGACGGCTCGCTCGAAAACTCAGCCCTGGCTGACGGCTTTTTCGACGAATCGTCCAGCACATCCTTCTACGACACCAATTACAACGCGTGGAGCATCGACCTCGTCTACCGATGGATCTTTTCCCCGGGAAGCGAGTTGAGCGTGGTTTGGAAGAACACGCTGAACGAATCAGGCAACGCCCTCCCCTCCTCGTATTGGGACAATTGGGAGGGCATGCTCGACGAGGGGTTTACCAATTCCCTGTCCATTCGCGCCCTGTACTACTTGGACTACAGCTTGATCCAAAACCGACGCTGAGCGTCCGCCACTCAAGGCCAGGTCAGGCTACGCTCCCAAGTCGCCGTGTTGCCCACCTTGTCCGTGACCGATAGAGAAACTGGGCAGGGGACGCCACGAGGGTGGACACCGTCGGAGGCCTCGTAGGTCAGCATGTTTCGCTTGGGATCCCAAACCGCCCGAGCCCATCGTCCTTGGATGCGCAACTCCACGTCTTCAATTCCAGCCAACGCGTCCTCGAGGAACCACACGGCGTCCCCGGAAGCGACCAAGGGCGTGCCGCTGTGGTACGGAATCACGCGGGGAGGCACCGTGTCTCGCTCCATCGACCACTCGCCACCGCGAGGCAGGTCGACCAACCAATGCCCCTCCTGCCATTCCGCGACCACCGCGTCTCCCACTTCCCCTTCGGCCCCGCGCTGCACCGACAACCATCGGTCGGCAGGCAACGACGTTCCAGGCAAAATGGACCAAGCCCCTTCCCACACGGTCACCAAAGTCGGCACAGGCCATTGGACTTGGATGGATTTACGGTAGGGAGCTTCGGTGGGCTCCAGGGCAAGCGTTCGGCCATTTTCCCGGACAAACAAGCGCATTGTTTCAGATTCAAAAAATGTTCCTGCCTTCCAGGCTACCTCAAATCTCCCGTGGCGCTGGATTCCTTCAAGACCTGGTTCAACGGTCCATTCGCCATGGTCTTGCGCGCCCAAATCGTCGCACACCCCATCCTCAGGACTGACGGGCAATCCGCCCACCAAAGGAACGCGGACTGAGGTCGCGTTGCCTGCCGCATCGGTGGCCGATACGCGCAACTCCGCCCGCATGCCAGGATTGAGTTCCACCCACCCTTCGCTCGGGGGCGTCGTGTAAATGCCCAAGCGATTCGTCGGGAAGCGATGAAGCCGATGAACTTGATCACGCTCTGTCGACCACACGGGATAGAATGCATGGGCATTCATGTCCTTGTTCACCCCAAAATCCAACTCCTCCCATGACGCGCGGTGGCTCAGCAACGCCTCCTTGCTCTCGCCCACGACTTTGGCCTCCAACGAACGCAATCCGCAGATGTTGGACGCTCCGTCGAGCAGGTCGTAGCCCTCTACTGAAAAGCGCGCCTTGCCCCGCAGCACCAGGGTGTCCGTTGCGGGAAGGGGCACGCGGATCCAATCCGAAGGCGATTCGACCCACAACGCAGGAAGCACAGGCGGGCGTGTGTCCTTCTTCTCCAACCAACCGTCAAGGGGATTCAACGGGTGTTGGTTGGCTGTCGATCGAATTTCGAAATGGAGATGTGGCCCACCGCTTCCGCCAGAATTGCCGCTCCACCCCAGCGTATCGCCCGCCTGGAAGCGCAATCCTGCAGAGGCTGGAGGAGCGGCGTCCAAGCCCAGCGACCTTGCGTCGTAGGTTCGTTCGATGGCCCAAGATTGAACCTCCGGGGCAAAGCGTTGCAAATGCGCATAAACGGTGGTCACGCCATCAGGCCCGTCGAGGTACAGGGCGTTGCCATATCCCCACGGAGACATTTTGATGCGGGCCACCTGCCCGTCCGTGGCCGCCAGCACCGGCAGGCCCTCACGGCCTTCCGTTTTCAAGTCAACCCCGGTGTGAAAATGGTTCCCACGTAGCTCCCCAAAGTTGCCACTGAGCAACGGAGGGATCGCCAACGGGTTCACCCACACATGGTTTCGTTTGAAGGCCGCAGCGCGGGCATCTTCTTGAGCACTAGAAACACCCCGACACCCAAAAATGAAAAACACCAAAAACATGAAAGCCAAAACGTTACGATTTTCAGCCTGCACTAAGGCTCGAAATCCTTTTCCCGTCAGCCCGTTCACGATTCTTGGCGCGTTCATGGTTCAAAACTAACGGCATGCCCTCCTGCTTCTTCTTCGAGTTGGCTTACTTTTGTTCACGAGCTGTTCTCATGCCTACTCCTGAATCTCAACTTCAATCTCTGCTCGAAGCGGTCGAGCAACTTCTTCAAGCCCAAACGGCGTTGAAGAACGACAACCGCGTGTTGAGAGACCAACTGAAGGCCGCAGAGGAAGCCCTGAATCAGGCCAAACAGGAGCGCAGCTCGCATCACAACCTATCA
>Ga0209037_1000508_pt1 | contig 11958 bp, 17 predicted proteins | sample SaaInl25SG_5_DNA_FD_188225 | JGI IMG/M metagenome (GOLD analysis project Ga0209037, IMG submission 188225) | Marine microbial communities from expanding oxygen minimum zones in the Saanich Inlet - ESP_125SG_5_DNA (SPAdes) (version 2) | ecosystem: Environmental > Aquatic > Marine > Intertidal...
CTATGAAAGGTAATAATAAAGTAATTGTTACTGCTTTTTTACAAGGCATATCAACAAGCACTAATGAGGCTAGAGCAACTTTCAAGATGAAGATTAATGGAGCTCTAAGCACCGAATTAGCTAGAGATGCATTTTATTCGGTGGGTGATGTTCGAACAGGCATTGCTCTTTCTTGGGTATCAGGCAATTACACAGCTGGACAAACAATCACTTTTAATATAAGTTATGCTAACGTTGTGGGGGATGGAAGTATCATTTATGTTAATAGGCCGTACACCGGAGCAAACATATCTAATCTGATTATCCAGGAGATCGCACAATGAGTACGATGTATGTTGATAATGTTGCTCCGCTGAATACTGCAGTTGATGGTGTTCATATACCTGGTCATGTTGTGGGGTATCATTCGTTTTTATTTCCAACAGTTACATCCAATTCTACAACTTACACTTACACTAATGCAAGTAACAACTTTTACACACCAAAATACGGTAATAGTAAATTTTTAATAATGTGGGATATAGCTGGTTGGGTTGACGTTGATAACGATTCGCAAGGATCCAATAATGGTCAAATAGAATATCGTTATTCTCTAGATGGGGGAACAGTTTGGTCTTCAACCGGTTTTGGATATATTACTGGCCGAGGTGGAAATGGTAATGGTGGTAGATTCCAAACAGAATTAACAAATAATTCTTATCCCAGTATTGGTCTTAATGTAGGTTTAAGAAAATCTGATAATGGCGGCCGGCAAGCACTTCTTAGAGCTGACCTTAGTGGATCAAATAGAGCGCTACTTTTGGAGATCGCACAGTAATGGCACTTATTAGACCAAAAAATATTCCGACTGCGAATCTCTCAGATGGTACTAACTTCCTACAAGATGTGCCTGCAGGGTCTATAATTCAAGCAAAGCAGTCCGTGCGTACGAGTCCTTATGTTACTACATCTGGTAGCTTCGTTTTTCCAGATAATTTATCAATTGATATAACACCATCATCAGCTTCATCACAATTTGTAATTACGCCAAACCTTTGGGTAGCTTCAACGCGTTGGACAAGTATTATTACGTTGCAACGAAATGGGGTTGACATTGGTTTAGCAGATCCAGCTGGAAATCGAGATACATCATTCCTTAACTGGAATATGGATTACACAATGCTTACAACACATGGATATCAGCACCACGTGACAGGTACTCTTATTGATTCGCCTAATACTACTGGTACGATTACTTACAGAATTGGAGTAAAACGACGACCTGATAATGAAGGTGGCAATGCTGATGCTAGGATTAACTATAGCGTTAATGATCGTGACACTACATCTTACGATCAAAGACACATATCGTCCATTACAGTTTATGAGATCAAGCAGTAATCTCTTATAAATACTAACATCGACGGATAGGGAACTCGATGGCAAATTATATCGGAAATCAATTAAAGAACGGTGAGTTCAAGAAGCTGGATGACATCTCGTCATCTTTCAATGGAACTACGACTACGTTCAATCTTCAGTTTAATGGGACATCTGTTAATGCAGGTGGCTCTGAGCAGCTTGTCGTATCCCTCAACGGTGTTATCCAGGAACCAGATACTGCTTACAGTCTGGCTACTGCTGGATCACAAATCGTATTCTCATCCGCTCCATCAAATGGCTCAACATGTTTCATTATGTTGTTTGGTGGTATCGGAGCTCTTGCATCTCAGGTAGCGGACAATACTATCACTACAGCTAAGATTGCTGATAGCGCTGTTCATGATGTAAAGATTAACTCAATGTCAGCATCTAAGTTGACTGGTGCTCTGCCGGCAATCGATGGTTCATCATTGACAGGTATCGATGCACTCCCAAGTCAGACTGGTGAGTCAGGTAATTATTTAACAACTGATGGTTCAACTGCTTCTTGGGCAGCACTAGATACTGATGCGAATTCAACTACGAAAGGATTGTACGAGCACAGTGCTACAATCTCTACAAGCTATACAATTGGTACTGGAAACAATGCAATGAGTTCTGGTCCAGTTGAACTTGATACTGGAGTCACTGTGACAATTCCTTCTGGATCTACTTGGACGATAGTATGAGTAAGTTACGAATCTATGGCGATACCTCGGGATACGTAGATATCCAAGCACCAGATGTTGCAGGTGCAACTACAATTAATACAGGTGACCTTCTCACCTCAACTGCATCTGCAGATAGCAATGAGGTTTTGACATTAAATAGAACTTCATCTGATGGTGACATTGCAGTATTCCAGAAAGACGGCACAAAAGTCGGGGCGTTTGGTATTCAAAGTGATGGAACTTATCTTGATGGTGAATCAAATAGTGCTGGGATAAGATTTGGTGCAGGTGCAGTTACACCTAGATTAAATTATGTATCTTCTGACGGAACCATTAACCTAGGAAACGGTAGTTTTCGCTGGAGTAATCTCTATCTATCAGGTGGTGTCTATCTAGGTGGGACAACTTCAGCCAATTATTTAACAGAGTACGAAGAAGGTACTTGGACTCCTGGTTTTTATGTTAGAGGTAATAGAAGTCAACCAGTGTATACAAGTTATGGTGCCCAATATGGAAGATATGTAAAAATTGGCAAAATATGTCATTGCCATATATCACTGGTAGGAGGTACTACGAAAGCTAATAATCCAGGTACTGATGTTGCAATTAATTTACCATTTACTGCTACTAGTCTTGGTGATATACAACAAGGTGCACAAGGTTTTAACTACACATCGAATTTTCCTGCGCTTAATGACACTTATAGAGTTTTAAACGGATTTATTGATCAAAATCTAGATGAATTAATGTTTAGACGTCACAATATCAACAGTGATACCGATAACGTTGGTTGCAATGAATTAGGATCTACTGCTCAAGTTTACATGAATTTTTCTTACATTACCAAGAGTTAAAAAAATGGCAATTACAAAAGAAGTAAAAGTTGATAAGATTGAAGTTGTTGGTGATTTGAAACAAGTTCAAGTTCTTACCGCAACAATCATTACGGAAGATGGTAACGAAATCTCAAGATCGCCACATCGTTATATTATTGTGCCTGGCCAAGATTTTTCTAATGAACCAGAAGAGGTTCAAGCAATCTGTAATCTTGTTCATACTGATGAGGTTATTACTGCTTATCAAAATTATGTGGCCAATGCAATTAGTCAAGATATAGGTTCATAAACTAATGTCAACATTGAAGTTAGAAACAATACAACATCCGGATGCGGTAAGCGCTGCACTGACACTTGGCAGCAGTGGTAGTGTTTCTGCAATAAACTTAGCAGCGGGATTAATTGATTCTAATGCAATAGCTGATGGATCGGTTACTGCGTCAAAATTGGCATCTACCCTAGATCTGTCAAGCAAAAATTTAACTCTGCCTGCGACTAATGAAGGTAGAGGGTTTTCAGCATATCCTGCAAATGGCCAGACTTTTTCAAGCGCGACTAATACAAAAATCAATTTTGCTAACGAAGAATATGATGATTTTGGATCATACAATGCATCTACAAGTACGTTTACGGTTCCATACACCGGAACATATTTGGTTAATGTATCATTAAGAACGAATCCAGGTAGTAGTCACGCTAGAACAGAAGTTGCAATTTATATTAACGGTTCATTATATAGATGTATGGGTATTAACCAACAAAATCTTAATGATATGCAGGTTGATGTTAGTAGAATAATGAAATTTACTGAGGCGCAGGCGGTTACTGTATATTTAAACCAAAACAGTGGAGCAACGGTAACTGCTAATAACTCATCTAATTTTGGTCCTGACGGTCAAGGCGGTCAAGGGCATTTTCAAATCACACTATTGAGGCAATCATAATGACATTATATGATAAAATAATGACAATTTATCCTCAGTTGGAGATTGAAGATTTTTATAGTAATATAAAGCTGCGTAATGATGGTGATGGCGATTACATTGAGGAATGGAATCACCCAACCCTAACTAAACCCACGCAAGAACAATTGGATGATATAAGCTGATGCCATTAACTATTAAGTCAACCGGAGAAATTTCAAGCTCACTGTTCAACGTTGATAGTGGTGGTAATATATCGTCGGCTGGCGGTGTAAAGTTCACTAAGTCTACTACTGAACCAAGCAACCCATCTAATGGTGATCAGTGGTACGATACAGATAACTATAGCTTATATTTTTATAATGGTTTTGCCTGGGAGCTTGTTAAAAAATCTTTTAGTGCAATAGGCGGTACAGAATCATCTTATACTAGTGCCGGCATCACATACAAAGTCCATACCTTTTTATCGTCAGGTACACTTACCGTACAGGCTGGTGCAACAGACGCTGAAGTGTTATTAGTTGCCGGCGGCGGTGGCGGTGGTGGTGCTGGACCAACGAACGAGACTGGTGGTGGTGGTGGAGCTGGTGGTATGCTCGAGGAAACCGTATCACTTACAGCAGGTTCATATTCTATAGTAGTTGGTTCAGGTGGTTCTGGAGGTACTGGATCATCTTCAAATAGTACTGCTGGACAGAATTCTACAGGATTTACTTTTACTGCCATTGGTGGCGGTAAAGGTGGCCACCAAGAACAAGATGATGCTGGTAACGGTGGTTCTGGTGGCGGCGGCGGCGGTTGCGATGCTGGTTTAGCAGATGCCCAATATGGTGGCTCTGGTACCTCTGGTCAAGGCAACGATGGTGGTAACAGTATCTATGGAAGTGGCGACGTCGGTGCTGGTGGTGGCGGAGCCGGTGCTGCAGGTGATTCATTTACGTCTGATTCCGGCGATAACGATGGTGGTGTAGGAAGACAAAATTCTTGGAGAACTGGCTCTGCTGTATACTACGCCGGCGGTGGCGGTGGCGGTAATAATAAGGGTGGCGCATTTAGCGGTGTTGGTAATGGTGGCTCAGGTGGCGGTGGTGATGGGGGAAATCCTGACACGCAAAGTAATGGACTACCAGGTACTGCAAACACTGGCGGTGGTGGTGGCGGCGGCCAAAATGCCAATGGTGGCAATGGTGGTTCTGGTATCGTTGTAATTAGATACGTAATCTGATAAGGAATAAATATGGCAGTAACAACAGTCACATCTGACGGACTTAATGATACCGCGATTGAAGGTAAACTTGGTTACGTTCCACCAGCTACTGGATACGCTAACTCAACTATCTTTGAGTTTACGACTACTGCTATGCATAACGGTAACCTTGGGACTGGAGAATCATATCCAACCTCAAGTAATGACGCATTCGGTGTTCCATTGCAAGATGTAAAGATTTATGATATGATGGAACCAAAATCACAAGTAAAAACATTGGATCTCGGATCCGGCGAAAACTACGTAGGAGAATAATATGCCCTCGATTCTAACCTTTAGACGTGGCACCGCAGCGCAGAACGACGCGTTTACTGGTTCTGCCGGTGAGATCACGATCGACAGCACTAACGGAACAATTCGTGTTCATGATGGTGTCACAGCAGGTGGTAGCACAGTTGCATCTGGTGCACTTGCATCACTTGATACAGTTGACACAGCACAAATTGATGACGGTGCGATTACGGCCGCTAAACTTGCTCCAGGAGCTGCATCGGCTGGCCTTCAATCGCAGCAAGTATATACTTCGAGCGGTACATGGACTAAACCAGCTGGTATTAACTTAATTAAGGTTACTGTTACTGGTGGTGGTGGCGGTGGCGCCGGCGGTGATGGTGGAACTAACACCGGTGACGGAGGTGGAGCTGGCGCAACTTCTATTAAAATCATCGACGTTTCTGCAGTTTCATCCGTATCTGTCACTGTCGGTGGGGCCGGTAATGGTGGTGCTAGCACCAGTGCATCTGGAGGATCAGGCGGAACATCTTCCTTTGGTGCTTATTGTTCAGCTGGTGGTGGCGGTGGTGGTGTTCAATGGAACACATCAAACCGTGGAGGATATGGAGGTACTGCTTCAGGCGGCGATATTAACATTACTGGTGGTGACGGTGAACAGGCTTCACCACACGATTCGTCCGATGATGGTCCTGGCGCACACGGCGGTGCCTCATACTGGGGCGGCGGTGGTAAAGGCGCACAGTCTTACGCCTATGAAAAAGCAGCACGTCCGGGTCAGGCATATGGATCGGGTGGTGCATCCGGTATTCATACAGGTAATACATCTTTCCCGGGTGCTGCAGGTAAACACGGAATTGTTGTTGTTGAGGAGTACGCATAATGAAAGCTCTTATTCACGAAGGACGAGTAGCTGACGTTCAAGAGGTAGAATTCGAAGTTCATGAAGACTTCACTTGGATGGATTGTCCCGATACAGTAGAGATTGGTGATACTTATGATGGTGAGAATTTTGCATCTAGAAATCCATCCGAAGCAGAGGTTACTGCCGCGGCAGAGCAGCTAGAAGCTAAGTTGGCTGCTAAGGCATCAAGCTATCAAAAATTGATTGACCTTGGTCTTTCAGAAGCTGAAGCTTCGGCAGTAACAGCTTATACGCCACCATCGGAGTAAACCATGCCAAGTAAAGGTCGTCTCTTATCAAAACTCGTCGTTGACAGCTCTGGTGATGTTGCATCAGGGTCACTGGATAATGTAGTTGGTACTACCACTAGCTTCCATGCTTTTAAAATTGATTCGAATGGTGACATGCAATGGTACACGGGTGACTTAGCTCTAGAAGATGCAGCACATGAAGATGAATATGACCTCGTTATTGTAGGATCAACGGATCAAACTTATAGCCTAGACGATGATGGTTATCTCGTCTGCTCATACACATAGGAGTAAAATATGCCTACTGTAAATTTAGGTAGAGTAAGAATGAAATGGCGAGGTGAGTGGGCTGGATCTACCGCTTACGCTAAGGACGATATTGTACGTCACGGTACTGATACATATGTAGCTACAACTGCTCACACGTCACACGCAACAACGTTTAGTAACGACTCTGCGAATTGGGAGTTGATGGCCCAGGGTTCAGATATTCCAAGTCAGAGTGGACAAACAGGAAACTATCTACAAACCGATGGTTCCACGCTGAGTTGGGCTCCCGCAGAGTCAGCTGGACGTCTGTTAGGAATTGAGGTATTAGGGCCATACGCCAGTATTTCAGCGGCGGGGTTAGGAAAGGCTCAATATGACACTTCAGCCAGTGCGTCAGGAACGTGGACAAGACCTGCAGGATGTAACTCAGTATTAGTTTATGTCACTGGAGGCGGCGGTGGTGGGCGTTCAGATGATAGTTCTTACCGTGGCGGTACAGGCGCGGGTGGCGGTACAGCCATTAAGTTTATTGAGAATGTTACCTCTACAGTTTCATGGACTGTTGGTGGGGGCGGTGCAGGTGCTAGAGGAGGCGAAGGAAATTCTCCAAATAACGGAGGTACATCATCCTTTGGCTCCTATTGCTCAGGGTACGGTGGTGAAGGCGGCCAAGGTAATGCGGCAGGACAATATGGTGCATCAGGCGGCGGTGCATCAGGTGGTGACCTAAACATCATCGGCGGCGGCGGTCTCTTTAACCACACTACCGCAACAGACTCGATGGGAGGTGCTTCATTTTGGACACAAGCTGGAAGTCAACATCATATCCATTCACCTATTCAACATTCTGTACACGGTAAAATGGGATCAGGAGGAGGCATAGGTCAAAACGTCAACGATGCTGGGATTATGTCCGGTGGCTCTGGCCTAATTCTCATTCACAAGTACAGCTAAGGAGATAGATATGAAGAAAGCACTAATTGATAAAACATTTCACAAGGTTGTCGATGTAGTTGACGCAGAGTTTGAGACCCATGATGCCTGTTACTGGGCAGACTGCCCTGATGATACAGTGGTCGGAATGACCTATGCAGACGGTGAGTACACTGCACCAGTCGTGACAGTCACTTATTTAGATCAACGTGAAATGGCTTACCCAAGCATCGAAGAACAACTCGATATGCAATATTGGGATTCCGTCAACGGTACTACAGTTTGGGCTGACACAATTGCAGCAGTAAAAGAAGCTAATCCGAAGCCTGAATAAAGTATAAATAAACACATAACCAACCGTGGATAGGGAAACGGAATGGCAACGCAAAAAGACTTTAGGGTCAAGAACGGGATAGTAGTAGCCGGTAACGCTGAACTAACCGGACTCTTATATCCAACTTCCGATGGTACTAACCGTCAGGTCATTATGACTGATGGTGCAGGTATCTTGTCGTTTGAAGATCTGGACACCCTTCACACCTCTGCTACTAACCAAACTGGATCTACAATCCTTAAAGGTACTCCTGTTTATCAGACAGGTACTAGTGGCAATGCAATGACCGTTGCTCCTGCTGATGCAAGTAGTTCATCTACGATGCCGGCAGTTGGTGTGTTGGAACAAGACCTAGCAAGTGGTGCGACTGGTTTTGTTATTCATATGGGTCAAATCTCTGGCGTTGACACATCTGCTTTCTCAGAGGGTGATACAATCTATGTTGCTGTTGGTGGTGGTTATACAAATACCCCTCCAACTGGTGAAAGCAATCTAATTCAGAATCTTGGTCGTGTTACTAAGGTTCATGCTTCCAATGGTGGCGGCGTTGTTATGGGTGCTGGTCGTGCTAATGCTACACCAAACCTGAACGATGGCAACATCTTTATTGGCAATGCTAGCAATCAAGCTGTTACTGCTACTCTCAATCTTAACCTTCTTGGGGATGTAGATCTTTCAACTGCTCCTACAGATGGTCAGACCATTATCTGGGATGCTGCTAACAGTAAGTTTATTGCAGGTGACTCGGCCGGAGCATTCGTAGATCTTTCTGATACTCCTGGTACATTTGGTACAGCAGGTCAAGCGGTTATTGTAAATGGGACAGCTGATGGATTAGTCTTTGGAGACGTCACAGCAGACTTTGTTGGCCTATCAGATTCTCCATCATCATATACCAGTAACGCTGGTCGTGTAGTAAAAGTAAATGCTACAGAAGACGGTGTTGACTTTGGTGATATTGTTACTGGTTCATCTCAGCGTGAATACTTTACTGGTGATGGAACAACCACAGACTTCACACTAGCTAATCCTTATTCAAGTACGAACGGTTTTATTGTATTTGTTAACGGTGTGATTCAGAAAGAAGGATCTGGTGAAGATTATCAGTATGTAAATGGAACAACACTTTCGTTTAATGCTGCTCCATCTAATACATCTGAGATCTTTGTTTATGGTATCACTCCTATTGCGCAAAACGTACCTGTTGATGGTTCTGTTACTGCAGCTAAACTTGCTGTATCTGCTTACACTAGAGACACATTCTCTGGTGATGGATCTACTACAGCATTCACTCTAACTCGTGATCCTGGTTCAGTATACTCTCCACTTGTATTTGTGGATGGAGTTATTCAAGACCCTGTAACAGGATACACACTCAGTGGCACAACACTGACATTCACGTTTACACCTACTACTGGTACAGACAACATTCTTGTCGTGTACGGTCCGACATTAACAGCCGGTACAGTTTCAGATGGTTCCATCACCTTTGCGAAATTGGCTCCCGGTAACTTTAGTCATCAGGTAGAGACGGGTGATGGAACCACCACAGATTTTAGTCTTGATCAGAATACTGTATCAGAGAGTCATATTATTGTAACAGTAGCTGGTGTTCCACAATCACCAGATGGAACATCCTATACAGTTACAAATAACGGAAACACATTATCGTTTAGTGCAGCTCCTGCAAACGCAGCTAAGATTGTAATCCGTTACTACGCATCAGCTGCATACAGTGCACCAGCTAATAATACAGTTACAACAGCGTCTATACAGGATGGTGCAGTTACTCCAGCTAAGCTAGATAGAGAATACGCGACTAAAGGAACATCAATTGCACTTTCAATTGCATTAGGATAAGACTATGGCAGAAGTTTTTAAGAACGCATCACTAGTAGATGTAAATAACGCAAGCGCTGATACCTTGTATACAGCACCAGCAGCAACGACCTCAATTTTGTTGGGTGTTGCTCTGGCTAACAAATCAGGTAACACAGTTGGTATTACATTGAGCTTTACTGATACATCAGCTGGTACTACTACTCAAATGATTCCAGCAGTTCAGATTCCAGGAAATACTACACTGGAAGTTCTTGCTGGCCAGAAATATATTTTAGAGACGGGAGATGTTGTTACTGCACAATCAGATACAGCATCATCAATTGATATTACGATGGGTGTATTGGAGCTTAGCTAATGCCATTTCTAGGTAATCAACCTGTTGAAGGATACAAGACAGTTGCAAAGCAAACTATTACTGGCACTGGTGCAACTGTATACACATTAGACTATAAGGTCACTACTGCCAGTGAGCTTGAGGTCTCTGTGAACAATGTTCGTCAGGAACCAGAAGTAGCGTATACTGTATCAGGTAATCAGATTACCTTTACAACTGCTGTTGAGTCAAGTGATGATTGTTATGTTGTATTCCATGGTCGTGCAGTCACAAGTAACTTAATTGAATCACAGAATATTGCAGACGGTGTGATTACTGCTGCTAAGTTAGCTGAAGGTGCAGTCACAGATCCAACTCCCGCTGCGGTATCAGATCAAGCAAACACCTCTACTGGATTCTTTGCTTTACCCAGAGGCACTACTGCACAGAGACCGGGTTCTCCACAAGACGGGTATGTTCGATATAACACTACTATTGCTGCTACTGAAGAATACAGAAATGGCGTATGGAGAAGCCTTTCTAGTGTTTTCGCAGCAACTGGTGGTACTGAATCCGAAGCTGGCGGCTATAAGCGCCATGTTTTCACAACATCCGGTCAATTTGAAGTGACCGCTGGTCAGTCAACGGTAGACGTAGTTATAGTTGCCGGAGGTGGAGGAGGCGGTTCACACATAGGCGGCGGTGCAGGCGGAGGCGGTTTCATTGCTCAGCAGGTATCTGTAGTTTCAGGCACTTATTCCATAGTAGTTGGTGCTGGTGGTGCTGGCGGCACAACTAACGGTCAAGGAAATGCCCATGGAGTCAATGGAGTTAACACAACAGCGTTTAGTCTTACCGCTATTGGCGGCGGTGCTGGCGGGGATGGCTACGCAAATGGGCTTTCAGGCGGCTCAGGAGGAGGCTCTGGACACGGAAACGGCGTTGGATACGGTGGTTCCGGAACCTCTGGGCAAGGTAACGCAGGCGGCGGCGGATTTCAAAGTGGACCTCACGGCGCTGGGGCAGGTGGCGGAGCAGGTGGAGTTGGTGAAACAGCAACATCTGGTGATCCTGTAGCACATGGCGGTGTGGGACGGTTAGATACTATATTAGGATCAAACTATTACTGGGCTGGCGGTGGAGGCGGCGGCGGGTACCAAGCTGCCGGTGGCAATGGAGGAATTGGCGGCGGAGGCGGAGGCTCAACCCAAGACCAGGATGGTAATGGTGATCAAGGCGGATCTGGCGGCGGGTCAGCACTTAACTCTGGAGCTAACGGAGGTCGTGGTTCTGGGGTCGCTGGTGGAGCAGGTGGTGCTAACACCGGAGGAGGCGGCGGCGGTGGTGCTCACGTAACAGGATACGGTGGCCAAGGCGGTTCCGGTATCGTTATAATTAGATATGCAATTTAACTTAGGAGAAACAAGCAATGGCACATTTTGCTAAAGTAGTTGATGGAACCGTGGCTCAGGTCATTGTTGCGGAACCAGAATTTTTTGATATATTCGTGGACTCAAGTCCTGGTCAATGGATTCAAACATCTTATAACACACGTGGTGGTGTACACTACAACCCAGAAACTAATGAACCAGATGATGGTACTCCATTGCGTTATAACTACGCTGGTATTGGTTTCAGCTATGACGCAACAGCTGATGCATTCTATGCACCTCAGCCATTTGCATCATGGACACTGAATACTGAGACTTATCTTTGGGAAGCACCTGTTGCATATCCTGATGATGGTGAAGAGTATCAATGGGATGAAGAGACCACTAACTG
>Ga0209037_1000512_pt1 | contig 11890 bp, 3 predicted proteins | sample SaaInl25SG_5_DNA_FD_188225 | JGI IMG/M metagenome (GOLD analysis project Ga0209037, IMG submission 188225) | Marine microbial communities from expanding oxygen minimum zones in the Saanich Inlet - ESP_125SG_5_DNA (SPAdes) (version 2) | ecosystem: Environmental > Aquatic > Marine > Intertidal zone...
CGACGCGTGCGGCGTCTGCAACGGACCGGGCGACATTTACGAATGCGGTTGTGAGGACATCCCCGCGGGCGACTGCGACTGCGACGGCAACCAACTCGACGCACTTGGAGTCTGCGCTGGCGACTGCGTGGCGGACGAAGACGCTGACGGCATTTGCGACGACGTGGACGACTGCGTGGGTACGTACGACGCGTGCGGCATGTGCAACGGTCCGGGCCAGATCTACGAATGCGGATGTGAAGACATCCCTGCCGGCGATTGCGATTGCGAAGGGAACCAGCTTGATGCGGTTGGGGTGTGCGGCGGTGAATGCACGGCGGACGCCGATGCGGACGGCATCTGCGACGACGTGGATGACTGCATCGGCGCGTACGACGCGTGCGGCGTGTGCAACGGCCCCGGTGAGATTTACGAGTGTGGATGTGCGGACATCCCTGAAGGCGACTGCGACTGCGACGGTAACCAACTCGACGCGATTGGCGTGTGTGGCGGGGCGTGTGCGGCGGATGCGGATGCCGACGGTGTGTGTGACGACATCGACGACTGTGTGGGCGAATACGACGCCGTGGGCGTGTGCAACGGCAGCTGCGAGGATGACCTTGACGGCGATGGGGTGTGTGACACGGAGGAGGTGCTGGGATGCGACGACTCCGCGGCGGTGAACTTTGAGAGTGACGCCACAGAAAACGACGGCAGCTGCAACTACGAAGGACTGGAAGCGCCGGAAGATTTTGGGTTTGTGCCGGGGCCGACTTCAGCGACGGTGCTGGGAATTGTGACCCTCGACGGATTGTCGGGAAGCGGCTTGGATTGGGTGGGGGCTTTTACCCCTCAAGGGGTGTGTGCAGGAGCGGCCAACTTGACCGTTTTCGAGGGCACGACGTACGTGTCACTCACGATTTACGGTGACGACCCCACCACACCGGATGCGGTTGAGGGCATTGCCAGCGGAGGTACGTATTCGTTGCGCCTCTTCGACGCAAGCGAAAGCACAATCATCAGCTACAACGGCGGCCAGCAGTTTTCCGGTTGGGTGAACACCAACGGAGGGGCGCTGCCGGGATACAGCAACCCCGAGACGGTGTATGCCTTCTTCACGCCAGCGTGTCCCGACACCGACGGTGACGGCATCTGCAACGACGACGACGATTGCCCCAACCAGGCAGCCGATGCCGTGGGGGAATGCGGCGGGGAGTGTGAAAACGACTTCAATGGCAACGGCGTGTGCGACGACGCGGAAGTGTTTGGGTGCACGTACGAGTGGGCCGAGAATTTCGACCCGGCAGCCACGACGGACATTGGAACCTGCATTTTCCCTGGACAGGACGGCGAAACGATTTGGGCCACGTGCGAAGGAGACATCTCTGGAGACGGCCTTGTCGGCGTCGAAGACTTGCTTGACCTCTTGCTGGTGTACAACACCGCATGCGAATGACGAATACAAACACAACATCATAACCTCATGAAGAAGTTTCTTCCCTTCCTCGCCTCACTGTTGCTGGCTTCGGTCAGTTGGGGCCAAACCGGCAACGGCGTCGTCCTCTTGACAGACGCCAGCTACACGTTCACCCCCACCACGGTGGACTCGTCGGCGACCTTCAACCTGTCGCTCAAGAACGACGTAGGCATCGCTCAGACGGTGTTCTTTGGCGGGCTCGATGCACCGTTCGTGTTGTCCAATGATGCGCCCGTTGAAGTGGCGTCCCAGGACACGATTGACTTCAGCATCACGTTCACGCCGAGCGCCATTGGGTCGTTCAGCGACACGTTGGAAGTGATCGGCAACGTGTTTGGGTCAGCGAGTTTGGTCGTGAGCGGCGACGGCATCCAGGTGCAGTTGGAGTGGACGCCCGACACGTTGGCGTTTGACACCACGGCCATTGGCCAAACCAACAGCCAAATCCTCGCGCTCTCCAGCGTGGGCGACGGCGCGGCGGTCATCAGCTCGATTGTGTTCTCCGACGACATTTTCTCGGTCGACAGCGCCCTGAGCAGCTTCAACATCTCGGAAGGGGCCACGGACACCATCGTGGTCAACTACGCACCGGTCAATGCGGGCTCAGTGGACGCCACCATGACGCTTCATACCAACGACCCCACCAACGCGACCATCGAGATCGCCCTCACGGCGGTCGGCATCAGCGAAGTCAGCGGTGAGATCTGCGACATCACCTGGACCCTCATCAACTCTCCCTACACCCTCGTCGGCGACGTGGTGGTTCCCGAAGGATGCACCCTCAACATCGACCCTGGCGTCGAGGTGATTGGCAACGACTACGACATTGAAGTGTTTGGGGCGTTTTTCGCCAACGGTGAAGAGGGAAACGAAGTCCATATCGAAGTCGGCGAACTCCTCTCACACACCCCCGCCGAAAACATGGTCCTGACCCATTCCTCCATCACAGAAACCAACGAGTTCGAATTTCCAGATTTCGACTTCGGTCAATTTAGGATTGCAATTGAGTCCTTATGGGGAATTGACTCGCTGGCTTCAGCTTTAGATTTTTTCTCGGACTATCGTTTGGTAAACGATTACCCTTCCTCAAATCTCGGTTACTATGTCGAAGACTTTTCGCCTGCAGTAGCGAGTTGGTCTCCCAGCGGAACTTACAATTCCTTCGGGGGCGATGGCGAATTGAACCTTGATGGTTTTTACCAAAGCAACTCAAACAATTATTATGACATGTATTTGCTCTCTCCAATCATTTCAATGCACGAGGGGGAGATTCCGACCAACATCTCATTCCGAGGGAGGTTCGAATATTGGAGCGATACGCGCTATTTCTACCCTCAGGTTTCAATTAACGGAGGTGGCTATCAAGACATAACGACCGTCACCAATCCGAGCAATAACTATGACAACTATTCTTTCAGCTTAAACTATAACAATGTCAATACCATAAGGTTTCGATTCAGGTATCGCTACAGGTATGGTGGCAGAATGCGAATTGACGACGTTCAGTTCAACACAAATTATCAAACTGATCAAGGTCAGATTATAGATTCGGAATTGTCTTCCATCGGCACAGGCAACCTGACAATGGTTGAAAGCGAATTTGTCGGTGACTTCCACAGCGTGGGTGATTCATTGGATGTTGTGCTCAACAACAGCACCATCCTCACCAATACAAACAGAGCCAAGGACAGCCACGGATTGGGGTTGTACGCCAACCACGTGAATTTGATTACCCAGAATTCAAGCATTGCTGGTCACTCCTTGGATGGCATCCACATCGAAAGCTTAACTACAGATTGGACAGACGAAAATAGCTTGGTTTCAGGCAACGGAGAAGATGGCATTAACGTAAACGGCGACATCGTTTGGAACTCTTCAGATTCAGAAGTGCTTAGTAACGGAGCTGACGGAATTCTGGTGAGTGGTGATCTCGATTTGGACGCCACTGAGCTTGACGTCAATGGAAACGGAACAGACGGCATTGACGTCGGGGCCAACTCGAACCTCACTCTTTACGGGGCACGCATCCAAGACAACGGCGCTCGCGCAATTGGTGCACAAACTGGAAGCGTCATTGACCTCGACTACGTGCTGATGGACGACAACGGTGGGCGCGGCATCGATCTGGCAGCAAGCGGCGCACTGAGTCTCGGAAACTGCCGTCTGCGTGGAAACGGTGCGGAGGGTATTCACAGCGGATCTCCTGTGTCTGTGAACCACTGCGACATCGCATTCAGCGGCGGAACGGGATTGGTGCTGACAGGCAACAACTTCCACACGCTCAACAACAGCATTTTGTGGGGGAACAACTCCTCGAACTACACCCAAATCGACATCGGTGGCGGTGTGATTTCCACGAGCTACAGCACCGTCCAAGGGCGCAGCAGCTACGGCACCTCTGGCAGCGGCCAGTACTACTGGGGTGAGGGCGTGATTGAGGCCGACCCGTTGTTTGCGGACGACGACCTGCACCTTGAAATCTTCTCGCCCTGTGTGGACGGTGGCCAGCCTTGGCATCAGGATGCCTACATGCCGTTTGGGCTGGGTGGCGTGCGTGCCGACATGGGCATGTACGGCGGTCCCGACAACGCGTACTGGGGTGGTGAAGCCCTGCCCGATGGTGCGAGCGCGCTGACCGGCGTGTCGGACAGCCCGCAGGATCAGGGGGGCGTGGTTGGTTTGGTCTTTGACGCCAGCTTCTACGACAACAGCGACCTCGTCAACAACGTCACGTCGTACGCCTTCTGGCGCCACTACGACCCCACCGGTCAGAGCATCGGCACCCTCGACGAAGGCAACTGGGAACTCATCGGCGAGATGCCAGCCCAAAGCTTCAACGGCTACGCCTACCAGGCGCAGACGCTGGGGAACACGAACGCGTTTGGCACGTTCAACAGCTGCTACACGGTGGTGGCGCACACGGACGATCCCGACACGTACTGGTACTCCAACGTCCTGTGCGGCGAGTCGGTCGACAACCTCGCGCCAAGCGAGCCCGACCTCGGCGGCATGGTCCTCGAGACCGGCGGCGTGACGGTTTTCTGGGAGCTCCCCTCTGAAGAGGACTACGCGTACACCGAGGTGACGAGCGACGCCGGCTTCTCGGCCGAAGTCACCGGCGACACCCTCGCTGTGGACTTGTCCGCGGAACTCGGAGGCACCTACACCTACACGGCGGTGCACTACGATGTGAACGGAAACGCGTCCGACCCTGCGTCGTTGACGCTCGAGCTCGAGCCTGGCGTGGACATCATCACGTTGAATGCCGGATGGAACCTTATCTCCACGGACCGCGCGGTGACGCAAGGTGTCGACGAGGTCTTTGCCGGCCTCGCTGCGGGCAACCTGCAGTACGTGACTGGCTTTGACGGCGGCGTGCAGTTCTACGACCCCAACGGGTTGTCGTTCTTGAACACGCTTGGTTCGCTCACGCCTGGCAACGGGTACTGGGTCAAAGTCGCCGCGGACGACGTGCTCGAAGTGAGTGGCGTGCGCTTGGCGGAGGACTTCATGCCTGGCCTTGCGGAAGGGTGGAACCTCGTGGGCTACGCGGCGGAAGCGCCTGCGGCGCCAGGCGACGTGTTCGCCGAGCTCGAAGCCACCGGCGACCTCCTTTACGTGACCGGATTTGATGAAGGCGTTGAGGTGTACGACCCCAACGGCTTGCCGTTCCTCAACACGTTGACAGAGATGCGCAACGGGTTTGGGTACTGGGTGAAGAGCGCGGTGGCGACGGACGGCGACGTGCTTGCTCCGTTAGCCGGCGACGTGTTGCCTGCCGAGATGCCCACGCCGCGCTACGACGTGGTGAACGGCGTCAGTGAACTCGGCGCCTACGCTGGTGAATTTGTCGACGTGGTAAACGGCTGGGGTGTTACGGTGGCTCGCCTTCCCATCTTGGAAGGCGGTCACTTGATGACCACGGCTCTCTTTGGCGACGATCCGGCGACGGGTGCGGTGGAAGGCCTGGCCGACGGCGAGGAGTTGCACTTTGCGTTCCGCGGTGCGATGGCGAACGAGACGTTGGTGTTTGGTGGAGAGATGGCGCACAAGACGCTGGCGTTGACCTTCGACGAGGTCGGTGCAGCGATGGGCGTGTTCCCCAACCCCGCTTCCGACGTGGCCACGTTCCGCTTCCAAGTGGACATGGACGCGCAGGTGGAGTTGACCTTGGTCGACCTCGCAGGCCGTCAGGTGGCCGTGTTGCTCGACGCCAACAAGGGTGCCGGTGCGTATGCAGAGACGTTGGCCTTGCCCGCGCTTGAAGCTGGCGCCTACACCGTGCAGTTGCGCGTGGCTGGCGAAGTGGCCGGAACGCAGCGACTTGTTGTGACTCACTGATTGAATTTTTAGACTTCAGCCATGCTCAAACTTGGTGGATCCTCCCTTCTGATGCTGCTCCTGCCTCTGGCAGGGGCAGCTCAGATCTCGTTTTCTGTCGACACCGTGGGCTTCCCTCCCACCACCGTCGACAGCACCCGAACCCTGACCCTGACGCTCTCCAACGACCTGGTCGTGGAGCAAACGGTGGCGTTCAGCGGGGTGAGCGGACCGTTCAGTTTGAGCGCTGAGAGCCTGACCATTCCCGGTGAGAGCTCCGCGGAGGTGGACGTGGTGTTCTCCCCGGTCTCGGTCAACACCTTCACCATGAACCTCACCGCCACGGGCAGCGCCTTTGGCTCCGACGTGGTGCATGTGATGGGCGAAGGCACCTTGCCTCAGGCCGCGCTTTTGGCGGACACGCTGGACTTTGGGTCGGTCTCGGTCAACAGCTACGCGACGGAGTACCTGCCGATGGCGAGCGTGGGCATTGGCTCGCTTTACGTGGACAGCATTGTGTCGTCCAACCCGGTGATTTTTGCTGAACAAGGCGTGGCCATCGCTCAAGGCGACACAGCCCAAATCCCCATCACCTTCTACTCCGAATTCTCCGGAATCTACGAGGTCGATCTGACGATCTACACCAGCGACCCCTTCGAGTCCGTTCGCTACGCGCATTGCACCATCTCAGCCATTTCCGAGGTCGGCGGCGAAGTCTGCGGCACCTGGTCTCTGGTCAACAGCCCCTATCTCCTTGTCGACGACGTGGTCGTCCCCGACGATTGCTCCCTGACCATCGAACCTGGAGTCATCATCCTCGGCGACTCCCTCGACATCGAAGTTTTCGGCGCCCTCTTCGCCAACGGCACGGCCGAGCTCCCCATCGACATGACGGTCGGCGAACTCCTCTCCCACACTGCCGCCGAGAACATGGTCCTGACCCACTCCACGATCACGGAAACTTCTGAGTTTGGATTTGATTTTGCATTTTTCGATCAATTTGATTTCAGAGAAGTGCTGAATTCCAATTTATATCCGTTGGATTCATTGGCGTTCTCCATCGAAAACCACAACGTATATGCTCAAATTCTGAGCGACTACACCAATTTATATGCAAACGAAAACTCCAATGCACATATTGGAAAATACTTCGAGGATTTTTCTGACGACAACTGTCAAGGCTGGGAATTGACATATGACGGCTGGCCATGCCCCTCATCCACTTTACAATCCTGCAGTGGTAACAGCTTTAACAGAGTCTACGACAATTGCTCTTCAAGCTATTGGGGTTGGATTCGAACGCTCAGTCCAACTTTCGAGCTTAGGGTAGAATCAGCCGAGTCTCCTGTGAATGTGTCATTCAGAATGGATACATACAACAATTGGCAGGGATACAATGCTTCATACATCGATTACAATATTGCATACCGTATCAATGGTGGAGATTGGATTAATCTAGAGGAAAGTGGGGATTACCTACAAAATGAGTGGAAGTCGTTCGATCTGACGTCAGTGTCTAATGCTGAAACCATTCAATTCAGAATGAGCGGGTATTTCAGATATCGAGGAACGTTGACAATTGATGATTTTGTCTTCACTACCAACTACTACCATGGGGAGGATTTGACATTGACGACTGGAGCTGCGCAAGCAGGATCAAGCTTAAGCACAGGAGGCATCCATCTTTCGGAATGTACCTATTTCGGCGACTTCTACAGCGTCAGTGATTCTTTACTCGTAGTACTCGAAAGTAGCGCCATTCAAAGCAATAATACTCGCGAGAAAAATAGTTATGGCTTGGGCTTGTACGCTAATGACGTCAATCTCATCACTCATCAAACGGAATTTGGAGGACATTTCTTAGACGGCATCCACATCGAGAGTTCAATCACGAATTGGTATTCTAACAATTCTGCTGTTACGGGAAGCCACCACGATGGCGTGGACATAAATGGTTCCCTCAATTGGGAATCTGAATCAGACTTAATTGCGTCCAATGCATCCCGTGGCTTGGCGGTTTCAGGTGATGTCGTTTGGACGTCGACTCAATCCACCGTGGCGGACAACGGATCCGAGGGCCTTATGGCGTCTGGTGCACTAACCCTCGATGCGGACAGCACGTTTGTGACTGGGAACGGAAGTCACGGGATTGAGGCGATGGGGAGCAATTCGGAGGTGACGCTGTACCAAAGCCAGTTGAAAGACAACGGCGGTGATGGGATTCGGTTGATGGGGAGCGGCAGCGATCTGGAGGCGGATTACAGCTTCGTGCGTGACAACGGCGGGGATGCTGTAGAGATGGGAAGCAGCGGGACGTTGCGGATGGACAACTGCCTTTTGGGCTACAACAACGGATACGGCATCAACAGCTCAGGGTCGGTGGATCTCAACTACATGAACATCCTGCACAACGGCGGGTACGGAATCCGGACTTCGCAGTTCTCGACGGTGGACAACAGCATCATCTGGTTCAACGGCGGGGTGCCTCAGATGATCACGGACAACACGTACGCGGTGAGCTACACCAACGTGCAAGGCATCAACGCCCTGCTGACGTCGACCGACTTTGCGTGGGGCAACGGCTGCATCGGCACGGATCCCGTGCTGGCGGACGACCAAGGTCACCTCGACCCCTACTCACCTTGCGTGGACGGCGGCATGCCGTGGGAGCAAGACGCGCACATCCCCTACGGGTTGGGCAGCTCGCGTGCCGACATGGGCATGTACGGCGGTCCTGCCAACGAATACTGGGGTGGGCAAGCGCCTCCCGACGGGGCAGTCCAAATCACCGACGTCTTCGACATCCCCCAAGACCAAGGGGGCTTTGTCGGCATGCATTTCACGGCGTCGCCCTTCGACTTCGGCGGCCTGGGCTTCAACGTGACGCACTACTCGATTTGGCGTGACCTCGCCCTGGGAAGCGACACCCCCGCCGACGTCAGCACTGGCAACTGGGAACAAATCGGCACGGTGCCGGCCCAAGGGTTCAGCCAGTACGGCTACACGGCTGCCACCCTCGTCGACGCCTACCCCGACGAACCGGCCTGCCTCACGAGCTTCATCGTGATCGCCCACACCACGGACGACAACATTTACTGGGTCTCCGACGTCGCGGCGGCGTGTTCCGAGGACAACCTCGCCCCGGCCATCCCCGACCTCGGTGGCATGGTCCTCGCGGACGGTTCCGACGAAGCCATCGCCCTGCTTTCGTGGGCACTTCCGGAAGAGGACGACTACGCCTACACCGTGGTGACGGGCAACAACGGATTCAGCGGCACAGTCACCAACGGCGACACGCTCGTCACCGACCCCTCGCTTGAACCCGGGGCCATCGTCGCCTACGAGGCAGTGCACTTCGACATCCACGGCAACGCCTCGGACATCGCCGCCCTCGTGCTCGAAGCGCCGCTCGGCGAGGACCTCATCCCGCTTCGCGCGGGCTGGAACCTCGTCTCGTGCGACCGCATCCCCGACGCTCCGGCCCTCGAGTCGCTCACGGCCGACCTCACGCCTGGCAACCTCGAGTACGTCATCGCCTTCGAAGCGGGCGTGCAGTTCTACGACCCCGACGGACTCTCGTTCTTGAACACGCTCTCGTCGTGGAACGCCGGCTACGGACATTGGATCAAAGTAGCCACGGACGACACCCTCCGCGTGGCGGGCGGGCGTCTTTCCGAGGACCACATGCCTGGCCTGGCCGAAGGTTGGAACCTCGTCGGCTACGCCGCCGAAGCCCCGGCCGCGCCTGGTGCCGTGTTTGCGGACCTCGTCGCGTCGGGCGACCTCCTTTACGTCACCGGATTCGACCAAGGCGCAGAGATCTACGACCCCAACGGCCTGCCCTTCCTCAACACCCTGGACGCGATGCGGAACGGATTTGGGTACTGGGTGAAGAGCGCGGTGGCGACGGACGGCGACGTGCTCGCGCCCTTGGCGGGCGACGTGCTGCCAGCAGAGATGCCGGCGCCTCGTTACGACGTGCTCAACGGCACCAGCGACTTGGTGGACGCGGCCGGAGAATTTGTGGACGTCCTCAACACGGCCGGCATCGTCGTAGCCCAAATGCCCATCCTCGAGGGCGGCTACCTCATGACGACGGCGCTCTTCGGAGACGACCCTGCCACGGCGGCGGTCGAAGGCTTGGCGGCAGGCGAAACGGTGCGCTTTGCGTTCCGCGGTGCGCTGGCCCACGAGACGGTCGAGTTTGGTGGCGACATGGCGCACAAGTCACTGTCGTTGACCTTCAGCGAGGCGGACACGGCGGTCGAGGCCTTCCCCAACCCTGCAACCGAAGGAACAGCCGTGCGCTTCGCCTTGAGCCAAATGGCGGACGTGGTCGTCGTGATGCGCGACGTTCAGGGCCGCGAGGTCCTATCGACGACACAAGCGGGTCTTGCAGCCGGCGAGCACACCTTGCCGTTGGCCTTGGAAGCGCTTCAAGCAGGCACGTACACGTTGGAGGTGAAGGCCTCAGGCGTGGCGCTCGGCTCGACGCGCGTGGTGGTCTTGGAATAAGCGCGCGCGTTACCTTGCGCTCATGAAGCCAAACCCCTCATCCCTCAAAAGGTCGCCTCTCCGGGCGGCCTTTTTGGTGTGCTTTGGGGCCATGATCGGATGCTCCTTCAAGGCCCTCGCCCAACCGGCCGAATTCGCCTTCACGCCCACCAACTCGAGCGGGACGTTTTACGGCCAAGCCACGGTGAATGGCGTGCCGGCCAACGCCAACGATTGGATCGCGGCGTTCGACGACATGGGCAACTGCGCGGGGGCCGCACAGGTCATCATGAACGATGGGCTAGCCTACATCAACTTGCCCATCTACGGGGACGACATGACCACCTCGACGCTGGACGAAGGCATCACCGGCGCCGAGCCGTTCACCTTGAACCTTTGGCGCGCAGCTTCCGGGAACATCTTGACTTATCCCGGTTTCGACGCCATCATCTTGTTTGAGGGGTGGTCCAACACCAACGGGGCACCGATGCCCGGCTTTGACGACCCCACGGTCGTGTACGACTTCGGAGAGACGCCCACGCCCCCGTCCATCAGCGGCCCGGAGGCCACGTGTGTGGATGCCGAACCCTTCGCACCGGCCACAGCCCCTGCCGGCGGTGTGCTCGTGGGACCGGGCATCGATGGGTCGCTCTTCAATCCCGCCGCGGCAGGTGAAGGCACGCACACCGTGGACTACATCTACGACGGGGTCATCGCCTCGTGGACCATCGAGGTGCTGCCCGCCTTCGACGCGACCATCTTGACCACGGGGCCGTTTTGCGCCAACGACGACGCCATGCAGCTTGAAGCCGCCACGGCGGGTGGAACCTGGACAGGCAATGGGGTGTTCGGCGCGGTGTTCGACCCGGCCTTTGTGACGCCGGGCACCGTCAACCTCGCCTACGAGCTCGGCGAGGACGGGGACGCATGCTACGACGTCGACCAACAAGCCGTGACGGTGTACCCGGCTCCCTCTGAGCCGATGGTGGAACTCATCCAGCCCTTGCTCGACGGAACGTTCCATGTGGTGGCGTGGGACCAGCCGGGCGTGACCTTCGAATGGTACGACGCGCTGGGCAACCAGCTTGCCACGGGTGACACCCTCTACAATTACTTCGAGGATCCCTTCGAAGTGGTCGCCACTAACACCTACGGTTGTTCCTCAAGCCTGTCGACCACACTGATTTTTCCTGGCGTCTTCGACTTGCGAGAAGTTTCCATGACCTGGTTGTCACCGGCGACCTTGGAAGTCAGGTGCGGAGTGGAACATGCCGCATTGTGGGATGTGCAAGGAAGGCTTCTTTGGTCCGACACGTTTGCAGGAGCTACGCGCATCGAGCTCCCTCTTCAGTCGGGCGACGGGTGGCGCTTGGTGACGCTGGAGCTCGCAGGCGGCGGCGTGGCACGGGTGGCGGTGGTGCGCTGACCGATGTCAAGCGAATGTCAAGAAAGGTGACGCGATGCAACTTTTGCATGCTGCAGTGGTTTTGTCATAGAACCACGCATCGAATGAAATCGTCACGCTTGCTGTTGACACCGCTCTCGCTGTTCCTCCTTGTCCTGTCGACCCACGCTCAACAGAACACGGTAGGAGTCCTTCTCCAAACGGAGAGTTCCTAC
>Ga0209037_1000513_pt1 | contig 11884 bp, 31 predicted proteins | sample SaaInl25SG_5_DNA_FD_188225 | JGI IMG/M metagenome (GOLD analysis project Ga0209037, IMG submission 188225) | Marine microbial communities from expanding oxygen minimum zones in the Saanich Inlet - ESP_125SG_5_DNA (SPAdes) (version 2) | ecosystem: Environmental > Aquatic > Marine > Intertidal...
ACTCTAAATAGCGATTTCGTAGTTGCTGTTTGAGTTGTGCTATACGACCTGTGTTGTTATTATTTTTTTGTTTCAAAACGGTGGTTGGTGGCGCAAAGGCTTTACATTAAATTTGGGGACTTCCGCAGTAGCAGGGTCCAGTGTTCTGTTTTTAGCAACGGCTGCCCAAGGAACTTCATCATCGTAGTGATCACTGGTGGGTGTTATACAGTCATAAACTTGGTGTGTCCGGTTGCGACTGTTGATGTAGTTTGAGTAAAGATGAAACTCAGTTGCTATTGGTTGTACCAGATGATCGCACAAGGTGTGGAACATGAATGGATAGAAGCCGCCTAGAACGGTTTCAAGTTCATGGTTCATCTCTCTCGCACTCTGTGTGTGAAACATATAGGGTGTGGTGCATCGTGTATACATTCGCTCCCTATCCTCGTCATTCATGTGGTGTTGCCACATCGCACGAGTGCAGAGCCATGCATAGCCAAATGCTATCGTGCTGTCCAGTTGTTCTAGGTGGGGACTCTTGCTTCGAGTGCTGTTCAGTAGACCCTTGATTTCTTGTTCTTGTAGGGTCTCCGTCCACAGTCTAGCGCGGCCATCACTGTGAAACAGTCTCTTCACATCCACTGGCTTGATCCAATAGTCCTTGCTGTCCAATACCAGATACCAAGTTGCGTCAATCTGTTCACAGGCTTTGAGTTTGAGATACTGTTGACTATACCACGATCCGGGCAGTGTTCGTCCTAGACGAGGGTCTATGTGGTGCTCTGTGAGATAGCGTATGCACCAAGCTCTGCGGTGAAGCTGGGCAATTCGCTTGTTCATCTTCCTAAACTGTTTAGATTCAACCTCTTCTCGGGGCTCGTTCCACACAATGTTGATGCGGTGCAAGAGCAATTCGTCTTTGAATTGCGTCTGTATGCTGTCCACAAGGCGAACAGTCAACTCCCAGTCTTGACGACAGGTTATGATCAGTATTTCAAAATCAGTATTCACTGGTTGTCTCTTTTAGTATAGCTCTCTATGCTCAATTCGGATTCAGGATAGTCTTTGTTTAGTAGGTCCAATAGCATTTGTGCTTGTGTTAGGTCAGGGATGCCATTTGCTAGGATTTGTCCGCACTGTTTGAAGTCGACGATTCTGTATTGTTTTTGCTGTTCAGCCATAGGTGCCACTCCTCGTGTAGTGTAATATCATCGCACGGATCATTCAAGTGCGTTATGCTGGGTGCGGTTGACATCATTTATTTACAGGGTTTTGCGCCTGGGAAATACTGTCTGTTTTTGCTAGTTAGCTGTTTCAAAAAGCAGAGGATCTAGACTTGGTTTGCAAGCGTGTTCAATTCTAGCTCGTGCAAACTCAAGATAGTCGTCGTCGATGTCAGTGCCTACACCTCGCATACCCAAGCTGAGTGCGGCCACAATAGTTGTGCCAGTTCCAATAAATGGATCATATACAGTTGAGCCTTCGGGTATGCCGCTCAGTTTAATGCACATCTCAGGTAAGCCAGCTGGATAAGTTGCTGGGTGTCCGCCTCGGCCGCTTGCTCGGGTACCTAGCGCCTCTTCTCCGATTTCTTTTGCAAGTTTACTCACAGGAGTGTAAGGAATATACCAAGCATTGCCAATGCAAGACTTCTTGTCTGGATCCCAAGGCTTTTTGTCTTCTAGCTCTTGCATGATCTTATTAAAATCTGTCCACTGTTCTGGAGTAGCCTCTTCTTGGAACTTAATCCAAGTAGGAAAGCCCAATCGCTTTGCTGCCTTGCGACGATGCTGGGCGATGTGTCTGCTCTCGCTATACAGCTCAGGCCATTTTTCGTGTGTCTCGTTTCGATGACCGATTGCCAAACGATCAATCTTGACCTTGCCAGTCTTGGTGAAGTGAAAGATGCTTTCTGTTGTGGGACTTACATATCTATCGCTGGTAATGGGCTTATATAAGCCGTGGCTCTTTTCGCCCAGCAGTATATGTTTGATCCATGTAAAATTATTCTGTAAAACAAACTCACCGCGGAACACTTGAGCCACATCCATTGCGACCCAAGGATCATTGTTTGTATAACCTACATTAAGGAACAAATGACCATCGTTCTTTAGAACTCTTTTTGCCGCAACAGAAACATCGTTGAGCCACTTTAGATAGCTCTCGAGAGGAAGATCATCTTGATATTTGCCATACTTGATATCTAGATTATAAGGCGGACTTGTAATAATACACTCAATCGATTCCTCAGGTTGACTGTTCATCCAGTCTATGCAGTCTTGGTGTATTAATTCATAATCCATTCAGTGAGCCTCGTTTTAGTTGTTCCCTTAGCATTGCCTCGGTAATTGATATCGTATCCATATTTATTATACACTGATTGCATCAATTCATCAAGTGAATCTTTGCTCTTTTTAAAGTAATTGATAACATCTGCTACTCGTGTGATGCTGATGTTAAACGAACGGTAGCAACGGTATTCTGTTCTAAATGCCAGTTCGTTTTCAATAATTCGTTTGCTATCGTTGAACTGGGCACCGTAGACTAGATTGGCAAAGAATACTGGCTTACCATTGTAAGTAAATTCTAGCCCTTTTTTGTGCAAGGCTTCGAACATCTTGGACATCTCTTTGCCTTCGCTGGTGCCTTGGTCGCTCTGTCCACTGCCACCTACCGCCGCAGTTCCGCCTTTGTATTTCATGCACCAAACAATCACCTTGTCGTCTAGCTCTGTAATAGCATCAACACTTCTGTTCTTTTTAATCTTGATATCCGCCTTGCGTCGAACTTGTTTGGAGTCTTCGTCTATAAAGATAGCATCAGGTCCAGCGTCCGGAAGAAGTAGGAAGTCATTGCTGTTGACATCATATTCGGTAATCAGTCGGTGCTTGGCCAGTTTCTCAGTTGCCTTAGAGCCGTCTGTAAACGAAAAGTTCATTAGTTCGTCTAGGTTGGAAATGCCTTTGTTAGTGTCTTTCATAAGACGTGCAGTTGCCAACTTAGCACCTGGGCTCTTGCCTTCGATAACGTCTTTCAAATATTCTTCTTTACTCAAGTCTTGAAGTTCAACATTGCTCTTGATCAAGTTAGTGAGGCGAATGTCTAAGGCTTTTTCTTCTCCTTTTAATCGCTTACCACTCTGCAAGTCAGCGAGCAGTGTTCGAGCAGTTTCTTTTACTCGATTAAAACTGTCTGGACGGAACACCGTTTGTTGTAGGTGCTCGATGGAGTCAAACTCGTTCGGATCCATCAGTGAAAATTTTGGAAGTGTGCCTTCTAACATCATAAGTTCCTGCATTTGTTTCTTCTTACTTTACACTTACAGTATAAACGAAAAAGCCCTAACTGTCAAGAACAATTAGGGCTAATCGGTTAAATTAAGATGTTATATTATGAAAACATCTTAGCACGAGAACCATTTACATCTCGAGCGGTAATACTATATTTTGCCTTACCAGTTGTTGCTGTTGAAACCTTAACATTCAATCCAGCGGCACGAAGCTCTGACATACGAGCTGGAAGTTGCTGAATACCAAAACGTGCCTTAGCGTCTGCGGCAGTCAATGACTTGCCAGTACCACGAAGGTAAGTTTCAAGGAATGTTTTTTGATTAGATTTGATAGTTGTAAATGCCATTTTGGCCTCCTATTTGCCTAGTTAAAATAAAACAATGTTCTCACATTGTTTATATATTATAAGGTCAACTAAAGTATAAGTCAACCTAGTAATTTACCAATTTATTCTTCCGCCCATTCAACTTCATCAATGTCCCAGATGTCATCAAATGAAACCACAAAGTCTTTTCTGCTCTTTTCATCCATAAGAATGACAAGACGCTGTTCGATATCTCGTTGTTTAAGGATTCCGAACCCTTCGTACTCGCCTGGCCCTGCCAGTGGACGATCGCTTAGATTAGGTGCTGGACGACCTAGATCATCCAACATAGTCTCTACTCGAAACTTACAAGCGTATGACTCACCTGGGGTAATGTTTAGAATATCAATCATTGTGTTGCCTCGTCTACGCTCTTTGCAATGTAGTTCACACCGTTCTTTACTCGTTCGCCGGCTGTTTCAACATCGTCAGTTGTGATTACACCGTAGCCCACAAGCCCTACAGTAATGAGAGCTCCTAAGATAATGCCTTTAATCATGCCTATTCTCCTTTATTACTTTACTAATTATAGCTTCAGCATCTGGATATGTCAACATATTTTGAACGATGTTGTCTACTGCCTCAATGCGAATCATTTCTTCTGTAGCCACATGCTCAGGGCTGGGTGAGTAGAAAGGATTATAGCTTGTGGGCAAGTAAGGTTGCGTCCAACTTGCACTATATCCATCAAATGGGTTGGTATTGGGGTACTCGGCCATCTACAGCCTCCTTGATTCTGTCGTTGATTGATTGAGTGTGTTTGCAACGTCCACGAAAGGTAAACCCTGGACAATCACAAGTAAAGCCTTTGGGCTCTAGTGTGATAGCATAGTTGTCAGTGCCTTTTGAATTAGCCACTGGCCATACTAAACCTTCGAACAAGTCTCTATTGAACTCGAACGTAGGTTTCATGTATTTTTGCGTGAACTTAGGCACCGTCGTCCATCTCCAGTTCGTAATAGTCTGGAACATCTTCATCCATCTGTCGTTGGACTTCGTCCCATACATCTGCTTGAGCCACGCCATGTTTGCGGATGAATATCTCTCGGCTGCACCATACCGCATCTTCTTGCATTTCCATAACCCAGTTTCCCGTTTTACTCATATTCAATTCCTCCTGGTGTTGCGTTTTTAAAAGTTTGAACGACTCTAGCATTGTAACGATCTTCAGTCATTGCAATAGTGTCGTAGACTGTTCCCCAATAGTTGCGAGCCCACTCACTGAGGTCGTTCTGTTGTAGGACACGCAAGACTGATGCCTTGCGCTTCAGTTGTTTCATCTCGTTGAACGGACCCATTATACAGTTTCCAGCATGGACGCAGGAACCTTGTATCGTGTGCCACCGATGGCCGCATCTACAATCACATATTTGATATTGACTTTGACCACACTACCTTTGACAGTTCCAGTTTTGCTACGAAACTGAACTAGATCGCCCTTGCTGAACGAACGTGCCATTGACTTGGCTAGGTGTGTGCGTTTGAGTTTGATTGCTTCAACGATGCTGTTGAGATCGTTGTTGTTGTCGATTGCATAGATGTCTGCAATAATCTTTTGAACGTTTGCCATTGTGTGTGCCTCTGTGTTTGCCTAACTAATATAATTAGTATAGCCTCAAGGGCTGACAATGTCAACCCCTAATTTGCCAAAAACTATTCTTCGCTTGGAGCAAAATTAGTCTTTTCTTCGTCCGAATAGTCGTCTATAGTCTTTACATCACTATTGTCTTTATCAGACGCACTAGCCGATCGACGAGCGGCCTGCATTTCAAGATACATCTTTTGCACCTTGACCATACTTCCTGGGCCTTCCCAAACATCATTCATAAGGGCATTGATATCTTCTAGCGGAATACGTTTGAATCGTTCAATTTTAGGAAAGTTGGCCATAATAAAATTATTCAAGCTGTTGGGAATCAGATTGTGATCTGTAAATGCCCAAGTGCCGTTGAACCCGTTAACATAAAAAGGGTTATCAGTTGGCTGACGTTCCCAATATTCTAATTCACTCATATATTCTCCTTAGTCTTCGTTATATTTCAAAATTTCAATTTCACCATTAGCATCTTTGCGATGCTTAAGGTATCCTTTATCGATCAAACTGTCAATAGTTGTTCCGATAATTCGTTGTTGTTTCAAATAAAATCCAAAAGCTGTCCCAATTGCATACGCAAATAAAAGCCAACCTGCGCCGGGGGTAATATCAAACATTTTTGTTCTCCTTAAACATCTTCTTCAAAAGCCAACGGTGTTTGTTGAAATAGTATTTACTGTCGTATTCAACCAGTGCCTTACCAGTCCACGTAAGGATCTCGTCCTTGTGTTCGAACCACTTCTCATTACAGAATAGTCGAAACGAACTTGTTTTTTGAGGTTCAATCATTGTAGTGTAGTTACTCCCAAAACGTTTTGTGTTTCGCCAGCCACATGATCAAAAAGAAAGTCTTCGGCTGCTTCGATCTGTTCCATTGTAAGGTCTTCTCCACCTTTCTCAATCTTCTCAAGGATGTCGGCCATATCGCTGTCTGACATGCCACGGCGAAGAGGATGGATGCCTTCTACTTCGGGATCAATATATCGAACCATCCTATACCTCGTGAACTGGAGAATAAGATGATTCAGTCTTCCAAAATAAAGAGGCTTGCTCTTCCATTTCAGCCTCAAAGCGTTCAACTTCACGCTCATACTTTTGAATCTTTGTATTGAAATCAAAGTCTCGCAAGTCTCCTGAGTGATACAATGCCTGAAGCTCTTTGAGCTCGTCAATAAAATCTAATACGTCTGTCATGTTGTGCCCCGTTTGTTTAATTTATACAAGTATTATAGGCTCTATTGGCCTAGTAGTCAACCTCTATTCAACCAAATCTGGAGAATAGCGTTTGAAGTAGCGGATAGGTGAACGATCACGCTGTGGACCCTCTTTGAGCTCCACTGTGATGCCTTTGGCTTTCGCCGCATTGATGAATTTCATTGCATCGCTGTCTTCTTCAAGGTATGCTGTCTTACCCTTTACAAAAGAATAGTTGGAGATGTCTGCTTGAATGCCCAACATCTTTAGTTCGTTCAGTTTCACTGCCAACCAACCGTGTCCGCTGTCCGAGTGAAATACTTTCTTCATTAATGCCATTCTTTTATCTCCTTATTTTGTATAGAGGACCATTGCGATTGCGTCTTTTTTTCGAGTAGTAGTCGCCGAAAAAATATCTTTAGGACGAGAACCACGATAGTATCGACGAAGACCATATGTCTTAACCAATTGTCGGATCTCGTCTTTGTTTTCCCGAACCCATTGCATAGGAATATAACCAGTTAGTGATGCATTATTGAGGTTGTTTGGAAAAAGAGATTTAAGTTCATTCAGTGTCATTATATGATCCTCGTTGTTTAACATTATATATAGTATACCCTCAAAGGTATCTAAACACAAGCCTTTAATTTGCCAAAAGTTCTGATCGTTTGACACCAGGCTGTCGCATGATGTAATAGAAAAACTTCTTTGCGCTCTCGTAAGTCTTAAACTCACGAGTCTTGCGAGGATAGTTGTAATAACTATATTCTACCTTATACATGAGCATACTCCTTATTAGACTTCAAGTACCACTTCTCTAGCACGGGCAAGCCAAACTCGTCTTCGTCTACGGCAACGTAAGCCACAGTCTTCTTGACTATCGCATAACGGTAGCCTCGCATGCCGCACACACCTTCTCCACCTACCCAAACCTTGTGTGGAAAGTCTTCGCAGAAGTTGAACGGATCGTCGTTGACACTATATTCGAAATAGTTTCCAGTGTCCTTCTCAACGAAGCAACCTTTTGGATCTTTGGTGTAAGTATGAAATGCCATGTTGTGAACCCTCTCACGTTTGCCTAACTGTTATATACAGTATAGCCTCACTAGACTAAGATGTCAACCTTTAATTTGCCAAAAAGTCTTCTTTTAGGATCTCTAGCATACGAAGAGCTTCTGTTCGAGCTTGGTCGACAGCCTCATCAATCATGTCGTTGATAGGATGACTGCGATCGCCATTGGCTTCATCTTCTGCCAACCACTTCTCGGGTGATTCTGCTACGATTGATCCGAGGTAGCTTTCGCCCATTACCTTGCCGTCATACTTGGCTTGGACACGACAGATCATATGCTGCCAAAAGCCACTGTCTAAGTTCTCAATCAGTTCATCATAGCCTTCCATCTCAGTGTCAAACAACAGATCCAATTGGGTGTTGTCTGGAGCGAACGCAATCTCTACGATGAACTGATCTATGTCAGTGTTCTCTTCTACAACGAAGTTGTCGTTCTTTTGAAAAAATAGATGTGTCATTTAGTAGCCCTTTTTTCTAACTCTATATATACAGTATAGCCTCAGTAGACTATAATGTCAACCTTTTGTTAACCAAAAAGTTTGCCTATGATTCCGACTGTTGTCATTGCTCCGTTGGTCCACATCAGCGGTTTATCTCGCATGATGGCCGCGGCTGCGAACCAAATGAAGCCACCTAGTATCTGTAGGTACCAACCAAAATCTATGCCAGCACTGAACAGGCCAAACCCTACAATGAGGGTGGCCGTTGCTGTCCATTTAAGTGCGTTCAACATTAGAATAACAACCAAGCCACAAGGCCTAGTCCCAGTATCCAAGGAGCCAACTTCCAGCCTATCCGTGCCGCGGCAACGATTACGATAACAACCATCGCAATTGAAAAGCCCATTGCTAACAGGCCCAAGAGCATATCGCCCTTGTCCTGAAAGAATGTTACACCGTGTTCTGTTAATGTTATTTCCATATTACATACTCCAAAATGCTTCACGACTCGGGCTCATATAACCCGGAGTATTCACAGTTTCTGTGATTGGATTTTCTTTAGCCTCGTCCATGATGCTATATACTGTCCGCTTCTTTTCAATGAACGTATGGAACATTTCTGCTTCGGCAATACCATAACGGTATAGCGGATCATTTACGCTGTCTAGCATATCTGCTCTGTGGCGTTTGCTCATACGTGTCAATGCCGCTTTGGCTGCGCCCATTGTCTTGTAGCTCTTGCGGTGATCTGGACGAACAGTACCGTCCCACTTGTTGATGCCACCCATAATGTAAGTAGATGATCTTTCGTAAATATAAAACATTTTTTAGCCCTCTGTGTTTGTTTAACTTATAATACTATAATAACATCTATTGCCTAGATGTCAACCTCTTATTCGCCAAAATCTAACTCTTGTTTGCGATGCTTTGGCTTGCGCCTTGTTTTGGATTTGTCGCGCTCGACCTTAGGACGATACGGACCATCCAAATCGCGGACAGCTTTGGCAACCCAATTTCTTTGCTTTGGCGCTTGTGGTCTGCGAATTGACTTAGACATAATTTCCTCTTGATTTTATCTAACTATGAATATAGTATATGTTCTGAGGTGAGATTAGTCAACCTCTTATTGCTCAAAACAAAAAAAATTGGTTAGATTAAGGTGTGGAAGAAACTAGAGAGGCCGCCCCTGGCAATCCAAGCCATAGGACTTCATTTTGGCACATTCTTGGATTTTGAGTTCTTGGTGGCGCGGATCCGATGGATGATAAGCTGACGACGTTTTGCCCCATTCCCAACCATACCACCTGCGAGGTTGAACAGATGCAGAGAACTCTTCATTAGGATACACAGCAAGTCCGCCTGTAGACTGACCGATGTAGACATCATCTGCAGAACCATTGTAGACTTCACTAGGTACAGAGCTACATCCTTGTAAAATAGCTACAGAGCCTATCAACAGTGTAAACATATACATTTTTGTGCGGGTAGATTTAATAGTTTTTAACACTCTTCTGCGCCTTTTTGTTTCATTATCTATATACTATACTATCGTTTGTTTTATTAGTCAAGTGTGTTTGGTAAAATAAATAAGTTATCAACATTGGTTGCTTGGCAGACTGTAGGAGAAATCTCATGACATTACGAACAATTAGCCTAAACTTAGAAATTGGACAAACCATTCTAGTAGGGCCAAACGATACACCAGCTGAAATAACTAAAATAGAGTTTCACGAGAAGTCAGGAGAGATTAACATAAACACAACTAAAGGTCCAAGAAAGGCATTAACCTTTAAACTTTGTGAACAGTCTGACAACGACTACGAAAACCCAGCAGACAAATACAGATGACAGTAAAAAAATGCCTAAGATCGTACAGCGGGGCCTATAGTTTTTTAGACTCTATGGTGTATCCTAAACTAAATACGTTATGCGTATAGAAGATATAGATGAACAAATACTAGACGAAGCAAAAGCTTCTGCTAAACTGTGCAAAAGCTCGCGTTCTAATGCATCGCTAGGTGCGAGTGCTCTTTCAAGTTGTAAGAGCCAAGGCTATCGCCGTCGTGAAGGCAAGAAGAGCCATAAAGTAGGTAGCACTCGTAAGACTATGGGTGGAAAAAAGATTAAAGGTAAAAAGTATGGCGGACCATTGCCTGACTGGAGTTAACGATGAGATATAGCGAATTTAAAATAGTAGAAGATAGAGACGAACTAGAAGCAGGACCTCCATACCCACCGGAGCAAGCTGATGCAGTAAAAGCATTGCAACGTAAATTACAAGAACTAGGCTACACTGTCGGTAGCACAGGCATTGACGGCAAGTACGGACCAAGAACTACACGAGCAGTTAGAGCTTTCAAACAGGATAATAATATTCAAGGCGATGGCTTGTCAATGTCAGCAGACGATTTACAAAAATTAAGCACAGCAGAACCTGTAGAAACTCCAACAGCAACAGGTAGAGATGCTCCTGGGGGAGAGTTCGGAAGTTTATCTCAAGACAGTGTTACACAAGGTAAGGTAGGTGAAGTGCTTGATCTTATCGCAGGTCCAGAATCTGGAGGAAGATACGATGCAGTTTATCCAGGACGCAGAAGACCACAGATATTAGACATGACATTGTCAGAGTTATATCAAGATATGAGACAAAGAGGACGAGATTCGGGTAGCTCAGCAAGTGGACGCTATCAATATATTAGAACAACACTACAAGAAGTAGCAAGTCAAATGGGACTAGATCCCGACACAACTAAATTCACACCAGAAGTACAAGATCAAATTGCAATTTACCATTTACGCAGAAGTCATGGACTTGATAATTGGCTTGCAGGTAGAATGAGCAACGAACGATTCTTGAATAGACTGGCAGGTACGTGGGCAGGTATACCCAATACCAGAGGCGCAAGTACTTATGCAGGCGTACTAGATAATAGAGCAGGAATATCTACTAATAATGCATTGTCTAGATTAACACAAATACAGAGGACAGCATGAGTAGAGTTGGTAAACTATTAGTTTCTCACCCACACATACCTAGAGAAGAATGGTTTTATAAAACTGTTATCTACATATATCAAGACGATCCTAAAAAAGGAACACTAGGGCTTACAGTTAATGTTCCAACAAATATGACTATTAAAAAAGTTTGTTATGACAAGGGGATATTGTTTCCCGACTCTACTAAATTACTACACAAGGGAGGTCCTGTAAATGGAACTGCCGTTATTATGCTACACTCAAACGAGTGGACAGCATCTAATACTACTGCTGGCGGAGATGCATATTCTTTAACTTCTGACAACATGATGTTTGAAAAAATATCAATGGATGATCAACCAGCTTATTGGAGGATGTGTTTAGGTGTATGCGCCTGGCAGCCAGGACAATTAGACATGGAGTTAAAAGGACAATTTCCTTATAGTGCTTCAAATAGTTGGTTGACATGTGATGCAAATGATGATATATTGTTTAATTATGACGGAGAAGAACAATGGACACAAGCACTAGAATTAAGCAGCAAACAGATGATAAACTCGTTCTTCTAAAACAAGAACAAGAACAACATGCCGAAGGATCTAAGAATTGGTCCTATTATCAAATTTTGATAAATCAAATCGTCGCACAAAACTATTTAGAATACGTAAATAGATAATAACCGGAGAGAAGCAATGAAATGGCTAGCAGCATTTCTGTGCATGTTAGCTATTCCAGCACTTGCACAGGATCGACAAGAAGAACAAACCCCAATGGCACGACAACAGTTTCCTATGTTTGTGAACTGTTTACCAAGCTCACCAGAAGACAGGTTATTACAGCTTTACGATGAGATACCTATGCTCGAAGGACAAGCCAGTATCATAATACCAGGTGATAGATTATTAGACGGCAAAATGATAATTTACCTAGAACCTAATGGCAAAACATTTACTATTATGTTCGAACCTATTC
>Ga0209037_1000516_pt1 | contig 11842 bp, 5 predicted proteins | sample SaaInl25SG_5_DNA_FD_188225 | JGI IMG/M metagenome (GOLD analysis project Ga0209037, IMG submission 188225) | Marine microbial communities from expanding oxygen minimum zones in the Saanich Inlet - ESP_125SG_5_DNA (SPAdes) (version 2) | ecosystem: Environmental > Aquatic > Marine > Intertidal zone...
ATCATTTGCTGGTGGCCTATTGCTAGTTGGGAATGGCCAGTTAGCAGTAGTATCAAGCTGCACTGCAGGTTTTGCAACAGGTTCTAGAACAGGCACCCGAGCTTCTGCTGGAGTCTCTACAACCGTTGCAGGACTCGAACTAAATAGATTTTTAATCCAATTAAACATTTATATTCCTCCTTAAGGATAAGTATTTAAAACAAGGAGAACTAATATGATACAAAAGTGGATTACAGCTAGACTTAAAGAACGTACTACGCTAGATGGTGCTATACTAATTGGTGCAGGCGTTGCGTTTCTAATTTTTAAACCTATTGCAAGTATAGTAGCGTATGGTGCAATTGCATACGGTGCTTGGACTCTTTGGAAAAAAGAAGATTGATAGATTGATACAAGTAACTAACAGCGCAAGAGAATATTTAAAAAAAGTAGGAAAGCCCAATGTATCGCTTACTGTAAAAGGTGGCGGGTGTTCGGGCTTTCAGTACGTATGGGGTGTAACTGACAAAGAACCTACTATAGAAAATTTATGGTTAGATCCTATGGCGGAAATGTTTGTATTTGGATGTACCGTAGATTATGTTGAGGAACTTGGCGGTAGTTACCTAACAGTAAAAAATCCAAATGCAAGTGCAAGTTGCGGCTGTGGCGAAAGTTTTGCAGTTTAAAGTTTACCAATCGGTAAATCACTACTAGCAGATAAATTCCATATCTGCTTTTTTTCTATTCCCTTTTTTTGTGCAAATTTCTTTGCATCACAATCTTTACATACGTGAAAGTAGTTATTACTTAAACGTTTAGGGTCCATACTTCCTCTAGGCCTTATAAATTCTGCATCACAACTATCACAACGAAATACAACATAAGTGCAGTTACGTGTATATTCGTGGGCTTTCCCGCATTTTGAATTACGAACATGCTTAGTTTGTTTTTGAAACTCTCTTATGAACATAACGTATTTACATTAAGATTATAAAAATAAATCATAAATACATACAGCAAGCAATTTAACGGAGCATAACAATGGCAAAACAAGATGTAAACATCGGCGTAGAAGGTAATGACGGCACCGGCGATAGTATTCGCGAGTCGTTTCGTAAAGTAAATGAAAACTTCCAAGAACTTTATGCAGTCTTTGGACAAGGTGGACAGATTGGATTTACTACACTAGGTGATACGCCTAATACAATTGAAGCCGGGCAGATCGTTACAACTAATTCAAATGGAACTGCAATTATATACAGTACAATTGGAAGTGATACAGATTTAGGAGCATCGACAGACAGTATTGAAGTAGATGTAACTAGTGTACCGGGAAAGATTATATTATCAACAACATTTAGTGCTATAGTCGACGATAATATAAATCCTACGCTTGGTGGTCATATTAATGCTGCAAATTTTGCAATTGCAGGGGTTGCTATTTCTCAAAGTGCTGCTACTGCATTGAATTCACAGCCCGGTAGAACTACTAATTATACGATTGATGATCTTGTTATTACTAAGGGTTATGCAGATAGGCGTTATATTACCAGCGGATTACCTGTACGTATTGCTAGCGAACCAGAATCAAACACTCAATATACTCTAACAATCACAAGTTATGTCGACGGAAATTTATATATTGCAGGACATGGTTACGACAGTGGTGCAAATGGTACAGGATTTATTTTCCAATCAGAGGAAACTGATCCCACTAACTTAACTAACGGTACAGAGTATTATATTAGATACGTAAATGCAGATCAATTAGCACTATACGCAACAGCAGAACAGGCAGCAACCGAAGATTCAAATGCGGCGGCTGTTAATAAAATAAGTGTGTCGGGCACAATTAGTGCGTCTGATGTACATAAAATTGTAGATGCTGGCTATGATCCTCTTTTAGAAGGAAATTTCCTAAAAGATGTAGCTATGCCGCGCAAAAGTATTGTACGTCGACAAGGCGATACAATGGATGGTGCATTGTACTTAAATGACCACCCAGGAGAACTTGCAGGCGATGGTTCTCCAAACGGTATAGAAGACTTACAGGCTGCAACAAAATACTATGTCGATAATACTTCATATTCTAGTCCGACAGTATTAACTGTTAGTACAGCAGGCGATGATAGCATGGCAGGAGTACCGGCAGGTAAAGAAGGAACATCTAATACCTATGCTTATAAGACAATTAATGCAGCAGCACGTAGAGCAGCTGAAATTATTAAAACATCTCCCGAAGAGCCAGGTCCATACTTTCAAACTTTACAATACAATAACGCAGGAAGCGATGCAGAAATTATTAGCAGTGGTGTTGAAAATCCAGTTAACTCAATTACAAGTGCAACATTACGCTTAAACAAAAACTATTTAATAGCAGAAGTTAGTGCCTATATCGCATATACATATCCACAATTTCAATATAACGTTGCAACGTGTGAGCGAGACTTAGGACTGATTATTGACAGCTTACGTATTGATGCAGAGCGCGGCAATAACGCTAACTATCTATCACGCACTGCCGGTGAACGTTATTATTCTAGTGTTAGTGGCAGAATTGCAGTTACTTCGCAACTAGAACAAACTAATGATAGTTTTAGATTTTTAGGATCATTAATTACTAGTTCTATTTTACAAAATGCATTGTACAATGGAAAAGAAATACAAAGTATTGTAAGACTTGCAGGGAACATTCCTTCATTAGTTACCACCACTACTGATCATGGATTATCCGATGGTAACATTGTAATATTTGATAACATGGTTGGTATGACAGAAATCGAAAGCGAAACTGCATATGTAAAAGTAGTAAATGCTAGTAGTTTTGAACTTTTTGTTGATTCTTTATTAACTGTACCGTTTGATAATAGTACATATACTCCGTTTGTTGCAGGCAACATTGGCTTAAGATATCAAACTAAATTTAATCAAGACACTTCACAGGCGCAAGTGTGGGACGGCGCCGCCGGCGGCGCAGAACCTAATGGTGCTGCATCTATTACAAACAACGTTAGTTTAATAAGAACAATTATTGCTAATGGTATCGAATCGGGTGCTGATGTTTCATTCGGCAACAGATACTTAATATCATTAACAAATAGTACAGCCGGACAATTAGATCAGACAGTTCCGGATAACGTTGATGCAATTCCAGGCAAAGTTATACGAGGGAAAAGAACTGGAGCAATTGGTCGTATAGTAACATTTACACAAAATACTGGTGCAACTACATTTTATATGCAACTACTTTCGCCTGTTGAATTTGATCCAGGTGAAACAGTTGAAGTAGGCAACTACGTTAAAGCAAAACAAATTTCTATTAGAGTCGAAACTGGAATCTACGAAGAAGATTTTCCAATAAAACTTAGTAAAAACGTATCACTAAAAGGTGACGAATTTAGACGAGTTATCATTCGTCCTAAGCGTAGACAATCTCAAAGTGTATTTGCTAATACATATTTTTACAAAGATAAAGAATTTGACGGGTTAACACTAGCAACTACTGGTACTCCGTTTTATAATCAAGTAGGAACACTACAAGGATATTTTGGTAGACATTACCTAACTGATAACACAAAACCTTTAAATGTTGGTCCTACAATTACTAACTTAGGAAAGTATAAAACGGCTGCCGATATTGTCAAAAGTAATAAAGAGTTTATACAGGACGAAGTAATTTACTATATTAATAGTAATTACCCTACTCTTGTTTATAACGAAACTAAATGTAGAAGAGATACTGGGTTAATTGTTGATGGATTAGTATCTGACTTAATAAATGGCGGCACAGAATTCTCTCTAGAAAATCAAGGCCAATATTGGTCTGGCTACATTAGCTCAGGATTTGTTGGTCAAGAAGACGAAACTAAAGCAGCAATACAACATATAGGAACATTAGCTGGCCAGTTGTTAATTGGTGCTGCTCCAACTGTAAATGTTGGAACAAATTTTGATCCTAATATTAGTTTAGGAAAAGCTGAACCAGACTGGGCTGCAAACAGATCATACACACAAGGCGACTTTGTTAAAAAAGGTGCATTCTATTATAGAGCATTACGCACTCATGTTTCGGCAGCGTCAGACGAGGACACTGATGTATTATCAGTTACTTTTGGTCAACTAACTAATACATTGCTATGGAAATCAGTTAGTTCAAGTGCCGCTATTGTTGGAAACTTAATCAATACTGTAGTATTTGCATTTGATCCAGATTATAATCCACCTAAGCGAAACGATGCAGACGGTATGGACGTATTCTTAATGGACGATGCAACTATTATTCGTAACGTAACAGTTCAAGGTCACGGCGGATTTATGTGCGTGCTTGATCCTGAAGGTCAGATCTTAACTAAATCTCCATACATTCAAACTGCATCAAGTTTCTCAAAGAGTGAAAACAAAAAAACATTCAGAGGAGGTATGTTTGTTGATGCATACGCTGGTAATATTCCGATGCGTGTTATGGCTAATTCAGGAAATTATACAGATGCAAACGGAAGCATACCACTAAATGCATTTACATTGTATGTAGAATCTCAAGATGTTAACGGACAAGCACAAGGACTTAAATTAAGACTTCCAGAGCTTCCTGCGCCATTCTACTACCAAGGACAGCGTTATCAAGTTACTGCTATATCAAACTATGACAGTGGATTAGGTAGAGCAGTTATCTATCTTGATCCATTATCAAACAGTGGTAACGGTTGGAACCTTACAGGTACTGATGAAATTGGAGATCCAGGACACAATGTACTAGATGTAATACAAGATATATTCTTGCAGTCAGCTGGCAACAGATCAATACTAGGTAACGACTTTACACAGATTAACGATTTAGCATACGGGCTTGTTACTAACAACGGTGCGTTTTCTGAAATGGTTAGTATGTTTACATACTATTGTCATGCTGCTTATTATGCAAATAATGGTTCAGAAATTCGTTCACTAAATGGCTCTAACGGTTACGGTAACTTTGGTCTTGTTGCTGAGGGTGCAGATCCAAACGAAATCCCAGATCAAGTTACTGTTGCAAGAAACATGGTACAGCCTATTAAGGCATTTACATATGGCGGATATACTAACGCACTTGCAGATACAACTATTACAGTTTATGACTTCAAAGAAGCTCCAATGCGAAATGCCTATATCTATATCGATCACGGTGGGTCAATAGGTGGGTTAAACTATAAAATTACAAACATACAAAATTTATCTGATCCTAATGGAGACGGAGTTGTAGGCGATGCTGGAGCAGTTTTAGTTACAGGTTTGCAAACAGTATCTTATAGCTCAGGAACACCTGGGCCTGACGGTGTGTATTCGGCAGTACCTCAAGAATCTAGTACTGGCTCAGGTACTGGTGCTGAATTTACTATTACAGTTTCTAGTGGTGTTCCAGTAGTCACTGCAATAACTAAAACTGGTCAAAATTATGCTCCTAGCGATACTATTACAATATCAGGTGCAGACATTGGCGGAGTTGATAATACTAACGATTTAATTTTAGCAATTGGTGCTTTGTATACAAATACTGCTGGAACATTTAGTAACAATGTATATAGACTTACAATACAAGAAGCAGGATCTAACTTAGATTACTTCCCTGATTTGCAAGATGGTGTTGCTCATGATCAAATAATTGAATATAGACATGGTGCAAACTTTATATTCGATAATGTTGATACTCAGGATATTACTGAGAGACCAAGTACTGCTATTAACTTTGACGAAAGCGATACTGTTACTTACAGAAGTACAGGATTTACAACATCTGATGATCAAAATCAAAGTTTAAGTGGAACACAAATTAAAGCAACGTTTGATGCTGACTATTCATATATTGAAGCAATTATAGACTTTGCTAATAGAGGAATTAGTGCTCCTACAGGAAGTGGTACGTTAGGTGCATCAGCCACTGACACTTATTTGGCGATTGAAAAATTAAGTGCTATAGATGCAATTCGTATTGTATCACAATCGACAGATGCACTAGATCAGACAGTTTTAGTACCAGGGGACGTAGGATACACAGGCGGTATGATTTTTGCATACGCAGGAAGAACATTAAAAGTTGTCGATTATGTTCCGTTAACATACGGAGCAATAACTAATGTAACTTCTGCAAATCCTGTAGTAATAACAAGTGCAGGTCACGGATTAACTAACGGTCAGCGTGTTGAGTTTGATTCAATCGGTGGCACTACTATTCTAAATGGCAATAGTTATTATGTCGGTAACGTATCTACTAATACATTTGAACTGTTTACCGATGTAGGATTAACAAGCGGATTAAATGGTACAGGATTCGGAACATATACTAGCGGTGGACGTTGGGTTACAACTGATAGCGTATGGTGTATCAAAACTGAATTTGTATCTGGAACTGATGTCAACGGTAATGTAACTGCTGGTATCAAATTAGTTCCGACAGCTACTAGAAATATATATTGCGGATTACCAACAGGATCGACTGCTGAAATTACTGTTGCTATTTCATTACTACGTGCAACAGGGCATGACTTTACAGAAATTGGTACAGGAGGATTCAATACATCTAACTATCCAAATGTATTGTTAGGACCAGCGCTAGGCGGATCTGCTGCTAAGGCAGGAGCATATAGTGCAGAAGATAATGCAAGTAAAGCCCAAGTATGGGAAAGACGTAAAGGTAGAGTATTCTTTATCAGCAGTGACAACGACGGATTCTTCCGTGTAGGTAAGTACTTCGTAGTTGACCAATCAACAGGTAGTATTACATTTGCTGGTGACGTCGGTATTTCAAGAGCTGCATCACTAGGCTTTAAAGAAGGTGTTACAATTGACGAATTCTCAAACGATGAATTGTTTATTGACCTATCAGATACAGCAGTGCCAACAGAGAAAGCAATTGCTAACTATGTTAGCAGACGTTTAGGCCACGACGGCAGTGCGCAGTTAACTGGTACTAGTAGATTTGCTCCGGGCTTCTTAGCACTAGACGGATCTACTCCACTAGAAGCTAACATGAATGCTAACAGCAAACAAATTAAAAACTTGCTTGATCCAACTGACGACAATGACGCAACTACCAAAGACTTTGTCGATCAAGCAGTTAGCAACTATGACGAACTAGATGACTTAAGAAACGTCACCATCCATAGTGTTAGTGATGCAAACAAATCTAAGCAATTACTTGTTCCTACAGGTAAGCGTAGATTGTTATGTGATCCAGAAACACCAGGATCATTTACAGTCGGCGGAACAATCACCGACGGTACTGCACAAGGTACTGTAGTAGCACTTGAATCTAGATTTGATAAAGTGTTAAACAAGAATGTAAGATATATTACATATACATTAACTACAGTAGCAGAGTTTAGTACTACACTAAGTCCTATTAATAATGGTGTTGTAGGATCTCCGGGGTCAACAACAGCCGTAGTATTAGAAAACCCAATTGATGAATTTACTAACGCTGTTGAATCAAGTACAAGTGATATTAATATTACTGTAAATAGATTAGCGTCAAGTACCGAAGTCAACTTGCAAATAGAGCCGCAGGCGATTATCAACAGTGATGTTAACAATGCAGCAGCAATTGCACAAAGTAAACTTGCAATGAATGCAGCAACTACTAGAGCAAATGCTACAGGTATCACACAAGCGGATAGAGGTCTAGCAAGTTTTGACGAAGCAAACTTTGAGATCACTGACGGTTGGGTAGGTATCAAAGATCAAGGGATTCGCTTTGCTGAATTACCAGAAATCGCAACAGATACGGTAATTGGACGTAGTGCAGCAGGAACCGGAGATCCTAGTGCAGTTGCATTCAGCACAGTAATCGACGAAGGTGGCGGACTTGCTGATGGCGACTTTGCAACAGTTCTTGCATACGGTAGTCCAAGAAATGATCCAGGTCAGGTTCTCGTAAAAACTGCAACTGGTGCATATACCACTAGCGAAATATCATACGATAACGAAAATGTTAGTATTGCGAAAAGAGACAATACCGGACGCTTACAAGCTACTGCATATGTTATCGGAGGTACAAGTACATATGAAATTCTGTCAGAAAGCTCTGGAGCATTAACATTTAAGACTCCTGAACAAGGCGTTATATTAACTGCTACTGGTTCAAGCAAACCGCAAATAAACACAGGCGGTAATATTAAAGTAGGTGACATGGCTGTTGCTCCAACTGAAAGTACTTTCCATGCAAACAGTACATTTGGTACTGGAAAAGCAAGTGCAGAAGTTAGTGCAATTTCATCACGTTGGATCTACAGTAGCTTTATTGAAGCGCCAGGTGAGAAAAATGCAACCGGAACGGGTATTGGATTAGGTGGCGGTACAGGCTTTGGTGCTGGTGGCGCTGATACTATTATATTTGTTACTAACGGAACAGTTAATGGTAAAATAACTACTGCTGGCTTTACTGGTAATGTAGTAGGAAATGTAACTGGTAATGTAACTGGCACTGCTGCTACTTTCTTAACAACTAGAGCTAATTATAAAGGTGTAACTGATAATGCAGTAGCAGGGCAGTTGATGTGGAAGAACTACGGCAACAATCATACAATTTTTGATGCAAGCGCAAGTACTTCTCCAGACGGAACAGCAGTTGGGAACACAACACCAAGTGTTGGATGGAGTGCTACATATCCAACACTAATGGGATGGAATGGAGCACAAACGTATGGCGTTAGAGTTAACGTTGCAGAAAGATTGTTAGGTACAGAAATTACAACTGGTGCAGCAGCAACAGCAGGTACTATTACAGGTAACTGGAGTCTAACTGCTGGATCACGCATGCAAGCAACATACGCTGACTTAGCAGAATACTATGAAGGCGATCGTGAATATGCTGTAGGTACTGTACTAGTATTTGGTGGTGACAAAGAAGTTACTGAAAGTACTACACACCGTACAACAAGAGTTGCAGGGGTAGTGAGTGATCAAAGTGCTTACATCATGAATGCAAGTTGCCCGGGCATTAAGACTTGTGTAGCATTACAAGGTCGTGTTCCAGTTAATGTAATTGGTACAGTTGCTAAAGGTGACATGCTAGTTGCAAGTTCAATTCCAGGTTATGCAGTTGTTGACAACGATCCAAAGGTTGGTACTGTAATTGGTAAAGCAGTTGGAGTTAAGACAGACACCGATCGCGGAACAGTTGAAGCAGTTGTGGGTAGAGTATAAATGACAAAGCAAATAAATACACTAAGCGAGGACAAACATGGCAAATAGATACCCAATAATAGTTGATACAACTGACGGTAACAAACTAAAAGAAATACCAAGTGGAGATAATCTACAGCTTACAGGCAACAGTATTATTGGAGTAACTGATGTTACTGCTAGTGGTACTGTTGCAGCAGGTGTACTAAGTGCTACAAGTATTAAAAAAGGTGGCACAGAGCTTGCAACTGTTGCAGTAACAGGTAGTTATAACGACTTAATAAATCGTCCTACGCAATTTAGTGATTTAATTGATGACTTAAATGTACTAGTACCCGGTGACAATATTGGACAATTGTTTAATAATGTTGGGTATTTAACTAGTGTTGCATTTGGTGATTTAACTAGTACTCCGACAACGCTCGGAGGATACGGTATAATTGATGCTGCAACAAGTTTGCAAGGAGCACTAGCAACAACAGCAGTACAACCTGGCGCAAATATTAGCACACTCTTTAACGATCAGGGATATGTAACAGCAGCAGATTTATCAAATGGATTAATCACAGTTGATGTTAACAACACTGGTGATTTAGTCGGTAGTGTATTCGCTGACGATTCAACACTAATGATTGACAGTATACTTGCTGCATTTAACTTAGATCAAACTATTAGAACTAATGTAGTTCCAGCAGCAAATGGGGTTTACGATTTAGGTGCTCCTACTCATAAATTTAAAGATTTATATCTAAGCGGTAGTGTAGATTTTACTGGTGTTACTGTTACAGGGTTAGCCGGAGGTGGTGGTGTAACTTCAATTGTTGCAGGAACAGGTATTACGATCAATCAGGCAACAGGTGCTGTTACTATAACTGCCACAGGAGGTGCGGGCTTTGATCAAACTTTAAACACAACTGACAATGTAACATTTAATGATGTAACTGTTAATGGAGCATTTAGTTCAGGAGGTGTAGGTAGTTCAGAAATAGTATCTGCAAACAATTTAGAACTAACTGCGGCAAACGCAGTTATTGTTACAAGTAGTCCACTACGTTTAGCCAGTTTTACTACTACAGAACGTAATGCATTGGCAGCACAAAATGGCGATATGATTTATAACACAACCGATAACAAATTCCAAGGCTACGAAAATGGTGCTTGGGCAAACTTGATCTAAGGTAGTTTACATGGCTGAAAAAGAATACATTGTAGTTCTTAAAAAAGGAGTCGATTATGATGCTTTTTGGGATCAGATTGAAAATGCAAGTGAAGATGACGGATTTGTTCCTACTAGACGTGTTGACATAGTTAATAATAGAGATGGTAGCTTACGAAGCTGTCACTATTCGTTGTCAGATGAAGAAGCAGAAATACTGCAAAACGATCCAAGAATTTATAGTGTTGAAATTCCGCCCGATCAACGTGACGATATTGAACTTGTTCGAAATGCTGTCCAGAGCGGAACGTGGAGGAAAAGTACAGGAACTTTTTCAAATGACATTAATTGGGGTTTACTAAGAGGTGCGTCTAGTCCTGATCAATGGGGCGGCGGAACAACTATTCTAGAAGACTTTAATTACAATCTAACAGGAAAAGGCGTTGATGTTGTAGTCCACGATAGCGGGTTAAGTATTAATCATCCAGAGTTTACTGATGCTAATGGTGTTAGTAGAGTGCAACAAATTAACTGGTTTACTGAAAGTGGCTTACCAGGAACGCAAAGTGCAAATCATTATAGAGATTACCACGGACACGGATCACATGTTGCTGGCACAATGGCAGGTCGCACTCAAGGATGGGCCAGAGATGCTCGCATTTATGCATTAAAGGTCAACGGCCTGGAAGGATCGGGAGATAGTGGCACTGGTATTAGTGTTACTAGTTGTTTTGATGTTGTTAAACTTTGGCACAGAAATAAACCCATTGATCCTGCAACAGGATTTAAACGACCTACTGTTGTTAACATGAGTTGGGGGTATGGCGGATCTAGAACAAGTACAACGTTAACAAGTGGTACATATAGAGGAACACCTTGGACCAATGCAACTCCAGGATTTACTAATAATACAGCACAATGGGGATCTGCTGGAATAATACCAGCAGTTGGTATTAACAGATACATTAACGTTCGTGTAGGGTCAGTTGATGCAGATTTACAAGAACTAATAGATGAAGGCGTACACGTTTGTATTGCTGCTGGTAATAGTTTTTATTATATTGCAGCAGACGGCGATCAAGATTGGGATAATAGTGCAAACTTTGGGAGTGGACAAGAATTTTATCATAGAGGATCAAGCCCATATAGCACTGGTGCATTTATAGTAGGCAATATGGATATTACCTATCAAGGTGGTTTAGAACACAAATCTGAATCAAGTTGCACAGGGCCTGGCGTAGATATATATGCTCCGGGTACAAGTATAATGAGTCCAGCTAGTACTGACAAATCTGGCGGATGTGATTTAACAGATGGTACCCAGTCTAGTGCTACAACCGTTAACAGTGCGTTAAATGCATCTTACAAGCTGATGAAGATATCTGGTACTAGTATGGCATCACCTAACGTAGCCGGAATGGTTGCTACTATACTAGAAGCTAATCCAGGCATGACACCTGCACAAATGAAAACGTACCTGCATAATAATGCTACTCAAGGATTATTATATGACGGTGCTACAGATAACTGGTCTGATCAAGATAGTGT
>Ga0209037_1000523_pt1 | contig 11766 bp, 7 predicted proteins | sample SaaInl25SG_5_DNA_FD_188225 | JGI IMG/M metagenome (GOLD analysis project Ga0209037, IMG submission 188225) | Marine microbial communities from expanding oxygen minimum zones in the Saanich Inlet - ESP_125SG_5_DNA (SPAdes) (version 2) | ecosystem: Environmental > Aquatic > Marine > Intertidal zone...
GTGCCAATCCAGGCGGTCGAGGCGAGCAGCACGTTCGGGAACTTCTACAGCGCGTTTGCTGCGCACGCCCGCCTGGATTGGCACGGTGCGTTGCCCTTTGCGATTCGACCGGATTTTACGCTGCATCGCTGGAATTTTGAGCGGAGTTTTGCGACGTTTTTCCAGGACGTGCGACCGAGCTATTTGGTGCTCACGGAACAGGAGTTCGGACTTTCCGCCTTCACGCCGGTGGGACCTAACGGGGTCTTGTGGATGCGCGGTGCCCACCTCGAAACGACCGACGATGTTTATCCGGAGTTCGAATTCAACCCGACCGACACCACCGACCGCATCCGTTGGACGGGGGTGGTGGGCGGCGCCGGCTACCGCCGGTCGACGATGCAGGAGAAGTCCATGAACCGCGCGGGAAATCGCTTCGAATTGAGCCTGCGCAGGTTTCGAGGCACCACGCAGGATTGGCTGCGGAATGAAGTGGGCCTTGCGCGGCGCGACACCTCCGTTTCGCAGGCGGCATTTTACCGGTTGCACGGGCTGATCGAGCAGTACACGGCCGCTCGTGAGGAGCGCATCAGCGTTGGCGTGCGAGGGGAATTCCTCTTTTCGGACGAGCAGCTCCGCCGAAGTTACATGGGCAGTTTGGTCCAAACCGCGCCTTTTGCTCCCACTCCCGGTTCCGCCATTCGGATGCTCGAGCGCTTCCGCACTTACAACTACGTGGCCGTCGGCGCCATTTCGGACGTGAGGCTGTTCGGGGTTTTCCGTTGGAGGACGGAGGTGCATTGGTACCGTCCGTTTGATCGGTTGCTCAGTACCGGGAAAGGGCCGGTGCTGGATGAAAGCGTTGGGCCGGGTTACTTGGTGGGAACGTGGCTGGTGGCATCTACGCCGTTTGGCCTGATGACGGTGGGCGTGGAGCACCACCAAGGGGAACGGGATCCTTGGCTGGTGGAATTCACGTTGGGCCATCGGATTTTCAACCGATCGGCTCGGCGCTAAGCACCCGCTTTCGGGTCGTAACTTTGCGCCATGAAGTCGATTCGATTTGCCGTGGTCGGGATGGGCCACATCGGGAAGCGCCATGCGGAAATGGTGCAGCGTCAAGCGGGATGTGAGCTTGTGGCGGTGTCTGATGTTCGCACGGCCGCGGAGTGCGGCTACGAAGGCACGGAACCGTTCTACTCGTCTTTGACCGATTTGCTCAAGCAACATGCCGGTGGACTGGACGTGCTGTGCGTGTGCACGCCCAACGGATTGCACGCAGCCCAAAGCCTCGAAGCCATCGAGTCGGGATTGCACGTCGTCATTGAGAAGCCGATGGCCTTGAACCGTCAAGACGGGGAGCAGGTGCTGCATGCGGCACTTGCCCGCGGGAAGCAGCTCTTTTGCGTGATGCAGAATCGGTTTTCTCCGCCTTCGGTTTGGTTGAAAAGCCTTTTGGAAGCCGGGACACTGGGGCGGATTTTCATGGTGGAAATTCAATGCTTTTGGAACCGGGATGACCGCTATTATGGCAAGATTCCGTGGAAGGGCACGCGCGAGTTGGACGGGGGCACGCTGTTTACCCAGTTTTCCCATTTTGTGGACATCATGTACTGGTTGTTTGGCGACATCCACCAAATCCAAAGCCGCTTTGCGGATTACACCCACGAGCACAACACGGCCTTTGAAGACAGCGGACTGATCACGTTCGATTTCGTTCGAGGCGGCATGGGCTGCTTCAACTTCTCCACATCCGTTCACCACCAAAACTTCGAGTCCAGCCTGACCATTGTCGCCGAGAAAGGCACCGTAAAAGTGGGCGGCCAATACATGAACGAGGTGGAATACTGCGACATCGAAGGCTATGAAATGCCCGAACTGCCGCCCGCAAATCCGGCGAACGACTACGGCCACTACAAGGGTTCGGCGGCGAACCACGGGTACGTGTTTGAAAACGTCGTGGAAGCACTGGGCGGAGGAGGCCACATTGCCACCAATGCACTGGAAGGCTTGAAGGTGGTGGACATCATCGAGCGCATGTACGCTGCGGGGCAGCGTCCTTTGAAACCGAATCCAGGAGCAGCGTGAAGCGACGTCGCATTGCTGTAGTTGTTCTCAACGATTTCACCCGGGATAACCGGGTCCTGAAGGTCGCTTCGACGCTGGCTGAGGCGGGGGCGGAGGTGGAAGTGGTGGCGTTGCCCGGCCGCGATTTGCCCGAGCGGGAGGTGCGCGAAGGGGGCTGGCGGGTTCGGCGACTTCGTTGGGGGATTTGGAAGTCGGATCGCATCAAGGGCGTGCGGTTTGGTCGCTTGGCGTACTTCGCTTGGCAGGTGATTGTGGGATACCGGAAATGGGATGCATGGCATTGCAACGATGCGGAGGCGTTCGCCTTGGGCGTTCTGGCCAAACGGCTGGCTCCACGACTCGATCTCATTTACGATTGCCACGAGTTCGAGGCCGAGCGGAATGCGAAATCCCCGCGGTACCTGGCAGCGGTGGCTTGGCTGGAACGGCGGCACATCCACCGGGCGCATTCGGTCATCACCGTCAGCCCGTCCATTCGGCAAGCGTACCTCGACCGTTACGGGTCCGTGGGAGTGCCGGAAGTGCATTTGGTGCGCAACGTGCCGCACGCGGTGGATCGTCCCACACCGCCGGAGCGGGACTTCCGCGTTCGGTTTGGCATTCCTCCCACGGAATTCATTGCCCTGTACCAAGGGGCATTCACGTACAATCGGGGGCTGGAGAATGCCTTGGAGGCGGCGGAGCGCTTGACGGGGAGAGGGGTGCACTTTGTGTTCATGGGGTACGGGCCGTTGGAGGGGCTCGTGGAGGCGGCATCGAATCGGTTGGCGCACGTGCACCGGCACGAGGCGGTTGCGTACGATTGGGTTTTGGCCCACACCGCGGCGGCCGATGTGGGGCTCGTTAGCGTAAAGCCCACGTGCCTCAGTTACCTCTACTGCCTCCCGAATAAGCTGTTCGAATACATCCAAGCCGGCCTGCCGGTTCTGACCAACGAACTGCCAGATTGCGTCCAACTCGTTCAGGAGTACGGAATCGGCGAGGTGGTTGCGGATGATTCGCCGCAAGGATGGGCAGACGCCTTGTTGGCGCTGCGCGAATCCGGGAGAGACTACCGCGAAGGGTTGGAAGCAGCGAGCCTCCAACTGCGCTGGCAGAAGGAGGCTCCGTTGCTGTTGAAGGCCCACGGCCTTTGAGTGCGGTTAACCGCCGATGGAGCGGCGAATGGCATTGAGTTCCCGGTCATCGGGGAAAATCTCAGCCACCAAGTTCAGCCATTCCATGGCCCCCGCGCGGTCGCCTTCATCGGCGAGCATTTCCGAAGTGTAGCGGACGGCGTAGTGGAGCAAGTCCCGCTGGACGTCTTCGAGTCCCTTACCGCCAAATTCAGTAAGCAGGTTCTTCGCGGTTGCCCAGCTTTCCTCGGCGTCGCGTCGGGCTTTCGTTTTCCACAACACCGTGCCGTACATGATCCAAGCACCGGCATCGCCCTCGTCGATGACGTAGAGGTACTTGTAGTAGGATTTGGCCCGGGTGAATTTCTCGTCATCCACGAACACCTCCGCCTCGTTCATCGTGGCGCGACGCAGTTCGTTGAAGTAGGCAACGTAATCCGCGAAGTGTTCGTTGTCGCGGTCCTTTTTCCGAAATTTCGAAGCGTACTTCAGCGCGTCTTTTAGGGCCCCGTCGTATTCTTCGACCAACTCGGCATCGTCCGATTGGCTGATGCGGAAAAACGCTTCCGACATGAACGCATAGGGCAATGGCTCCTTGCTGGTTTTATCGTCTTCAGTGTAGCGAATGGCCTTGAATAAAACCTTCTCGTACTTTCCGTCCACCATCCACATCAAGAGCTCGTCGTAATCCTCTTGGGGAATCAGGGGTTTTTCTTCTTCGTCTTGGGCAAAGGATTGAAGGGGTAACGCCAACAAGCCTAACAGTGCAAAGAGCAGGGTCGTTTTCATGGCGAATAGGTTACAAATCATGTGCCGAAGATAGGAAGAGTGCATTGCTTTGCCTACGGATTGAGGCACGGGCTATTTTTGGACCATGAATTCGATGGGGAGCGCCGTAGCGAAGTGGTTTGATTCGTTGGGGTGGAAACCCAATCCGTTTCAAAGGGAGGCGTGGAAGGCCTTTGCGGCTGGAGGAGACGGCCTGGTTCAGGCGCCGACCGGGATGGGCAAGACGTTCGCGGCATTGGGAGGTGTGGTGGATGAAGCGTGCCGGGAGGACGAGAATTCGAAGGGGCTGCAGGTGATTTGGATTGCTCCCATCCGCGCGTTGACCAAGGAAATCGAAGCCAGTGCTCGGCGCATGTTGGAAGGGGTGGGGCTGGATTGGCAAGTGGGCATTCGAACAGGGGACACCACCGCCGCTGAACGGGCGCGCCAGAGACGTCGCTTGCCGGAGGTCCTCATCACCACGCCCGAGAGCCTGCATTTGCTCTTCTGTACCGCGGATCATCCCCAGCACTTCGCTTCGTGCCGCCTGTTGGTGGTGGACGAATGGCACGCGTTGTTGGGTTCGAAGCGCGGAGTCCAGGTGGAGTTGGCGGCTGCGCACTTGCGGAGGTTGGCCCCTGAATTGCGCACGTGGGGGCTGACGGCGACCATCGGGAACTTGGAACAGGCCTTGGAAGTGTTGTGCCCGGCGGGCGGTGAGTTGGTCCAGTCCCGGGCGGCTAAGCGGACGGAAATCGTCAGTTTGATGCCTCCCTCGTTCGAGCGGCTGGCGTGGGCCGGCTTCTTGGGGATTCCGCTGTTGGAGCAGGTGTTGAAGGTCGTGAAGGCGCACCGCACCACGCTTGTGTTCACGAATACGCGGTCGCAGTCCGAGATTTGGTACCATCGGTTGTTGGATGCGGATCCGGATTTGGCAGGCCAAATCGCGCTGCACCACGGCTCCATGGCCAAGGATGCGCGGATCTGGATCGAAGATGCCATCGGCCGGGGCGTGCTGAAGGCGGTGGTGTGCACGAGTTCGCTCGATCTCGGGGTGGATTTCCCGCCGGTGGAAGCGGTGGTCCAAATCGGCAGTCCCAAAGGCGTCGCCCGCTTCCTCCAACGCGCTGGACGTTCCGGCCACCAACCCGGCGGAATCAGCCGGATTCACTTCGTCCCCACCCACGGGCTGGAATTGCTCGAGGGAGCGGCGTTGCGAACGGCCGTTCATCGCGGGTGGGTGGAGTCCCGAACCCCCGTTATTCGGGCATTCGACGTGCTCGCTCAATGGGTGTGTACCCGGGCGCTCGGGGGCGGATTCGTGCCCGATGAGGTGAAGGCAGAGGTGATGGCGACCCATGCGTTTCGCACCGTCGATGAGGCGGAATGGCGGTCTTGCTTGGATTTCGTTCGATTCGGTGGTTCGGCGCTCGAGGCGTACGACGAATACCGTCGGGTGGAGGTGGTGAAGGGGCGGTGGGAGATGCCCGATCGCCAGATGGCTCGTCGTCACAGGATGTCCATTGGAACCATCGTTTCGGATCCCATGGTGGCGGTGAAGCTTCGGCGCGCAGGGGTGGTGGGGCACGTGGAGGCCACGTTCATCGAGCGCATGAATGCGGGGGACGTGTTCTGGTTTGCAGGGCGGCAATTGGAGTTGGTTCGGCACAACGGTGCCGTGGCGGAAGTGAAGCCCGCGAAGCGGACGACCCAGCGGGTTCCGGTTTGGTCTGGAGGCCGGTTGCCTTTGTCCACCGAATTGGGGTTTGCCCTGCGGGAGGAGCTGGACTCGGTGGCTCGAGGCGAAGCGGCACATCCGGAATTGCTGCGGTTGGAGCCCTTGCTCTCGTTGCAGCGCGCCCGCTCCCACGTGCCGATGAAGAACGAGTTGCTCGTGGAGGAGTTCACTTCGGATGACGGGCACCACCTGTGCGTGTTTCCATTCGAAGGGCGGGCCGTGCACGAGGGCTTGGCCATGCTCGTCAGCCATCGCTTGGGACAAATCACCGCCCAAACCATCACCTTCGCCTGCAACGACTACGGATTCGAGTTGCTGTCGAACGAACCGTTGCGCATGGACGAAGCGGAAATGCGCCGGCTGCTCACTTCGAAAGAACTGCAATCGGATGTATTAGGGAGTTTGAACGCGAGTGATTTGACGCGTCGAAGGTTCAAAGAAGTTGCGGTCATTTCGGGGCTGCAATTTCAACCGCGGCAGGGGGCAAGCGCGAAGCACCTTCGGACGCACAGCGGACTGCTGTTCGACGTGTTTTCGGACCACGACAGCAACCACGTGCTCTACCGACAAGCGTTGGAAGAGGTGCTGGCGGATCAGCTGCAAATCGCCTCGTTGCACCGAGCGCTCGACCGCATGAAGTCGGCGGATTGGAAGTGGTGCCGACCGGAGCAAGTCACGCCTTTGGCCTTTCCCTTGATGGTGGACCGGATGCGCGAAACGATGAGTTCGGAAGAATTGGAACTGCGCATCGAACGGATGGCGATTGCACGCTAAATTCGTGGCATGCAGAAATTGAAGTCCGGGCGACTCTTCGGTGCGGCCTGTTTGCGCGTAGTCGCTGTTGCGTTTGTTTTCGTGTTGGGGGCGACCTCGGTGTGGAGCCAAGGAACATTGAAGGGCTTCCTCCGAAGTGAGGCAAGCGGGGAGCCGATTTTGTTCACGAGCGTTTCCTTAGAAGGGACGCAGTACGGGGTGACCACGGATGTGGGGGGATTTTACAGCTTGAGCAAGGTGCCTGCGGGAACTTACACGTTGGTGGTTTCAAGCCTGGAATTCGAAGGAGTCAGGGAAGAAGTGGTCATCAAGGACGGGGGCATCTTGACACGGAATTTCCTGTTGAGCCCAAAGGTCATCGAATTGGGCAGTGCGGAGGTGAGTGCGGAGCGGCAAGAGCAATTGACAAATGTGAACATGAGCATCGAGACCATCCGGCCAGCTGATTTGCGCCGGGTGCCGAGTTTCGGGGGTTCGCCAGATTTGGTCCAAGCCTTGCAAGTCCTTCCCGGGTTCGTCTCAACGGGGGACCAAGGCGGGCAATTGTACATCCGCGGTGGATCGCCCATCCAAAACATGGTCCTGCTCGACGGCATGATCATCTACAATGCCTTCCACAGCATCGGTTTGTTCAGCGTGTTCGATTCGGATTTGATTTCCAATGCAGACATCTACACGGGCGGGTTTTCGGCTCGGTTCGGTGGTCGGATTTCGTCGGTCATGGACATCAAGACCCGCGACGGTAACAAGCAGGAATTGGCGGGGCGCGTGGGGGCCAGCCCGTTCGGCGCGCGCTTGTTGCTGGAGGGGCCGTTGAAAAAGTTGGACGAAAGTGGAAGCGGCATTTCGTTCGTGTTGTCCTTGAAAAACTCGTACCTCGAACAAACGTCGAAGGTGCTGTACGACTACGTCAACCGCGATGGACAGGGGTTGCCGTTCAACTTCACGGATGCTTATGGTAAAATTTCGTTCGGCGGTTCGACGGGGTCGAAGCTGAGCTTGTTTGGCTTCCGGTTCGCTGACCGCGTAAGCTACCAAGCACTGTCGAACCTCAGCTGGGTGAATGCCGGCGGTGGTGGCAACTTCACCGTGGTGCCTCCGGGTTCCGCCATCCTGATGACCGGTCACTTCGCTACGAGCGTTTACGACATCCGATTGGAGGAGGAGACCTTGCCCGACCGGTATTCCAAGGTGAACGGCTTCAACTTTGGATTGGATTTCAAATACGTTTTGGGGGAAGACGACGTAAAGTACGGGTTGGAAGTGGTGGGCATGGAGACGGATTTCCGGACGTTCAACGCCTTGGGAGTGGGGGTCGAACAGGTGGAGAACACCACGCAATTTGGCGGGTACATCGATTACCGCATCCACCGGGGGAAGGTGATTTGGAATCCCAGTTTGCGGATGCAGTACTACAGTTCACTGGCCAAATTCCGCCCCGAGCCCCGCCTCGGCATCAAGTACAAGGCCTCGGAACGCCTCCGCTTGAAGATGGCTGCGGGCCTCTATTCCCAAAACCTCATCTCGTCGAATTCCGATCGCGACGTGGTCAACCTCTTTTACGGCTTCCTCGCCGGCCCGGAGAACTTGCAGAACAACTTCATCACACCGGATGGAGACGTCAAGGAAATCGTGCATTCGCTCCAAACCGCTTCCCACGTGGTGGCCGGATTCGAGTTCGATTTGACAGAGCGCGTCAACCTCAATGTCGAGGGGTACTTGAAGCATTTCTCGCAACTGACGAACCCGAACCGGAACAAATTGTTCGAAGACGATTTGGAGCACGCGGATGTTCCGGAAGTGTTGCGGAAGGACTTCATTGTGGAGTCGGGTCATGCGTACGGGGCCGATGTGGTGTTGAAGTACGAGGAGCGCTTTACCTACGTCTGGGTGGTTTACGGCTATGGCAACGTGGATCGTTGGGATGGTTTCCGTTGGTACGACCCGGTGTTCGATCGCCGGCACAACGTGAACTTGGTCGTGAGCCAAGGCTTGGGCAAGGATGGCCTGTGGGAGGTTTCGGCACGTTGGAATTTGGGTTCGGGCCTGCCGTTCACCCAGACCGCCGGATATTTTCAAGCCCCCAACGTTTCCGGTGGCATTTCATCCGATTACATCGTGGGCAATTCCAACGAGCTGGCCATCCAATACGCGGGGTTGAATGAGGGACGATTGCCTGCTTACCACCGGTTGGACGTAAGCGTTCGCCGGGACTTTGAATTCGATTCCGGAACCCTGGAATGCAACGCGGGCATCACGAACCTCTACAGCCGGGACAACGTCTTCTACGTGAACCGCCTGACCGGAGAGCGCGTGGATCAGTTGCCGTTCTTGCCGAGCATCGGGCTGGATTGGCGCTTTTGAGGGGCTTCAGTGACCCTCGGCTAACAGCGACAGCGCATGCTCGCGTGCGGCTTCGGTGATGCGCGCACCGCTCAACATTGATGCAATTTCCTCTACGCGTGCAGCAGAATCCAGCGAGTTAACTGCTGTGTGAACGCGGTCTGCGGTCGTGTGCTTGGAAACGCGCAAGTGGTGATTTGCAGCTCCGGCAACTTGGGGCAAATGCGTAACAGAAATCACTTGCTGTGTTTGCGACATTTCGCGCATCATGTTCGCCATGCATTCCGCCACGTGTCCTGAGACCCCGGTGTCGATTTCGTCGAGGATGATGGTCGGAGCGGGGGAGTGGCTGCACTGGACAGCTTTGATGGCGAGCATCAACCGGCTGCGCTCGCCCCCAGAAGCTACTTGGGTCAGCGGTTGGAAAGCTGATGTGGGGTGGGATCGAAACAGCCATTCCACCTCGTCCAGCCCCCACGAATCCGGCGTTTCAAGGGGAGTCCACGCGACCTCCATGGCGGCGTCTTCCATTTTCAAAGCCCGCAACTGATCCATGACTTGAGCGACCCACCGTTCCGCGGTTTCGGTGCGCGCGGCTCGCAGGATCGTTCCGTGGCGGGTGACTTCTGCAAACCCTTCGGCCACTTCGGCTTCGATGGCTTCCAATCGTTCCTCCCGGTGCTGGATTTCGGCAATGGCCTCATTCATCTCGGCTTCCTTTTCGAGGAGTTCGGATGCTTGTTGTACTCGGTGCTTAGCAAGAACGCGCTGGTATTCGTCCAGCCATTGCTGGAGTTCTTGCTGCCGCTCGGGATTTTCTTGCACCCGTTCCGCTTCTGCTTCGATGTCCCGTTGAAGTTCTGCCAGTTCCGTCCGAACGCTTTCCATGCGTTCCGCCAACTCCGTGGCACCCGGATGGTGGTGCGCCGCACGCGTCAAGGATTTGGCCGCCATGCCGACAGCTGAAAGGGCATCGACTTCGCTCCGTTCAGAGGAGAGCACTTCCGCTGACTCCAGGAGTTCCGCTCGAATGCTCGCGGCATGTTGTAGCACATGCCATTCGGCTTGCAACGCGTCCACGTCCTTGCCTGCCAAACCCAAGGCCGCGATTTCCTCGCATTGGTACGTCAGGTAATCCACGTCGCCTTCAGGCCCCTTCGAACGGTTCAAGAGGTTTCTTCGCTCCTCCAATCGCTCCAACCACAACCGATGGGATTTCGCGTACGCGTCAACAAGCCCTCGATGAGTGCCCATGGCATCCAAGAGTTCAATGCGGCGAGCCCGATCCGCCAGGGCTCGCGTTTCATCCTGTCCATGCAAGTCAACAAGCAGTTGCCCCAATGCCTTCAACTCGGAAACCGATGTCGGCGTGTCGTTGATGAATGCACGGGATCGGCCCTTCGCAGTGACTTCCCTTCGGATGACCAACTCCTCTTCCACATCAAAATCGTGCGCATTCAGCCAATCGGCAACATCGGCTTGAAACCTCGCCTCAACGAGGCATTTGGTGGCCCCCGTTCGGATCACGGATGCGTCGCCACGCTCGCCCAATGCCAGGCCCAATGCACCCAAGACGATGCTTTTACCGGAGCCGGTCTCACCCGTCAAGGCCGTAAGCCCCTCCTTCCACTCCATTTCCATGGAGTCGATCAAGGCGTATCCCTCGATCTTCAGCGCTTTCAACATGGCTCAGCCCAAAATGCTGTCGTACTTGCTGATGTTTCCCGGATCCATCTGCTTCAGTACCGGGAGCAAGCGCGTTTTCTCAACGTCAGGAGCGGGCCCAAAGACCTTCAGGATTTCGTCCGATTTGGCCAAGAAAAACAGTTGCAAGTTGTAGGAAGATGGCCGAATGCGATGGGTGGCGCGCATTTCAATCAAGGCATCAGCCATCGTCAATCGGGCCCGTTCCACATCCTCGTAGAGGCGGTCAAGCCCCAACCGGTGGTAATTGTACAAACAATTTCGAACGGGCCTGAACGTTTGTGAAAGCATGTTTTCGACCAGCCAGTAACGATTCTGTTGATTCTGACTGGCTTTCCATCCGGATGACCCGGTGCTTTGCGCATTCGCGACAATGGCTTGTGCCTGAACATAATAGTCCGTTCCGCCATCTTGCGCCATGCTGTCGTAGTCCATTCCGAGGATCATGTACGCGTAGTAGGCCAAAAAGGAAGACAAGTTATCCCGGTGCTGCCCCGGACTGAACTGAATGGTCGAGGACCCGTCCCAAACGATTTCGAAGTCGTTGTCGTTCACGAGAAGCAGCGGGGTGTTGTAGTCGGAATTGTATACGGGGCGTGAGCTCTGCACCTGCACGTTGCCTTTGAATGTGGTTGGGGTCGGGGCATCCGAGATCGTGATTTGCATCGTGCATTCAATGCGCTCCTCAAGTCGAAAGTTGTCGTTGGTCCAGCGCCGTCCGTTCACGAATTCGGTGATGCGCTCCTCCAACAACTCAAAGATGCTCGCCTCCACATTCGAAATCTGCGGAGCGATGACTTCCACGCGGCAGTTCAGTTCTTGGGCAAGCGCCCGGCTGGTCGCCAAAGAACAGAACAGAACAGAAAAGAAGGCAATCGAACGGATCATCATGATGGGTTACAGTAGGGATGAAGAAAGGCAACGAGGTCTGCGGCCACAGCGGCTTTGGACTTCAACTCAAAAGTATGCCAATTCGCGCCCGCATAGATGGAAACTTTGTTCGTGTCGGTCTGAAATCCAGCGCCGTCGTCTAACAGGGTGTTCAGTACGATGCAGTCGAGCTGCTTGCGGTGGAATTTCGACTCCGCGCTTGATCGTCCCTCATCGGTTTCCAAGGCGAAGCCCACCAATCGTTGGTTCGGTCGCTTCGACGCGCCCCACTGGGCCAAGATGTCGGGCGTGGGCGCCAACGGAATGGCAGCAGGGAGGTCAACGCGATGCACCTTTGCTTCGTGGGCGAAAGCCGGGCGCACATCC
>Ga0209037_1000525_pt1 | contig 11735 bp, 7 predicted proteins | sample SaaInl25SG_5_DNA_FD_188225 | JGI IMG/M metagenome (GOLD analysis project Ga0209037, IMG submission 188225) | Marine microbial communities from expanding oxygen minimum zones in the Saanich Inlet - ESP_125SG_5_DNA (SPAdes) (version 2) | ecosystem: Environmental > Aquatic > Marine > Intertidal zone...
CATACACACTTTTTCAGGACAGTATCGAACGAAAGTAGATTCAACCGGTGTAGCATCTCCGCAGTAGTAAAAGTCGATGCCTTCGTCGTCGCTTTTCTTTACGAATAAAGGCAGGTGTTTGCCTCCATTGACCGCAGCCTTTAGGAAAAACTGCGTGTCAGGACTCGTGAGACTGCGGTTGCTTTTCGTGAACCACCGCATGGTCATTCGATTCATGAAGGCGTCTTCGTATTGAGTGGTGGAGGAGATGTCATCGCTCTTGTGGTAGGTGACAAAAATGGGACACCAAGAATCGTCCTGGATTTGATAGCCTCCAACGTTTTGAGCGACAGGATTGACTTGGGAGCCAAGTATCCGAAACACATCTGCCCGCGAATACTTCGCTCCAAGGACGAGGCCATGAGGTAATGGCTCGCTAAACGACACGGCCCGATGCAGCGCAGCGCGAGCCATGTCGGCAAGCCAAGGGGTGAGTTGAAGCTCATTCCATTGCACGAGCGAAACGAATTGGGCGGTTACGCCATTCGCGGACTTCCGCAGGGGCGATAGACCGTAGCGCTCATTGACCGGAACCAATTTTGATTTCAGTCTGACGCGCATGAATCCCAATGAAATGCTGTTAAGCGCCGAGGCAAGGCGTTGCTCAGACGGGATGTAATTCCAATCCGCAGGCAGTTGTTCCCGGACAGCATTTGCCAATTCGTTCGATTTCAACCCTTGTGCTCCCCGCTCGAGTAAGACCAGTACCAATGCGGGTTCTTCGACAGTGCTCCCGTTCAAAGCGTCTTTCGCCCAAGTAGCGAAAGCCACGTGCAACGCCTCAGGAAGGGTAGGAAACCCTGCTGGGTCAACAATCGACAAAAATCCACGATAACTACCGGCCTTTCCATACTCAGCGAATGAAAAAGGGTGGCGCCCTCCGAATTCAATGAAATCCGTCATCTGAGGCGCACGCCCCAGCCGCATTCGCATGTCATTCCAATCATCCCGAAGCTCCTTCAGACGGTCGCTGTGTTCATTGATGGCTTCGAAAATTTTCTTTCGTGTGATTTCATCGAACTGAATGGTCGAAGTTCCCGGAATCTGTTCGCTCCCTGAATTGACCAGTTGCCGTAAATAATCCTTGTTGAAAGTCCGGTCGCCATAGAGTGCGACGGGGATCAGGAAGTTGTTCTTGTAGTTGGCGATGAAGTCGATGACGGTCAGGTACTTCCGAGGGTCGTTGTTGAGTCGCAGGCCGCGGCCCAGTTGCTGAACGAAGACAATGGCAGATTGCGTCGGTCGCAGCAGCAGGATCTGATTGACGGAGGGGATGTCAATGCCTTCATTGAAAATGTCCACCGTGACCAAATATTGAAGTCGATCTGCGACATCGGATTCCAAGCTTAGAATGGCGGCTTCCCGTTCTGCTTCGGATGTGCTGCCTGAAAGGGATTTCGATCGAATTCCTTTCGCAGAGAGTGCGGAAGCGAGGCCTTCCGCTTCGTCAACGCGTGAGCAGAAGATGAGCCCTCGAGTTTGGTCGTCGTGGGTGCCGTAGCGGCGGGCTGCTTCGATGATGTGGTTTACCCTTTGGCCTGAGACGAGGTGATTGAAATCCACTTCGTCGCCGACGTCTTCACCATCAATCAGGATGTCCGAAATACCGAAGTAATGAAACGGACAGAGCATCCCTTCGGCCAGGGCTCGATGCAGCCGGATCTCATAGGCCAAATTGTGGTCAAAAAGCGAATAAATGTCATGCCCATCCGTGCGCTCCGGCGTCGCAGTCATTCCCAGCAAGAACTGGGGCTTAAAGTGATCCAGTAACTTTCGGTATCCTTCAGCACCTGCACGGTGGGTTTCATCGACGATGATGTAATCAAAATGATCGGGCCGGAACTTTTTCAGGTGGTCTTCTCGGGACAGGGTCTGGATGGTGCCGAAGACGAAATCCGCATCGCTCCGCTGCCCGCCCGTGTACAACCCCATGGTGCGCTGATTCCCGAAAATCGCCTCGTAGCTTTTCATTGCGGCCCGCGCAATGTTCTCCCGGTGCACCACGAAAAGCAACTTCGCAGTTCCAAACGCAGCCGCATCAAACGCAGAAAGAAAGGTCTTCCCGGTGCCTGTGGCAGAAACGATGAGTGCCTTGCGCGCTCCATTGGACCGAAGTTCATGAAGCTTGTGAAGGGCTTCTTGTTGCATGCTGTTCGGTCTGAACTGCGTGGTGAGTGGATCGGATTCGCTCGCCTCTGCTGCCAGCACAGGTCCTGACGGAGGCGCGTAGATGCGTCGTTGCCGTGCTTCAAAATGGCGTGGGGAATATTCCTCGATCCAAGCCCGGGTCACGGGGGTGGCACTTTCGAAGTAATGATTGAACTCCTGTTTGGCCTCCTCCGCAATCTTTGCATCCCCAGGGCTCACAATCCGCACGTTCATTTCGATGTTCGACTTCAGCGCGTTGGCCGTCCAATTGCTGCTTCCTATGAATTGGATGAACTCCGTCTCTTGCATGAAGGCGAAATGCTTGCTGTGCATGGACTGGCCTTCGAGGATTTTCACGTCCAAATTCCGAAACGTGAGCAAGTCGTTCAGCGCCTCGACTTCCGTAAAATTCAGGTAATCAGAAGTCAAGATGCGCCCACGAATGCCCTGCTTTTCGAGCCGGAGGAGTGGTTCTTTGATCGCCGCAATGCCCGACTTGGTGATGAAGGCCACGAAGAATTGAAATTCTTTGCAAGTCCTGAGCTCGCGGTGAAGCCACGTTCCGAGGCGTTTCGTGTGGGGGAGGCTTCCTATCAGCGCGGCATGGAGGGGGTGATTCATGACCGGTTTGCGAGCAACTGTTGGACAATCGGAACATCGGCAGCGGCCCAATCCAATTCATGGAAATCAGCCGAATTGGGCTCCATCCAAGCCGCCGCGTGATGCTCTGTCAAGGTTAGGCGTTCCCGGCCTCCAGGTTCGGCAAACGCACATCGATAAGGATGCATGATGAGCCTGAAATCCGGGTAGCGATGATCGACTTTTTCCAATCGGTCCAACACCTGCACCTCGACATTGAGTTCCTCTCGGATTTCTCGCACCAGCGCTGTGGAATGGTCTTCTCCCTCTTCGATTTTACCCCCCGGAAACTCCCACTTAAGGTGGATGTAGGGGAGTTTGTTTTCTCCTCGTTGGGTGCACAACACCTCGGTTCCATCTTGAATTACCGCGGCCACGACTTCAATCGTTTTCATGGGTTGAAGCTCGAGGTTTTCGCCAGGGGATCCAAAAATATTCCGTAGCCTTTGTTCGGAATTACGAACGATTCATTGATTCAGCTCGGGATCGTAAGTGCTAATGGACGAAAGCTTCATTCATAGCGGAGGGTCCTTGACTTCAATGGTCTATGAATTTGTGAGAGGTTGGTTGCATCGTAAATAGGTTACGATGTGTCGTGGAAGATTTGAATTTGGCACGGAAAATGTCATGCCTTTGAGGAGTGAACGCGCTCAATCAGTTTCGAAAAACGATACAAGATTAAAAGAGAACCCAAGAAATGAATTCTTCACCGCCCTACCAGAAGGCAAGCCTTCTTCAAATCGCAGAATGTGCCTCAACTGGAGATATGAAGTCAATTTACGATGTGGCCAATGGTTTGGCTTGCAATTGCGTTTTGCCGGGAACAGATGAGCCATTGATTGCAAAGAACAAGGGGAAGAGGAGGGGCGAACCTTTGTCGCCGGGCCAGCGCGCGCCGCATTTCGCGCTGACAACCGGGGCGAATCCGCAGCATGCGATTGAAAGTGCAATTCACAAGCTAGCCAAACGAGTTTTTGCTCAAACCAAGCGACTGTGGTTGCCAAAGATTGAACCGAGGTGGGAATGGGATGAAAACTTGGACCGAGCACTCGCCAAGGTCATACCCCTCGAATTGCCATCGGATTTAATCGCGAAATTGATGGACGAGGGAATGCGGAAGGCGAATGAAGAGTTGAATGAGAAGTTCAAGGCGCGGTTGCATGATTTCGGCGCGGTTGATTTGGAAGTACGGCTCGACTCGACCGATCAAAGCGGACAAATCATTGCGGATGCAATCGGATTGAATGAGGGTTTACCCAAGTTGCTTGTTGAGTTCCACTTCACGAACCCGGTAAGTCCTGAAAAGAAGGCGCGCATACAGGCTATGAACCGCTCGTGCCTTGAGATCGATCTCTCCCGGTTTGTTCAATTGGATGAATCAGGCCAAATCAATCGGCAGGGTATGATCGAGGAATTGCAGTCTAAATTTGGGTTCCCAAGACATTGGGTTCATAACGTAAAGAGGGACCAGATTGAGGACTCAATCATCAAGCGCGTTTCAAAAAAGGTTGGATTGCGAGCGCAGAAGTTGCTTGCGCGTCATCAGAAGCAACGCTCCCAAGAATTCTTGACCCAGCAATTAGCGGCCGGTTTCACTCAAAAAAAGGTATACACGTTCAAAGGGAGCGAAGCAAAAGTGTATTGTCCAAAATCGAAAGTCAAAGATGAAATAGTAAGGGCCAAGGAATGTCAAGCATGTCCCTTTTTCGGGGAGTTCCATTTTGCCCTTAAATCCGACGAGCAGCGCATGAATGAGCCAGGTTATGTCGCGAAGTTTTCGGAGGAAATGAGTGTGTTATGCGGTCATTCAAAGGGACTGTCTCGCAACGTTAAGAGACGCGGAGTGGAGGCTTCTGGTCGATAATCGACTCATTTCATCTTTGGCATCGTGCGTAAGCACCTTTTCTAATACATCGCGGTCTAACTTGGGAATTAGAATTACGTACTTTGAGCTTTTTATTGATCTTCTTCGAATGCTTGGTTTATGAAGTTTGAAACAGTTACAGAGGCTCATATAAGAGAGGCGTTAGTCGACTTTGAAAAACGAGGCCTGCCTGATGGGTTTCGTGAATCAACTGGGTTTGACGTTGAGGTGGATGGGAAGCTTTATCCGCCGAAGCCGCTGATGGCCTATGCAAATCAACGAGCTACTGGCGAGCCTTTGCTGAATAACTTCAGAGGTGGCCGCAATACGGACTGCTTCAAGGCGTTTGGTAGGCTCGGTTTCCGCGTAATTCCCAGGGCAAATCCAGCTGACTTGGCGGTATGGGTTAATCGCTACATTGAGCTGATTTCGAATGAGGGGAAGGGCAATTCATACAACGAACTGTACAAATGGGAAGCGGTGAAGTGGTTTCAAAGCCATTGGACGGACCAACTCGAAGCTTCAAATGTGCTTGATGTAATTGGAGATGCTTTTTCAAAGTCGGGCAACCTCCTGTCGGGACAGCATTTTCTGCCGTTGAAGATGTTGTTGGAGATGGCGAGGGTTAATCCAGAGCGAACCTCGCAGGCATTGCGCGAGTTATTTGATGAGGCGATGGAACTGGAGAAGCGCTTGCTGAATTTTGAAGAATTCGGCCGATGGTACTTGAAAGAATACCGGCCGGGTGAGAAAATAAGTCACTACCAATCTGACCGGGCGATGATGGCGTATTTGACCATGCGTTACCCGAAAAAGTACTTCTTGTACAAGAATGGTATGTTCAACAAGTTCTGCGCGCTCACTGGGTTTTGGCCGAAGTACGGTTCGGCCCGGCGGGGCTCCAACGAGGTGGTGTTCGATTTCATGTCGATGTGTGAGGCGCTGAAGATAGTCCTGCTATCGAATGCAAACCTCATGGAGGCTCATCGAGCTCGAATTCCTGAAGATTTCGCCTTGGAGGACGATTCCAATTTACTTGTCCAGGATTTCGTGTACTCGGTGGGAACGTACTTGAGCGCAGCACCAGAGCAGGATGAAGATTTGGCAAAGGAAATGAAAGAGCATTTTCGAAGATGGCTGCTCGAAGAGCAAGGAGTGCAGTCTTCAACCGCATCATCATATTTACGGGCAATTGAGCTGCTCGAATTGCATTTCGCAGTTAAGGTTTACGGCCAAAACCAAGCTCAGCTCGAATCGCTCTACGCGGATTTGAAAGCAAATCAACGGACGCAGAAGTACCACCACCCGGAAGCCTCGTCTTATGGCAAGCATTACTTCTATTCAGCCGCTATTGATCAGTTTATTCGCTTCTTGAATCGACACGGCGATGTTGCTGCGACGAGCGAACTGAACCAGATATTTTTCGGTCCTCCGGGTACCGGCAAGACTTTCAACACCATCAATGAGGCAGTAAAAATAGCTGCCCCGGACTTCTTTGCTGAGAACGAAAACCATCGATCGGAGGTTCGTCAACGTTTCGATGAGTTGCTCATTTCGGAAGGCGAGCATGAAGATGGCCAAATCGGCTTCACGACCTTCCACCAAAGCATGAGCTACGAAGACTTCATTGAAGGGATCAAGCCAGCAAGGCCGAGGGAGGGGGACGCCTATTTGAAGTATGATATTGAAGAGGGCATTTTCAAGAAGATGTGCCGATTGGCTGAGGAGAATGAAGGGAAGAACTACGTTCTCATCATCGATGAAATCAATCGGGGCAACGTTTCTGCCATTTTTGGAGAACTCATCACGTTGATTGAGCCCAACAAACGGGCGGGGACGGAGGAAGCGTTGGAGGTCGTCTTGCCCTATTCGAAAAAGATTTTCTCCGTGCCGAAGAACTTGTACCTCATAGGCACCATGAACACCGCGGACCGCAGCGTGGAGGCGCTGGATTCGGCGCTGCGTCGCCGGTTTGCGTTCACGGAGATGGCGCCAGACGCGAATGTTATAGCGCAACATGGAGAGCTGAGTGAAAGCAATGGAATACTGGAGGAGGCGGGTGTGAAGGTGGATTTGGTGAAGCTATTGGAAACAATCAACGCGCGCATCGAAGTATTGCGTGACAAGGACTGCCTCATCGGCCATTCTTATTTGATGGAGGTGAAGACGCTTGCGGATTTGAGGCGGGCATTCAAGGACAAAATCATCCCGCTTCTCCAAGAGTACTTCTTCGCAGACTTGGGCAAGATGAGTTTGATTTTGGGGCCGTCCTTTGTGACGGCAGAAGGCGCTGATCGAATTGGCTTTGCGAAGGGCCACGACTACGACGGCATGTTGGTTAATGAGCTGCAGGAACGCAAGGTGTACCGGCTCACCAGCCCGGACACTTGGGATTTTGAGCAAATCATTGCTTAACACATGGGGCGTCAAATCCGCGTTTTTGAGCATGGGCGGCTGACGCTGCACAAGGATGCCTTCGGCCAGAAACTGGAGCGTGAGGAGTTGGCGCGTTTGTACGATTTCAATGACCGAAATGACAACAAGTACTTCACGGGCATTCGGGATGGCGTGAAGTTTTCGAGCTACGTCGGGGTCATCCAGATTGGCGGGTTGACGATTGAGGTGTTGCCGAAGTCGGATGTCGAGCGCGGCGATGAGAATGATTTGGAGCGGTGGCACGGGGTGTTGTTGGAAATGCTTCGGATTTGCAGGAAGGTCAATCTGAATGCGGTTTCCGAGGCGAATTTGCGCCGGCGCCACCATTCGATTTTGGAGTTGTACTTCGAAGTGTATTTGGACGAGGTGGAGCAGTTGCTGAGGCGGGGTTTGGTCAAGAAATACCGGCGGATAGAGGGGAATGCCACGAGCCTTAAAGGCCAAATCTTGTTCAGCCAACACCTCCAGCGCAACCTCATTCACCAAGAACGGTTCTACACGAAACATCAGGTCTACGACCGCGTCAACCCGATCAACCAAATCCTCCTCGAAGGCCTGCACGCCGTGGCCGATTTCACCCGCAGCCCATCGCTCCGTCAGCGTGCCGCCCAACTCATCGAAGCCTTCCCATTCCACGCCCGCCAGCGCATCGAAGCCCACCATTTCGACCGCCTGAACGAGGACCGCGGGGTCAGCCACTACCAGCGCGCCCTGAGCATCGCCCGCATGCTGCTGCTCCACTATTCCCCGAGCATTCAGTCAGGCAAAGACCAAATGCTCGCCCTCCTGTTCGACATGAACGCCCTCTGGGAGGAGTACATCTACCGCATGCTCGTTCGGTCCGCCCCGCCGGAATTCGAAGTCCGCCCGCAGCAGCGCAAGCGGTTTTGGGAAAACCACACCGTTCGCCCCGACCTCGTGGTCACGCGGACAGATGGCGACTCATCCACCACCTTCGTGATTGACACCAAATGGAAAATCCTCGACACCAGCCACCCGAAACCCAGCGATGGCGACCTCAAGCAAATGTTCGTTTACAACGAGTACTGGTCTGCGGGTCACAGCATGCTCTTGTACCCGACGACGTCCGAAAGCAAGGAGGTCCTGGGGCATTATTGGTCGCAGGATGAAACGGGGGAGAAACTGCACGCGTGCAAGCTTGCTTTGGTGAGTGTGCTGGACGAGGTGGGTAAGTTGAACTTGAACATCGGGCGGTCTATTTTTGAGCGACTGAGCGGGATTGCGAATTAAATTCAGCATCTTTCCTTTCTATTGGATTAACGATGTCAAAATTTATTTATGGCCACGCACTGAATGCTAGCGTTGAAGCGATCATTCGAGAGGCGGAGGAGTGGCTCCTTTTGGTCTCGCCCTTCATCAAACTGAATCACCGTTACCTGGATGAATTGAGGGGGTTGAAGAAGCGGCCACACTGTCGGGTTTTGATCTGCTTTGGGAAGAGTGAGGGTAAGTACCATAAGAGCTTTGACCCCGAGGCGCTGCGCTTTTTGAAGGAAATGCCCAACGTCAAAATCGTTTACGACGAGCGTTTGCATGCGAAATTTTATGCGAACGAGAAGCGTTCGTTGCTGACGTCGATGAACCTCTACGACTACTCCCAAATCAACAACATTGAGGTGGGCGTGGAATCGATCAAAGGGAATTTCATGAGTCGCAGTGGGCTCGACGCAGAAAGTTGGAACTACTTTTCTGATGTCATCGATGCGGCACTCGTTGTTTTCAATCGGGAGCCAAAGTTCAAAAAAGCCATGATGGGCCTCACGGAAAACTACGAGGGCTCTGAAACCAAAGTGGACGAAATCGAAGTTCCTCAAGACGATGACGAAAAGAAAACGTCAGGAGGGAGGAGGTCTTCCAATGGGGCCGTTCAGACGGGTGGTTCTTCGGGATTCAGCGCCAAACCACCACAAGACCGAGCCGCAAGTCAAGCGCCGGGCACGGGCTATTGCATCAGAACGGGCGTACAAATTCCTTTCAACGTCGAGCGTCCCTTGAGCGACCGAGCGTTCAATTCGTGGGTTCAATTTGGTGACGGTACTTACCCTGAGGCCTACTGCCATTTTACAGGCGAGCAGAGTTTTGGCGAAACCTGCTACGAGCGCCCCATCCTCCGAAAGAACTGGAACAAGGCGAAGAAGTGGATTCAATGAAGCAATGGATCACTCCGGGCCTTGAGGGTAATGCACTGCCGCAGGAACCGGATGGCCGGCCGAATCCACAAAGCAAATCGCGCACCCCTTCATGCCGCGAGTCATCAGCGTTCTGTACGTGTTCTTAATCAGCCGGTCCATCAGATCGCGCGTTGCCGGCGGGTTCTCCCGAGCCATTTTCTTCCAGCCCTTCACCGAGCTGTCGTTCTTGGATCGGGCGTTCGCATTTGTGGTCACTTGGCCGGTGGCGAAGTCGCGGATGAGGTCAGGGCCGATGAGGACGCCGATGTAGTCGCATTCGAGGCCTTGGCAGGTGTGGATGCATCCGATTTGGTCGATGCTCGCGGGATTCATGATCCAAAGGTTCCCATCTTGCGTGAGGTTCCATTGCTTTTGGAATCCCGGAAAATCGAAGTCAAAAGCGGTGTGGTCGCGCTTGCTTTTCCAGTCCCAGCAGTAGCCGGCCACCATGCGGGCTTTGCCGGTGAGCGCGTTCTTTTCGAGAACCCAGTCCTCGAGTGCGGTGGGGGAATCGAGGATTTGGAATTCGTAATCGAGCTCTTCCACGCGCGTGTTGGCGCTTTCGCGGATGCCCAGGAATTGGTCGACAAAGGCCAAATACCCATCCTCTCCATTGCACCGAAACTGCGACGGTAAATCCAGCACCTGCACCTGCGCCCCTTGATGCCGCGCCCAATTCCGAATGGCCTGCTCGCTCCCGATGTCCTTGATGTGAACCCGTTGGTCCTCGTCGAGGAAAAACACCGTGTGCCGCGCGGCGCGGATCACTTCGAGGATTTGGTTTTCCCCCACATTGCCGTACAAGCCCCCCTTCTCGTTGAGCCGGTGCGCCTCGTCTACAATGAGCGCATCAAACGCGTCCGGCTGCGCCGTCACAAACGCGCCCGATCCCTTGAACAGGCTCGCATACCGGGCCTTCGTGAGCGTCGCAGCCGATCCCGTGAGCTTCTCCTTGTAAACATCACGCGGTGCGGCATTCTTCGTGACGTACGCCGCGTTCAATCCGTGTTCGAGCGCCCGCACGAGCAGGTTGATCGCCACCACGGATTTGCCGGTTCCCGGTCCGCCGCGGACGATGAGCACCTGCTTTGCGGCATTCGGGGCAGCCACCAATCCGCGCATGCCCGCCAACGCCGTTTCGAACACGACCTTTTGCTCGTCGAGCAGGATGAACTCCCGCTGCTTCTTCAACAGGCCGACGATGCTGTCAGCCAGCGACTTCGAAGGGCGAATGGCCCCGTGGTCGATGCGGTTCATCAGTTCGCCTTGGTCCCCTTTTGCAATGAATTGGCGCAAGAAGTCCTTCAGTACCCCCGTGTCCTGCTTCAAGAACACCGGAGCTTGCTCCAAATAAGGCTGGTAACGTTCATCCCGCAACGCCGTCCCATCCGTGCAATTGTGCACATAGGCGCACGGTTGCAATTGGATGGCCTCATCCGCCACCACGCTGTTGAAATTCGCGAGGTATTCCGCATACGACCACGCCTGATAACTCGGGTGGGAGGTCGCTCTCATCCCCCCTCCGAGAAACGTTTCCACCAAACCATCCCGGTTCGTGACCTTCACCTCCTCCCATTGCTTCAACTCGATGATGACCACCTGCGGCTCATCGTCCGCTCCAAAACCAGAGACGATGAAATCAATCCGCTTGCTGCTCATCGGAAGCTGGCACTCAATGCTCACCGTCGCATCCATCGCCACGTGCGCCGCCCGCAACGGCCCAGCGACGCGCGTCAAGCTGTTCCCCCAACTGCGCAACTCACTATCCGACACCCGCATGTTCAGTCGCTGCAACACCATTTCTTGCACCCGAGTGTCGATGCGGTTCAAGTCCACGTCTTCGAGGAAGCCCTCGACGGAGTTCTGATAGACCAGCATGCCCTCAGAGTTCGGTGTATTTCTTGCTCGTACCCTTTGCCTTGTCCGCGGGGTATTTCTGTCGGTTTTGCTCGATTTTGTCGAGTACGATTTGTTCCGGGTTCAGGCCAAATCGATCCGCCAGCAACAGCGCATAAGCGAGCACGTCCGCCAACTCCTCCGCCACCCGATCGACCTCCACGTTCAACGAGTCCTCCGTCGTTTTCCAAAGGAAGACCTCGTTCAATTCAGCCGCTTCGATGCTCAAAGCCGTGGCCAAGTTTTTCGGGTCGTGAAATTGTGCCCAATCCCGTTCGTCTCGGAATTCGATGAGTTTTTTCGTTGCAGAAACCATGAATGGAAGTTAGGGGCAAATCTGTCGGAAAATGGAAAGTCTCTGATGCTTTGGAGGTGTTGGAGCCCTATTTATTGTCCTCTCAATTCGTAATAACGGATTAACCGGTTAGTGCGCACATCGTAAATAGGATACGAAGTGAGGGTCTTGTTTTGGAACATCAAGCCAGGATGACCATGGCAAAGACACTGACAATCATTGAATT
>Ga0209037_1000527_pt1 | contig 11720 bp, 11 predicted proteins | sample SaaInl25SG_5_DNA_FD_188225 | JGI IMG/M metagenome (GOLD analysis project Ga0209037, IMG submission 188225) | Marine microbial communities from expanding oxygen minimum zones in the Saanich Inlet - ESP_125SG_5_DNA (SPAdes) (version 2) | ecosystem: Environmental > Aquatic > Marine > Intertidal...
CTGTTGCAGGGGTTTCGTTTTCGGGATCAACCGGAGCACGTTCAACAGGCGGGACCAAACGCTGCCCACTTGCCCGATGATTTGGCGCACCTCAGGCGCATCGAGCAGTTCGAGAAACGCCGGGTCTTCCGGATGGAACTGGTCGGAAACTTCCCGCGCAAGGGTCTCGAACTGAGCGGGCATGCAACACCCCACCACGTGCCCTTCGGCCTTGAGTTCTGCTCCGAGCGCGAGGAACGGCTCCATGTCCCCTCGGCTCCCCAATGACATCAACAGGATCCGCATGTCGGTAAGGTAGGGTGCATCGCAAGTCCCGGCCATACCTTTGAACCCAAAACCCGTTCCATGATGCGAATCCTCTTGTGCCTGCTCGCATGGCCGGCGCTGGGATGCGAAAGCGCCCCTTCCTCTGCGGACTCAGTGGCCACTGATGGGGCTCCGACGCCGTTTGATGCCGCCGCCCAACTTCAGGTAGCCGAATACCCATTGGGGCCGATTGAAGATGCTGACGGCAACCTGTGGATCGGTTCCGTAGCGAGCGGTGCCATGCGGTGGGACGGGATGTCGTTGCGCTCCTTCCATGCAGCAGATGGCTTGGTGGGCGATCGCGTGACCGGCTTGACGCTCGATCCAGAGGGCGTGTTGTGGTTCGTGTCAGCAGAGGAGGACATGGGCGGGGCGTCTGCGCTGATGAAGTGGGACGGGACGGCATTGCGCAGGGCCGAGCATCCCGTCGGCTTCCCGCCCAATCCTGTCGGTCCGTTTTTCGACGCCCGTGGCGCCCTTTGGGTCCAATCGAACGGCCAGTTCCACCGCGAAGTAAACGGAGCGTTCGAACCGTTTCCGTTGCCTGAAATCAGCCTGCCGCGTACGAACCGCACCGGCTACGAGCCCATGAACCTGTGCGAAACACGGGGCGGCGACCTGTGGTTTGGCACGTCCGATCAAGGCGCTTACCGCTGGGACGGCGAGGCGTTCCATCAGCTCACCACGGCGGACGGGCTGCCCACGAACAACGTGTCGGTGCACCTCGAAGACAGCGAAGGCAACCTGTGGCTCAGCTGCTTCCATTGGCACCTCAATCCGCAGGAAAAGTGCGGTGCGCTGTGCCGGTGGGACGGCGAAACGGTCACCACGTTCCCCGAAGTTCCGGGCTTAACGGGGAACGAAATCTATTCCGTCTACGAAGACCGCGACGGGAACGTGTGGATCGGGGCCACGTTTGAATGCATCTACCGGTACGACGGCGCAACGTTCCACGCATTCACGCGCACCGAACCCGAGCTCCCCGACTTTCACTTCGGCTGCAATTCAATCTACCAAGATCGGGCGGGGCGGATGTGGTTCGGGCTGACGGGCGGTCTGTATCGGCTGGACGGGGAGGTCCTGGTGAACGTGCGGCGCGGTGGGCCTTGGAATTGAGGTTATCTTGTCCGCATGAAACCATCGAGAACCGCCTTGATTCTCGGGCTGTTGGGATGCGCGTTGCTCCTGACCGGCCTCGCCTTCAAATTGAATCACCTCATGGGTGCTGAAACGGCATTCAATGCCGGGGTGGCCTTGGTCGTGATCGGACTGGTTGCCTGGGTGATCCAGCTCGTTCGCGGGAAATGACCTCAGCCTTTGATGAACTTCAAGGTCGCGTCGAGTGCGTTGGGCCGGCTGAGCCGTAGGGTGTAGAAACCGGCCTGCAAGTGGGCGAGGTGGAGGGCCGTGGGGCCGGTGCCTCGTTGGCGGTGGACCACTTTTCCGTCGATGCTGCGGACTTCGATTTCCCAGTTGTCCGTGGGTTGAAGCCCCGCGATTTGGGCCAAATCCTCCACCGGGTTGGGAAACAAGTTCAGGGAAACCCCTTCCGCATCGTCCACGGGCGACGTCGCACAAATTTCAACCCCGTAGGTGCTGGGCGGTGCCTCCGATGTGCCCGTTTCGTCCACCACGACGTTCCCCTCGGGGTCGCGCACCACGTACCCGCAAAGCTCCGCGAAGACCACAGGCGAGTTCACCACGAAATTCACTTCGCCTTCCTCCACCGCCACGAGCACCCGCCGCTCCGAGAACGGGAGGTAGTCCGCGAACCCGTCGCCATCGAAGTCGGGGTTGAAGAAGACGTTGGCTTCCAACTCCGTCCCGGAATAGACCGCCAGGTTGCCTCCGTACCAACCGTCGTTCGACTGGTCCGTGAACGCGATTTCGACCAACCCGCAGCTCGGCGCTTCGCCGCATGGCTTCAGGCCGTAGACGCTTCGAGGAGGCGTGGTCAGGCCATTGAAGTTCACCGAACCCGCCGAGCTGAAGAGCAGGTCGCCGCTGCCATTGACCACGTCGTAACCGTAGGCGCCCGTCTCACCTCCGAAAATGAACACGAAGTCGAGGCGCGTGTTTTCGTCCACGGGAATGGAGAAGGACTCCGGTTCGTTCGTGGTCTTCGTCTCGGAGGCGATGAGGTTGCCGTCCGCGAACACGCTTAGGATGGAGCCGCCCCAACCTGTTCCCCAATCGGCGTCCGAAAACAGGTTGACGGTCCAGCTGCCGCACGTGCCTTCGGACGGAGGAAATGCGAACGGCATGACTTCGCCAAGGGCGTGTACGACGCCGTTGTAGGCGAGGATGTCAGGGGTGCTGACCGCGGCCGTGTTCGCCGCGATGCCTTCCGCGTCGACCGCAATGTTGACGGGGGTGTTGTTGTAGGAAATGAGGGTTTGGCCATTGAACAAATCTCCGCTGGTATACTCAGCTTCCACCAAATGTGCATAAACGATGTCGTCCATGAACTGTGAACTCAGGAGCGCTTCCACGCTCGCAAAACCGTTTTCCTCAGCGAACGCGATGAAGGCGTAGTCCGTCGGGGCGAAGACCGTGAACGGCCCTTCGGCGGGCTCGTTGTCGTTCAGGATGGGTTGGCCGCGCAGGGCTGCGTCGAGCCCTTCGTTGAGGAGCGCCTGCTCGAAGATGGTGTGGTCGGGGCTTTGCACGATGGCGTCCCACGTCGTCGCGCTGGGGTAGCCCGGGGGCGCGAGAATCTTGTCGACGAGGTGCAGCACGCCGTTGAATGCAGTGAGGTCCGTGGTGAGGATTTGCGCGTCGTTGACTGAGGCGCCGCCATCGGTGAGGGTGATGGTCAGGTTTTGGCCTTCCACCGTGGGCAGCACCATGCCATCTTCGAGGTCCGAGGCCAAAACCACCCCGGGCACGATGTGATAGCGCAACGCCGCCGGCATGTCGTAAAACGCGGCCAGGTCGAACTGGCCCAGGTTCATCAGGTCCATCAGCTCGTCCACCGCGTCATCCACCGGAACGAACACCGTAAACGGCTCATTTCCATCCAAATCGACGTCGCCCAGCCACCCCGGATTCTCCGACCCTTGCAAAAAGCTCGAACTGAAATACGCCGTGAACACGTAACTCGATAGGAACGCGTCCAACGCCTCCAGCTCGCCACCGCCCCAAAATTCGAACAACCGATCCGTCAACGTCACCGCATCCACCACGATGGTCCCGGTCATGCCCAACTCGGGCTGCACCCCGATGGACGACTCGTACGTGTACGTGCCGGGGGTGTCGAACACCACCGTGCCCATGCACACGCCCTCGATGTCGCCCTCCACTTCATCGAGGAAAAACGGCACCGGGTTCGTGGCCGCCGTGCCGTCCACGTTGTGGATCCCATCCGCGTTGACGAACGCCACGGTGTCCCCCACGTTCACGGTGAGGAAATCCGGTGTGAAGAGGTAATCCGTGAGGTAAACGGTCGAAGTCGCCTCGCATTGCGCCGAGGTGGAAAGCGGGAGAAAAGCGGAAAGGGCGAAAAAGAGTGCAGAATTTCGAAGCATCAGTTCGGGTGGATTCGTGGTGTGTCCGTGACGTTGAGAAAACAATTCACGATGAAATGAGTTCAATGGTTATCCTTGTGCATGAAGCGATCTCAATTCCTTTCGGCCGTGGGCGGTGCCACGATGCTGCCGCTGCAGGCGTTTGCCCGTTCAACAGCTGGCGGCAGAGCGAGCAACTGCGTGCTGATTCCGAGCGAAACCGCCGGTCCGTTTCCGCTCGACCTCACGGACAACACGTACTACTTTCGGCAGGACATTCGGGAGGATCGGACGGGCGTGCCGCTGCGCCAAAAGGTCCGGGTCGTGGGGGCGGACAACTGCGAGCCGATGGTGGGGGTGCGGGTGAATGTTTGGCATTGCGATGCGAATGGAAATTACTCGGGGTACGGCACGCAGGCGGGTTTGACCCATTGCAGAGGCTACCAAATCACGGACGAAAACGGCGAATGCGAGTTCCTCACCATCGTGCCCGGCTGGTACCCCGGGCGCGTGACCCACGTGCATTTCCAAGTCCATGTCAGCAGCGCGTACAGCGCCGTTTCCCAGTGGACCTGGCCGCATGACGCGATCGTCCAAGCCCATCTCGATCACGCCGCGTTGTATCCCTCGGGTCCGGATCCGATTACGGCCGACCAGGACGGGGTGTTTGCGGATGGCTATGCGTTGCAAGTGGCGAGCCTCGAATGGGACGGTGCCGCTGGGGAATACGTGAGCACCTTCGAAGCGACCGTGGAAGGGGAGGGGCTCGTGGGCGTCGGCTACGAGGAGGCCCAAACTGCACTTCTCATGGACCTACACCCGAACGCCCCCAACCCGTGCACCGACCGCACCGCCTTCCCATTTACGCTTTGGCATCCCGCGGAGGTGAGCTGGCGCGTATTCGATCTTCAAGGGAGGTGTGTTCATCAAGCACCATGGTACCCGTTTGTTGTGGGGAATCACCGCATTGAACTCGACTGTGCACGTTTGGGTTTGGGCAGAGGGGGGTACGTTCTGCAGGTGTCGGCGGTGTCGCGCGGCGCGGTCAGGAACGCCGTTCAGCGCTTTGCGGTGGCGTGACGTTGACATGCAGCCGGCTGTTTTTCAGTGAGAAAGCCACTTGTTAACGTAGGCTTAACATACGGAGGGCCAAGGTCATTGTGCATGGGAACGTACACCCTGAAGTTTGCAAACCAACCCAAACCAAATCCCATGAGTCCACACGCTCTGCAACTCCGGTTTGTCGGGACCTTTCTGGTCCTCTCATGCCTGTCTTTTTTCTCCCTGAAGGCCTCGGGCCAAACTTCAGACGACCTGGCTAACCTGATTGCGTCCCTCCAAACGGAATGCGCGGACGACACCGTTGGTGTGGACGATTCGTGCATTTGGTTGGATGTGGCGCTTTCATGCCAAGCAGGAGATTCTGCATCCTGCGCCTCGCTCTGGGCGGTCGCTTGGGATGAATTGAGCGATTCCACAGACGTGGATGCCAACGGCGGTGACGGCGTTGCAGGCGATGATTCGGACGACGCCTACTCCGATGACGATTTGCAAAGCGATTGGACATTGGAAGAAGCGCTCGCTTGGCTTCAGTTGGAATGCGCTGAAGATTCCACGGGATTGGATGCAGCATGTGACCTGGCAGTTCTTGCTGAATCCTGTTTGGCGGGCGACAGCACCGCGTGCGTTGACTATGACATTGCGCTTGCAGGCTACGATCATGACGACGACGAGTCGGACGATGACGACGAGTCGGATGACGACGACGAGTCGGACGATGACGAATCGGACAATGATGACGAATCGGACGATGATGACGAATCGGACGATGACGACGAGTCAGACGATGACGACGAGTCGGATGATGATGACGAGTCGGACGACGACCTCCAAGATGACTGGACCCTTGAGGAAACCCTCGCGTGGCTTCAGTTGGAATGCGCGGAGGATTCAACCGGTTTGGATGCTGCCTGTGATTTGGCCACGCTGGCTGAGACTTGTTTGGCAGGGGACAGCGCCGCGTGCGTCGATTACGAGGCTGGCTTCGCGGCTTATGCCAGTGACGACTATGACGACGATGGGGATGACGATGGGTATGACGATGGGGATGACGACGGCGATGACGACGGCATGGAAGAGGACGATGACAACGATTTGGACGACGACGGTTTGTCCGATGATGACGAGGTGTTGTACGCTACCGATGCCAACAATTCCGATACCGACGGCGACGGGTTGAGCGATGGCGATGAAGTCAACAAGTTCAACTTGTCACCGATTTCGTCAGACACCGATGGCAACGGAATTATGGATCCAGTTGATTTGGCCTACGCCTTGTTGGCCCAAGTGAATCCGTGCCCGAGTGACATCAACCGCGATGGCATGGTTTCCATTGCCGACATGTTGTTGTTCTTGGTGGATTTCGGAGTGGCTTGCCCAGCTCCCACCGGTCTCTGACCTTACGGTTTGAAATGAAAAAGGCACGCTGTGAGGCGTGCCTTTTTTGTTGTTTCGATGCGGGGTTCAGTTTGCCTTTTGAAGGTTGAAACCGACTGAGAGGTTCAGGCGGTAGCCCGTGTTGCGAAGGGCGATGGCTTGAAAGTCTTCGTGTGCACCCATCAAGTCGGACATTCCGGAGTTGCGCGGGCCTTGTTTGTCCGGAACCAATGCGATGTTGATGGGCAAATTCAAATCGCCCTTCGTGTAGTTGTATCCGAGCGCAAAGACGAAGCCCAAACCCGTTAAGGAAAGCGACGGCCCCGTGGCGAACTCGAAGCCACTTTGCGAACGGATTCCCACCAAGCTGGAAAAAGATGGCAGGAACATCCCTTTTTCCATGCCGCCGATGAGCGCAATCCATTCGACCAAGCCAACAACGGGGCCGCCCGTGTCCGCAAAGCGCGATTCCCATTGCCAACCGTACTGTGTGGTGTAAGTGAAAGGCAAGGCGCCGAATTCCGAATGCTCGAGGGAGTCCATCTGATGCACGCGGTTGAGGTACTGCGCGGTGCTGCCCTCCGATAAATAGGTGAACCCGAAGCGCGGACCGGACATTTGATTGACGGTGGAGTGATCGGGGACGTTGTTGAATCCCCAACGCTCGTTTTCGGCTTGACTCAATGCAATGGAATAAGCCCCTAGCAAGACAAGAACTAGATGGAATTTTTTCATCTTAACTTATTTGATTTCATATGAATACACGTGCCGAAGGTAGGTTAAATCCCCCACGGGCATCACCGAGCAGGTGCCCCGAAGCAGGATGCTCCATCGATCGATGTTTCCTAAGGGGCCTGTTACGCAGGCAGTAAAAAGTCAAAACGTACCTTCGTTTCCATGAATAAGATCCGAACCCAACGCGCGTGTGTTGCATTGATTTTGGTCGGTTTGGCGCTTGCGTTGGCGGGCGTTGCGTTCAAGTTGAATCGGTTGATGGGGGTGGAGCAGCTGTTTAATGTGGGAGTTGGCGTGCTCGTGCTGGGGCTGCTTTTCTGGGCAGCATTCCTTCTCCTCGGTTCCTTTTCAAATGCCCAAAACCCAGGGCGATGAGGTGGGTGCTGTGCGCTTTTTGGGTCCACATCACCGCAGGGTGGGCAGCGGGACAGGGCTACGTTTCGTACTTCACGGGCAACCCATCCGATGCCGTGACGGCTCCCCCCGGCGGCGTGTGCCTGATGGGCGGAGCCAGTGAAGACGACCAGGCCATGACGTGGTTCCTCGAACGGGTCGACGGCGGCGACGTATTGGTCCTTCGCGCTTCGGGCAGTGACGGCTACAACAACTACCTGTTCAATGAGTTGGGGGTGGACCTCAATTCCGTCGAGACCTTGGTGTTTTCTGGCCAAGCAGCCGCCTACCTTCCAGAAGTGCACGAGCGCATTCAACGCGCGGAAGGCATTTGGTTCGCGGGCGGCGATCAATGGGATTACGTGCAGTTTTGGCGCGACACCCCGGTGGCCGATCTCATCAACGAGGGCATCGCGGAACGGAATGTGGTGGTCGGCGGCACCAGCGCGGGCATGGCCATCCTCGGCGGTCACTACTTCAGTGCAGCGAACGGCACGGTGACATCGGCCACCGCACTGAACGCGCCCTACGACGGGAACGTCACGGTGGATTCAGCGGCGTTCTTGCACGTTCCGTTCCTAGAGGAGGTGGTCACGGACACGCATTACGATTCCCCGGACCGGAAGGGAAGGCACGTGGTGTTTTTGGCGCGCACGCACACGGATTACGGAGCCCTGGCGCGCGGCATTGCGTGCGATGAATACACAGCGGTTTGCGTCGATGAGACGGGATGGGCTCGGGTGTTTGGGGAGCATCCTACCTACGATGACAACGCCTACTTTTTGGCGCCCAATTGCGAAGTGTCGCCCGCCGTGCCGGAAGCCTGCACGCCCGGAGCCCCCCTCGATTGGAACTTGGCGGGACAAGCCGTCGCAGTGTATCACGTGAAGGGCACACCGGACGGGGCGAATGGTTTCGACTTGAACGACTGGCAATCGGGAATCGGCGGAAACTGGATGCGCTGGTGGGCGGAAAGCGGGAGCTTGTTCGAAGCGGAAGCCGATGCCCCCGATTGCACCTCTGCCATGCGCCCTTCCGTCCACGGCGAGTGGATGGCTTACCCGAATCCGGCTTCGGACCGATTCAAGGTGGTGTCTGGGGCGGGCGCGCACGTGGGGGAAGTGTGGGTGGTGGATGGCCGCGGGGCGGTGCATCGGTTGAATGCGTCGGCGCTCGGGGAGGTGGACGCTGCCGGTTTGGCGAATGGCCTGTACCACTGGTTCCTGCCCGGATTTCCCGGGTTGGGCGGTCGTGTGGTCATTCGGCACTGAGATTTTTTGGTGAAAGGCCAAATCGCGGCCTTTCCTGAACACATGAAGCATCGGAATTTTGCATTCGCGGCACTGGGGATGACCTTCCCGGGCCTTTCACAGGGTGATTTTGATTTGGAATCGGCGCTTGCCGAATGCGTGGATGCCGAAGGCCGTTCCGTTTGGCTATGGACTCACCAATGGCGAGGAAGTCCCCCTGTTTGGCACCAACCCGATGCGGATGGCAACGGTCGGCCAGACGCGGTGGATTTGGCCCTCGCCTTGATGAGCCAAACCCCATCGTGCCCTTCCGACATCAACCACGACGGGGTGGTCAGCGTGGGGGACATGCTCGTCCTGCTGAGCGATTTCTCGGAACGCCGTCCCAATTGAGCGCACAACGGCGGGCCTGTTCCGTTGTCTGCCAAGCGGATGCGCCCGGTTCAGAAATGTGATTGATGCAGTCAATGAGCAATCGACGTTTTGGATGAACTCAATCCCGCACGCATCGTCAGCCAGCGGTAAATTTGCCGCCGGCCAACGCGCCATGAACCGCGCCGAGCGGGAATTGTTTTACCCCTTAAATCTTTTGCCATGAAACTGCCCGATCTCATTCAAGAAATCAAGACCAAACCCCGTCTCTTCATTCGATTTCACGCCTCCTGGTGTGGGGTGTGCAAGCTGCTCGCTCCTCACGTAAACGGCTTGAAGGCGGACGAGGCTTACGGAGACGTGACCTTCATCGACGTGGATGTGGAAGAATTCATGGACGTCAAGGAGGCCTTCAAAATCAACGACCTCCCGTACTTCGCCGGATTCAAAGGTGGCCAACTCGTCGAGGAGTTTTCGACGGCAAAGAAGGACCGCGTGACGGAACTTGCAAACTCGGTGGCGTCATGAATGCAGGAGCCATCCGGAAGTTGATTGCGGAATACGACGTGGCGGGGTTGGATGCCTTGGAGCAGGAGGTGTACGCCTCCATGGACGATGAGGCCAATGACGTAGCGGAATTGGGCGATCGGTTAACGAACATTTTGGGCGCGAAGCGGATTTTGGCCCAAGCGGAACAGGAGGGCATCGAGCCGAAGGAGGCGCTGCGGAACTTTTTCAAAGACGTTCGCAACATCATCGGTTGAGGCGCTCACCCGCGGTCATCCGCATGGGGCCGTGGGCGTCGAACATGTCTGAACGAACAACGGGGTGGGCGCGGTTGAATGAGGCGGTTTGCCGATCCAAGCCGGGACGACAGCCGTTCCTTCGGAGCCATGCGAGCCCTGCGGCGTGAATGGTGCAATCCGACGTACATTCACGGCAATGAAGTACTTGCTCCGGGGCCTCCTCGTGGCCGCATTGGCTGGAATGGCTTGGTTGGTGGTGCAGTATAGCAGCCTCCAGCCGGATTACGAATTTTCCGTGGAAGCGCCGTCGATCAGCGCCCCGGTCGAGGTGCTGTTTGATGACCACGGTGTTCCGCACATTTACGCGGATCGGGAAGCGGATGCGGTGTTTGCATTGGGGTACGTCCACGCGTCGGAACGGCTTTGGCAAATGGACTTGCTGCGCCGAGCCGGAGCGGGCGAGTTGTCGGCGTTGCTGGGAGCGGACTTGGTTGAAAATGACCGCTACCTGCGCACCTTGGGCATGCGTGAGGTGGCGGTGAAGGAGGCAGCCCGCTTCGATGCAGAGGCACCCGATTCATTGAAGGCGGTCCTGGAGGCCTACTTGGAAGGCGTGAATGCGTATGTGGAGTCGGGAGCGCGGCCGTTGGAGTACCGCTTATTGGGCGCGCAACCCGAGCCGTTTTCGACCCGGGATGTTTACTGCGCGGCGGGATTCATGGCGTATTCGTTCGCGATTCACTTGAAGACGGAGCCGGTGTTGGACTGGATGAAGCACCACCTCGATTCGGCTCGCTATTCCCTGTTGGCGGTGGACCAAACCGGATTCACGCGCATCCCCAACGCCACTCCCGCCGACCTCAGTCGCTTGGCCGGGCGCGTCAGCCGTTTGGACGCCCTTCGGCCGGTCCCGCAGTGGCTCGGTTCGAACGCTTGGGTGCTGAGCGGGGAGCGGACGGCGTCGGGGGAGGTGCTGTTTTGCAACGATGCGCACATGGCGTTTGCCCAGCCTTCGGTTTGGTATGAAGCCCACCTCGTGACCCCCACGCTCGAATACTACGGCAACCACCTCGCGGGCATTCCCTTTCCGGTCATCGGCCACACCCGCGAGCACGCGTGGGGCATCACCATGTTCGTCAACGACGACATCGACCTCTACCGCGAGCGCATCGACGGCGACCGCTACCTGCACGGCGGCGAATGGCGCGACCTCGCGATCACCCAAGAAACCATCGACGTGGCCGGGGGCGAACCCGTGACCTTTGAAGTCCGGAAGACCCACCACGGCCCGCTCATCGAGGACAGCCTGTCTATGTGGTGGGCGTACACGCAATACCCCGAAAACCGCATTCCCGAAGCGTTTTACGGATTTTCGCGCGGACGCGGCATCGACGATTTTGCCCACCACGCCTCGCTCATCCACGCCCCAGGGGTGAACATGATGTACGGCGACGCCGAGGGCAACATCGGTTGGTGGGCCAGTGCGAAACTCCCCATCCGCCCCGATCACGTCGACACGAAAACGGCCATCGACGGGACGGATCCCACGAACGATCCTTCCGGTTGGCACCCGTTTGACCGCAATCCCCAAACCGTCAATCCGTCCCGCGGATTCGTCTACTCGGCAAACAACGCGCCCGAGCCCCGCGATTCCATGCGCTACCCGGGCCATTACTATTCCGGGAACACCCGGGCTGCGGCCATCTTCGAAGCGTTGTCCGCGCCGAAAAACGACTGGACGGTCGTCGACGCCCAGCGCATTCAACTCGATGACCGGTCGCCCGTGTATGCGGAGAACGCCCGGCGGATGGTGGAGATGGCGCTGGAGGTGGGCGAGGAGGTGGAGCCGTTTCTCATCGGATGGAACGGCGAGCACGGGCTTGAAGACGTGGCGCCCACGCTGTATTATCGGTGGATGTACCGCATCATCGAAGGCGCCATGGCCGATGAATTCGAGGATGCGGAGCGGTTTGAGG
>Ga0209037_1000529_pt1 | contig 11700 bp, 6 predicted proteins | sample SaaInl25SG_5_DNA_FD_188225 | JGI IMG/M metagenome (GOLD analysis project Ga0209037, IMG submission 188225) | Marine microbial communities from expanding oxygen minimum zones in the Saanich Inlet - ESP_125SG_5_DNA (SPAdes) (version 2) | ecosystem: Environmental > Aquatic > Marine > Intertidal zone...
TGCAGGTGATGTGGGGTGATGTTTGTTCGCATATGCAGGCATTGTGCAGCTATTTTCCTGTTGATTTTGCTGCTTTGCAAGGCGCAGCGATGTACTTTGCACACGAATTTTTCTTCGGAATGAGAACCTGCAAATTTCCGCTCTTTGTCGGATCGGCAATCGTCTTTCTGACGGTCGGATGCGGCGGTGTGCCCACGCACCGCCCGGATGATGCAGCTCAAATTTTCGTGGATTCCGTCCTGTCCACTCTGACGTTGGCAGACAAGGCCGGGGAGATGACCCAATTGACTCTGGGGATGCTCGAAGTGGGTGACGACCCGTATGAGGTGGTCGAACCCCAAACCTTGGACATGAAGAAAGTGCGCGAGGCGCTGGTGCAGTACCGCGTCGGTAGCATTCTCAATTGCGGGAATCGCGCTCACACCCTGCAGGAATGGCATGAATTCATCGGCACCATTCAGGAGGTTGCCGTCAACGAAAAGCCCACTGGCATTCCGGTGCTCTACGGGATCGATGCGATTCACGGAGCGAATTACACCCAAGGGTCGGTGTTGTGCCCGCAGCCCATCGGCATGGCCGCTACATGGAATGATGAACTCAACCGCAAAGCCGCGGAGATCACAGCGCGTGAAGTGCGGGCGTCGGGCATTCCATGGGATTTCTCACCAGTACTGGATTTGGCGCGAGACCCGCGCTGGCCGAGGTTTTGGGAAACGTTCGGTGAGGACCCTTTGTTGGCCGCTCGCATGGGCGTGGCAACGGTCAAGGGGTATCAGGAAGGTCCCGCCCGAATGGCAGCCACGCTGAAGCATTTCATGGGCTATGGCCTCGCACATTCAGGCAAGGACCGCCAGCCCGCGCATGTCCCGGAGATTTTGCTTCGGGAAATCGTGATGCCTTCTTTCCAAGCGGCCATCGATGCAGGCGCCATGAGTGTCATGGTCAACAGTGGGGAGATGAATGGCATTCCAGTGCACGCGAATCCCTGGGTGCTGAAGGATTTGTTGAGGGATGAAATGGGTTTTGAGGGCGTGGTGGTGACCGATTGGGAGGACATTGGCTATTTGCACACCCGGCACATGGTGGCTGCGGATTACAAGGAGGCCGTGAAAATGGCCATTGACGCAGGCATCGATTTGGCCATGGTTCCAACAGATTTTGAGTTCACCGAGCTGCTGATGGAACTGGTGGAGGAGGGTGCGGTCACCGAAGCGCGATTGGATGAAAGCGTTCGCCGAATCTTGTTGATGAAGCACAAGCTGGGCCTGTTCGAAACGGGTGGGGCGATGCCGCCCAACCAGATGGCGGGAGACGATGCCGAGGGACGAGCGGGTCCTGCTGTCCGGGCAGCGCAGGAGAGCATCACCTTGCTGAAGAATGAAGGCAAGTCTCTGTTGTACAATGATCGTCCAATCTTGCCCATCAGTGGTGAGGGTCAGGTTTTTGTCAGTGGCCCAACGGCCCATTCTTTGAATGCTTTGAATGGCGGTTGGACTTGGACCTGGCAGGGCATGGACACTACCATGAATACGCCGGATGCGATGACGGGTGCGGAGGCGATGGCCGAAGAATTTGGCGCGGACAGGATCCTGGATCATCGCTTGGCGATGAATTTTTCATCGGAGGATATCGATGAGGTTGTTCGGAAGCTGCGCCAGAATCGTCCAGAAGTCGCGGTGTTGTTCCTCGGTGAAATGCCGTACACAGAAATCGTGGGCAACATTGGAGATTTGGACTTGCCGGACAACCAACAGTCCTTGGTTCGGGCTGTTCATGCCTTGGGCATTCCGGTTGTTGCTGTCTTCGTCGAAGGCAGGCCGCGCACCTTCAATGACATTGAGCCCATGCTCGACGCTGTAGTGATGGCCTATCTTCCCGGTGACTTCGGTGGCCGGGCCATTGCTCGTGTCTTGAGTGGGGCGTTCAACCCTTCCGGACATCTGCCATTCACATGGCCCCGCGACCCCTCGACCCATACGACCTATGATCACAAACACACGGAACGCGTCGATCGGGATTTCGGGACGAATGGGTTCAATCCGATGTTCGAATTCGGCAGTGGTTTGTCTTACAGTGAGGTGAAGGTGACGGATTTGGTCTTGGATGCAGAAACGTATGCGATGCAGGATACGATTCAAGTGACGGTAAGCCTTCAGAATTTCGGCGACCGCTCAGCTGCAGATGTGGTTCATCTCTTCAGCCAAGACTTGGTGGCCTCTGTGACGCCGCCAGTCGACCGCCTGGAAGATTACCAGCGGGTGGTCATCGGGGCAGGCGAGCGTTTGGACGTGAATTTCGAACTTGCGGTTGCCGATTTGGGCTTCATCAACCAAGACTTCAATTATATTGTCGAACCCGGGGATTTTCGTTTGCGTTCCGAGCGCATTTCCACGGCTTTTTCTGTCACGAACAACAAAAACCATTCTCAACAATGAAACAATTCTTGACCCTGTTGGCAGCTGTGCTGTTGCCATTTTTTGCTGCTGCACAAGCAGAGGTGACGTTCAACGTCGACATGACGTGTGCCCCGGAATTTGAAACCGTTTTCGTCACTGGCCCATGGTGTGGTTGGTGTGCAGAAACTGGCGACAATGTGGCCACAGACGATGATGGGGACGGTGTGTACACGGTGACCCTTGGCGGGTTCGACGGCACGGTGGAGTACAAGTACGCAGTCAATGGTTTTGCGCTGCAGGAAGATTTGGTCAATGACATGGCTGAATTGGACGGCACATGTGCGCCGGTCACCGACTTTGCAGGCTACGCAAACCGCACGATTGAAGCGGGCTCTGTCGCGAATGACTATTATGGCACATGCGACGGCGTATGCAATGACGCGGTGGATCCGGTAGACAACTTTGCGGTGACCTTCAACGTGGATTTGTCTGAGTACACAGGCACGTTCAACACCGTCAATCTCAATGGCGGCTTCAACGGCTGGTGTGGTGGCTGTGCCCCGATGGCGGATGTGGACGGCGACGGGGTGTACACGTTGACGGTGGATTTGGCCTCCGGAACGCACGAGTACAAGTTCACACTCGACGGTTGGAATGCCCAGGAGGAATTCACTGAGGGAGACGCTTGCACCTCCACCATTGATGGCTTCACAAACCGCACGATTGATGTGACGGGTGATGTTTCACTGCCAGAAGTTTGCTACAACAGCTGTGACCTTTGCGATGGCAATACTGGTGGAGGCGATGATGTTTACTCGGTGACCTTTCAGGTCGATATGTCCGAGAGCACAGAAACCTTCACGACAGTGAATTTGAACGGAACGTTCAATGAGTGGTGCGGGGGCTGTGCGGTGATGACAGACGATGATGCCGATGGCGTGTATACGCTGACGGTGGACAGTTTGGCCGCAGGCACTTACGAGTACAAATTCACCCTCGATGGATGGAACATGCAAGAGGAGTTTACACCAGGCGATCCATGCACCACCACCCTTGATGGTTTCACAAATCGCACAGTGGATGTGAACAGCAATGCCATTCTCGACGTGGTTTGTTACAACAGCTGCGCAGCATGTGGGGGTGTTGTGGTGGAAACAGCGGATGTGACCTTCCGGGTGGACATGAGCCAAGAAGTGGTTTTGGGTCCGATTTACATTTCGGGCAACACGATTGATGGTTGGGCTGGGACATCCGTTGAAATGCTCGATGGCGATGGCGATGGCATTTACGAAGTCACTGTTGCCCTTGAAGCGGGTGACCACGAGTACAAGTTCAACAACGCCAGCTGGGATGATTCGGAGAACCTCGACCCTGTTGAAGATGCGGATTGTACGCTGACAACGGACGGCTTCACGAACCGTTTCTTGTCGTTCACGGGCTCAGACCCCATTGAGATGGACGCGGTGTGCTTCAATTCTTGCGCTGCTTGTACGCCAGACAATGTCTCGGAAATCAATGCATCCGCTTTTGAAGCGACCTTGATGACGGGCGGGCAAATCCAGCTGCAATTCGCTGTTGCCAATGCGCCTGCTGTCCTTCGCATCACGAGCTTGACAGGTGCGCTTGTAGGGGAGTGGAATGTTCCGCAAGGGGCTTCGAATTTCAATGTGGACGCAGGCATTGACGCGAACGGGGTGTACCTGTTGTCGTTGACCCGCTCAGGGCGCCGGTCGGTTCAGAAAGTGATTTTGACCCACTGATTCAAGATTGATGAAAAACATTGCATTTGCATGGATGATGGTGTTGGGATTGGTTTCCGTGGCCTGCTTGCAGGCCACGGGCCAAACCAGCCCCTCACCCCTCACCGTCACAGGAACGGTGAAGGCGACGGACATGGGAGATTTGGGCCTGCCCAGCGTCAACGTCATCGAAAAAGGAACCTACAATGGGACCGTCACTGACCTTGATGGGGCCTTCATGATCACCGTCTCTTCTGCGGATGCAGTGTTGGAGGTGTCCTACATCGGTTATCTGACCCAGGAAGTCGATGTGGCGGGTCGTTCCGAGATTGATGTGGTCCTCGAGCCTGATGTTGCTGGTCTGGAAGAAGCCATTGTGATTGGATATGGCAACCAAAAGCGAAGCCAAATCTCAGGAGCCGTCGGAAAGATTGGCAGCAAGGAAATCACCTCGGTTCCTGTGCTCCGGACGGAGCAGGCCCTTCAGGGTCGGGCTGCAGGTGTTCAGGTGACCCAGAACTCCGGTCAACCAGGGTCCACGCAGTCCATCCGGATTCGGGGAACGGGCTCGCTGAACAACGCAGAGCCACTGTATGTGGTGGATGGCATCCCGAGTTTTGGCATCGATTACCTCAACCCATCTGACATTGAGTCCATCAGTGTTTTGAAGGATGCGGCATCTGCGGCGATTTACGGCGCGCGAGGCGGCAATGGTGTGGTGTTGATCACCACAAAGAAGGGGACGATGAACCAGAAGCCTCAAATCACTTACGAAACGTATTACGGCACCCAAGAGCCCTGGAAGTACATGGCTTTGCTCAATGCCGAGGAGTATGCGATTTTGATGAATGAAAGCAGGGCGTCGGCAGGCCTCTCGCCAGAGCCAGGGTTGTCCAATCCAGCCTTGCTTGGTGAGGGCACCGATTGGCAAGACGCCATTTTCCAACGGGCACCGATTGTCAATCACAGTGTCAGTTTTGTTCAGGGGACCGGGAAGTCGTCCACATCCATCGGCGCGAGCCATTTTTCTCAAGACGGCATCATTGGTGGGGAGAAGGGCCGGTTTGAACGGACCACCTTCCGCGTCAACACGCGCCAAGAGGGCAGCGACCGTTTCCGCACGGGCCAAAACCTCAACTACACTTACATCCAGCGCTCGGCTTTGGCGGAAAACAACGAGTTCACCACGCCGGTGGTTCGGGCTTTGAACATGGATCCGGTCACCGAGGTCCGTCGACCCGATGGTGAGTTCGCCTACTCGGAGTACATCGACTCGGACATCGCGAATCCCGCGAACCAAATCGCCTTGACCAACGACAACTGGACCACCAACCGTTTTGTGGGATCGGCCTACGCGGAGTATGACATCTTGAAGGACTTGTCGTTTCGCTCCACGATGTCGGTTGACTTGAGCTTGGGTTCACAGACGATCTTCAATCCCTCCTACGATTTGGGGATTGGGCCGAATGACCCGAACCGTCCAGCTTACGAATGGCGGGAAATCAACTCGCTTGTGCGGGCAGAAAACAAATGGTCGAATTGGCAATGGGAAAATGTGGCGAACTACAACAAGTCCTTTGAGAATGGTGACGAGTTGCAGGTCACAGCGGGGTATTCTGCCCTGTACAACCAGTACACGAATTTGGTGGGTGTTCGGGACAGTTTGGCCTCCAATGACCCCTTGCAAGCCTACCTGAACAACAGCCTCAACGCGGCGGAGCAAGCGCCCACGGCGAGTGGTGGCATCAGCGAAAGTGCGTTCGTTTCGAATTTCATGCGGGTGAACTATTCGTTGGGCGAGGCGTGGAGTTTCGCAGGCACGATTCGCCGGGATGGTTCTTCGCGGTTTGGCATCAACAACCGCTTCGGCATTTTTCCGTCGGCTTCTGTGGCCTGGAACTTGAAAACGCTGCCCTGGGTGGATGAAAAGGATTGGATTGATTTTGCCAAACTCAGGGCTTCTTGGGGCCGCAACGGCAACGCCGACGGCATTGGCAACTTCGACTTCACTTCGGTCGTTTACAATGGTCTGAACTATACGTTTGGCCTGGACCAACAGCAAGTCAACGGCGCAGGCCCAGTCATCACCTCCAACCCTGATTTGCAGTGGGAGACAGTGGAACAGACGAACATCGGCCTGGACCTGGATCTTTACGAAGGCAAGCTCAACTTTGTCTTTGATTACTTCATCAAAAACACGAATGACATGCTGGCGGTGGTCCCATTGCCTGGTGTGGTGGGGCTCAACCCCGGCGCAACAAATGTGGCTTCTGCTCGCAACTCAGGAGTCGAGCTGATGCTCAATTATCGCGGCGAAAAGGGCGACTGGAAGTACAACGTTGGCGGAAACATTTCCTTCATTCGAAACGAAATCACGGATCTTGGTGACGGCGGACAGCCGATCGCGACGGGCAACGTCTTCGGGTCTGGAGAATTTGTCGCCTACACCGAAATCGGCCAGCCCATGGCGTATTTCTACGGCATGGAGACGGCAGGCATTTTCCAAACCGATGAAGAGGCCGCGGCGAACAGCGCCCAACCTGACGCCCAAGCCGGTGATGTCATTTTCGTGGACCAAAACATGGACGGCGCCATCGATGCGGACGACAAAGTCATGATCGGCAATCCACATCCGGACTTCACTTATGGTTTGACGGGTGAGTTGAAGTACAAGCAGTTTGACTTGAACATCTTCTTGCAGGGCTCGAAAGGCAACGACATTTACAACGGCATTTTCCGTTATGATCTCAACACCACGAACCTCCCGGTGAAGTGGCTGGAGCGCTGGACGGGGGAAAACACCTCCAACGTGTTGCCACGGGTGTCCCACAGCGACCCGAACAGAAACTTCCGCGCTTCTGACCTTTTTGTCGAGGACGGCTCGTACCTCAGGGTCAAGAATGTGCAACTCGGGTACACGCTTCATGACAACCTTGCCGACAAAATCGGCGTTCGTTCCCTTCGCGTCTACGTGGCTGCAACGAATCTGTTCACCTTCACGTCTTACAGTGGGCTGGATCCGGAAATCGGCTCCCGTGGCACGTTGGAAATCGGCATTGACCGGGGTTTTTACCCATCTCCGCGGATGTTCATGGCCGGTTTGAACCTCAATTTCTAAATGGAAGCAAACATGACATATGTGAATCACAAACGCATGGGTGCCTTGGCATTGGCCGGCTTCCTCATGCTCAGCTTGCCTGCCTGCAAAAAGGATTTCCTCGATATCAATCCATTGGTGGGCTCGACAGAGGCGAATTATTACCAAACTCCTGAGGACGCGCAATCTGCGATCATCGCTTGTTACAACCCCTTGCAGCAGGAGGTGACCAACATTCAGGGCTCCAGTGAGTTGTCTGTTCATTTCCGTTGGTACTTCGGTGACATTGTTTCTGATGATGCCACCAAGGGAGGATCAGGTGACGGGGACGAACCGCAATTGTTGCTCTTCGAGAATTTCCAAGGCAATGGCAGCAGCAAGCTCGTGTTGGGCGAGTGGCAGTCGGCCTACAAGGGCATTGCGTATTGCAACTTGGCTTTGGCCCGGATTGCTGGCATTGAAATGGATGAGGATCTCAAGGCACGTTACTTGGCTGAGGCCAAATTCATCCGCGCCTATTGGTACATGAACCTCGTCACCATGTTCGGCGGGGTGCCGTTGGTCCTCGAGCCTTTGGCGCCGAGCGAATACCAACAACCCCGTGCAACTGCAGATGCGGTCTGGGCTCAGATTGAGCAGGACCTCGCCGAGGCGCGCGTGGATTTGCCTTTCCGGACGCAGTTGTCTACCTCGGAGCTGGGTCGCGCCACCTGGGGTGCGGCAACGGGCATGCTCGTTCGGGCAAACATCTATCAGTCCGATTGGCTCCCCGCCAAGGAACTGGCGGAAGAAGTGGTCGCGTCCGGAGAATATGCCTTGGACCCCGATTACGGCAACATCTTCAAGCTCTCGGGGGAGAATGGCCCCGGTTCGATGTTTGAAATTCAGTTCATGAATGCTTCCGGCGGCAACTGGGGCAATTCATTGGAAGGCACGTTCACCAACGTGTTCCAACGGGCCCGCGGCGCGTTTGGCGGTTTTGGGTTCAACATTCCGACACAAGACTTCGTCGATGAATTTGAGAACGATGATCCTCGCCTCGCCGCCACTGTGTTTCAAGTGGGTGACGTCATGGGCGATCGTGGCGTCTTCAGCGAGGAGGCCACTGGCATGCCTCACCAGTACTATGCAAGGAAGTATTTCTCGAACCAGGCGGACGAAGCGCCATTTGGTGATCCGAACCCGAACGGCCCATCGAACGACCGCGTGCTTCGCTACGCGGATCTGCTCCTGATGCACGCCGAGGCCTGTTACCACCTCGGAGAAGAGGAGGCAGCCAAGTCTTCGTTGAATTTGGTTCGTCAGCGTGCTTTCGGTGACGAGGAGCATGACGTCACTGCCGGCGGGCCGATGCTGCTTCAGGCCATTTACCACGAGCGCCGCGTCGAACTCGGGCTCGAAGGCCATCGCTTCTTTGACCTGGTGCGTCAGGGACGCGCGGCAGATTTGCTCGGCCCCCTCGGCTTCCAGGCTGGAACCCATGAAATCTTCCCGATTCCGGAGGCGGAAATCACGCTCTCGGACAACTTGATCACCCAAAACCCCGGATACTGATATGATCCGCAAGACGATATTCGCTGCCACAGCAGCAGCTTTGGTGTTGGCGGCTTGCCAACCATTTGAGGACGAAGGCATCACGCTTCCCGGCGGACCGACCGCGGCATTCGATCACAGCTTTGTGATCCGTGCTGACGGAACGACCGATTCCAACCGGGTCGTTTTGCGTTCTGAGGCACCGGATGGTTTCCTCCACTTTTGGGATTTCGGAAACGGCTTAACGTCCACTTTGTCAGCGGACACCGCGTATTACCCGCAAGCGGGCACCTACGAAATCGTTTACAACGTCTACAATTCTGGGGGATCTGCCGAAGCATCCGTCGAGGTGGTCATTGAAAACACCCTCGAGTTGCCATGTGAAGGCACCCTGGCCCTGTTGACCGGCTGCGACAACCAAAAGACCTGGTTCTGGTCACAGGAGGGCGGCGCCATTTCTGTAGGCCCCGTTCCTTATGCCACAGAGTGGTACAGCTCGCCCCCCTCTGGCCTCGTGGATGAGCAGTATGATGACAGTTACCAGTTCACGTTCGAGGGGGACTACATCTACAACAGCAGCGGAGGAACTGTGAATCCTTTCGAAGGATACATCGTGAGCGCGTTGGAGATTCCAGAATTGACCTATTTCTTCTCCGAAGGAACGGGCACTTCAGGCGAAGACCAAATCATTCTCCCATCTTGTTGGTTCATGGGTGTTTGGGACAGCGGTCCTGCCTATGACATTGTGGAGATCACCGAGGATCGACTCGTTCTGCATGCCCCCATCCAAAACGGCGATTGCACTGCTGGTGACGGATACTTCACCTTGACGTTCATCGCACCATGAGTCGTTTCACAATTGCATGGGTGTTGGGTGCTTCGGTCGTTGCCATGGTGACTGGTTGTGAGGGATGCAAAGATCCTGTAGTTGAACCAGTTGTTGCGGAGTTCTACTTCCCCAACAATGTCACGGCATTTGAGTCCGAAGCCAACGCCGTGTTCACCTTTGAGGTTCGTCTTCCCGAAGCGGCTACGGAGGCAGCCTCGGTCGATTACGAAACTGTCGGCCTTTCTGCCGACCCGGGCGAAGATTTCACGCACGTCGAGGGCACGTTGACCTTCGCTGTGGGCGAAACGTCAAAATTCATTGATGTCCCTGTGGCAGTTGATGGTTACCTGGAGGGGGATGAACAGTTTCAAGTGGTTTTGTCCAATCCCATCAACGGCTACCTCCGCGATTTCGAGCAAATCGCATTGGGCACCATTCGGAACGATGATTCGACAGTTGGAATTGGGGATGCAGGATACGAGGCGGCGGAGTCTTATGACGGCATGGATTTGGTTTGGGCGGACGAGTTTGACGGCTCGTCCATCAATGCTGCGAATTGGACGTACGACCTCGGCGCAAGTGGTTGGGGCAACCAAGAGCTTCAGAACTACGTCGCCAGTGATGAGAACGCCTACGTACAAGACGGTAAACTGATCATCAAGGCGGTGAGCGGTGGGTCTGACAATTACACATCGGCTCGCCTGAAGTCCATCGATTTGCAAGAATTCCAATATGGTCGCGTCGACGTTCGCGCTGTTTTGCCGGTCGGGCAGGGCATGTGGCCTGCGATTTGGATGTTGGGGGCGAATTTTTCGGAAATTGGTTGGCCGGATTGTGGAGAAATCGACATCATGGAGCTCATTGGACATCAGCCCAACCGCGTTCACGGGACGGCGCACTGGGGTGCTGACCCAAGCCAACATCAATACCAGGGTGGGTCGATTGCGCTGCCCAACGGTTCCACATTTGACGAGGAGTTCCATGTCTTCTCCATCGAATGGGAGGAGGATGAGATTCGTTGGTTGATGGATGACGAGGAGTATTTCTCCCTCGATCCAGGCAATGTGGCTCCGCAGGCTTGGCCTTTCAACGAACCTTTCTTCTTCATCCTCAACGTGGCTGTGGGGGGTGTATGGCCTGGTTATCCGGATGAAACGACGTTGTTCCCTGCATTTATGGCGGTCGATTATGTCCGCGTCTACCAGGGGAACTAGGGTGACCAGGGTGACTAGGTGAACTAGGGTGACCAGGGTGACTAGGGGAACCAGGTGAACCAGGGTGTGACCAGGTGAACCAGGGTGACCAGGGAAGGAGGATGGTCGCGGCCTCGTGAGAAACGCTCAGTCAGCACCGCTGCTCGGGTTCATGAGCGGCCTCAATATCAGGTAGGTCTGCGCAAATGGAAACCGGTAGAACCATTTCAGTTCCCACTGATGTTGTCGTTATGCAGCCTGCAGGCGGCGAAGCAGCGATCGGCGGACAATGGGCAGCAAGGACGGCTCAAGCGGGAAGGAGAAGGAGCATCGCGCCAGGAACGTTGCGGGATTCGGAAGGTCGGTGAATTTGCGGGCGAATTCGAGTTTGATCGATTCGAACGTCTCTGCGAGGCGCCGCCGGCGCTGTTCGATTGGGGTGAGTTCGAGTTGGAGGTAGGGCTCGCTGTTGAGTTGGATTTTCGAGCGCTTGTAGCGGTACCCGTAGATTTGGGAATCAGGTTCGTCGAAAATCAAAAGATAGCCCTCGTCAGCGTAAAGGGGTGTGATCCCCACGGGGGTGATTTCCGTGTGGTCCTCGATGATGTTGTAAATCTCCGCACCTTCTTCGATGGAGGCACGCAACCGCGGGATGGCGAATTGCAGCAACTCATCGAGGTAGGCGTCTAGGTCTGGATGGGCTTGGATTTGGCCATAGACCCATCGCATCTTTTGAAAGTCCAAACTTTGAAGCTCCCCCTGCATCAATTCGCCCCACCGGTCGCGCTCTGCCTTGAACTCCTGGAGACCCCGGTGCGCTTCGACCAAATCCCCAAGCGCGGGATACAGCCGCGTCTTTCGAAACTCCTTTCGGACTTTTTGCAACCAGGCCAGCATGAGGTATTGCTTGTAC
>Ga0209037_1000532_pt1 | contig 11686 bp, 12 predicted proteins | sample SaaInl25SG_5_DNA_FD_188225 | JGI IMG/M metagenome (GOLD analysis project Ga0209037, IMG submission 188225) | Marine microbial communities from expanding oxygen minimum zones in the Saanich Inlet - ESP_125SG_5_DNA (SPAdes) (version 2) | ecosystem: Environmental > Aquatic > Marine > Intertidal...
GAGTTTCGGCACCTTCGTTAGTGCCGCCGACTAACCCCCATAGGTCTTTGCGCTTGCCTTGAGATCTGTGAAGAAATAAAAATCTATTTGTATCCAGTGTATAAAAAAGTGCGCCACTGCAAGTAATCATATTGTTCATACATATAATTAGCCTGCTAGTTCAACTCTCCATGTGCCAACTGGATAATCGCCGTCAATGCTTAATAACCATTCGTTATTATTGAATCTGTATTGTACACCTGTATTGAGATTAGTTGTATACGTAGTTTCAGTTGTAGCACTAGCATCAAATACAATATTCCACTTAGATCCGTCCCATTCAATGATATCATTTGCGCTTGCTACTAATGCACTAGTGTCTGCATTTTGCCAAGCAACCGGCGATTCTAGTGCATTATCGTTGCCTACATCTTCTAACAACAGTAGTCTAACTCCTGCTGTTTTAATACTACTTGGATTAAAATTTGTAGGATTAATTATATAATCGATACTAGTACGTCCGTCGATAACTGTATCGCTTGGGAAACTATCTTCATCCCAATTAATTAATATTTTGCTTTCATCAAACGGACTTAGTGTAAATGTACCAGTAACAGTGCTTGCGTTTTCTTGGCTTGTAAAAAATATACGACTTACATCTGCTGCATATTGTCCAGGTAATGCTTCAAAAATTTCTCTCCAATTTTTATTACCTACAATACCGTTTGAGTATAATTGAGCAGTGTCTGCATCTACAAATGCTCCGTATGTTCTGTAATTTACATTTGCCATTTCAGCGGCTGTTTCAGTTTGTGCTTTTCTGCCAAATTCGTTTTCAGTGATGCCAGCACGAGGTACATCGTCGTACGCATTTAGTATAGGCTTGCTTACGCCGTCTTCGATAGTGCCTAGTGTTTCATCAAACATACTTGTAATAATATTTGTAATAACACCCATTTTGCGTACTTTAGTTGGTGGACTGATATAGATCGGAATACTAAATGTAAGTGTGCAAATATCTATTTCACTATCAACGCCGACAGGAACACTTCTATTTGACCAAGTTACATTCTCTAAATTAACAACACTAATACTAGTCCAGTCAATAAAGTTATCAGTAGTTTGCATTTCTAAACTTGGATTAAACAATACAAGTATTTGCTCTAATAACTGCAATTTTTGATCAGTGTTAGTAGTCCATATATCTGCATTTACACGCATCATATACGGTGTAGGAATTAAACGCTCAACTGTATAATTTTTGCCTTGTGTGTTTAGGTATTCGCCAGTTGTTTCATCATATTCGCGTTCTCTAATATTAGTTTTGCGAGTATATGTACTATCTGTTAATCTGTCTTTGTCTAGTTCTAGTCCAGTTAAGTAAACAGCAATACGAGGTGCACTAGGCAATTTGTTTTCACTGTTCTCTCTAATAATGTTTGCTACTTGACGAGTTAGATCACCATATGTTACAGGTACTTCTTTTTGCGCACCTTTTCCGTCTTGCACAGGAAAGTTTGCTAGTATACGCATCATTTGGGTAAGGTATCTTCTTACTTGTCCGTCATAAAAATGTTGCATTAGTTGTCTGCCCTTGGTCTAAGTGCTTTAGAAAGACTTTGACGTTCTTCAACCGTCTCACCACTAATTTCACTAGTTTTAGTATTATTAATAAACGATGATTTTTGTGTTTGTCTTTCTAGTGTATTACTTAGTGTCATTCTAATATCGTCGTTAATTTTGACCCAACGTTGTCCATCATAGCGGAACATTCTATTAGGTAAAAAGTCAGTACGTAAAAAGTAATCACCATCTTCGTTGTTTCTAGGAAATGCAATACCAAATCCAAAAGGCGCTCCATTAGGAGCAGCATTACCTGTGCCTACTAGATAGCCTGTATATCCTTCGCGCTCAGGTCTACTTACAATTTCATCTGCATTTCTATTAATATTACTTGCATCGATATCTTCATTATCTGCTGTTTGCAATGATACACTACCGTCGTCATTTGTACTAACTGTATAATAGTGACTAATATCATATCCGCTCTTAGGAGCATCAGCTTCTGCTTGGGCAACTACTGCGTTTGAAATTTGCATTTCTTTTTCGTAGGTCGACAATAAGTCTCTTAGCGTATCAGTACTTCCTTCTTCTGCAGGTAGATCTAATATTTCGTTGTATTCTTGGCCATCGTATATCTGCTTTAATTTTAAGCGGTATAAGTGAGGATACCAAGTAGGCGAAAATCCTTCAGCAGCACGATTTACATCTTCAACAACATAAAATCTTTTTAGTGCAATACTGTAATCATTCAGTGCGTATTCGTCTTTTAAGTGCGGTAATTCGATTACATCGCCTGGCATAATTTTTCTACCCAGTGTCTTAACTGAACTATTAATGTGTATAGTAAGCATCAATGTGTCATTGCTAAGGAACAATCCAAATTGACTCAAATCAAAGTCTATATCTTGGACATTATAAATGCCTCGCATGCTATAAACATCTGGGTCATACTTTCTGTCTCTATTTTCTAAAAACAACAGATCTTGTATATTAGTTTCTTTAACAACATCGTATGTGGGTTGATCAGCAGTACCTTCACCCTCAGCAGGATTCTCTGCTCCTAAGAATTTATGGATATTAATATCAGTTCCGCCAATGGTAAACATTTCATAGACTTGCTTGTCTATAAAATGATAATCGTTGCCGCGTTCCGGTTTGTATAATGATAAGCGAGGGATAGCTGTTCTCCTATTCGTTATATATATTTATCCGACGGATAAATACTAGTGGAGAACCAATATGGCAAATTTAGCAACTCAAAAACAAGAAATATTTGACTATGTAAACACATTCTTAGGTGGTGGCATGGTCGATGTAGAGCTTGACCCAGTTCACTATGAAACTGCGCTTAAAAAGGCGCTTACACGCTACAGACAGCGTTCTGAACATTCGGTTGAGGAAAGCTATATGTTTTTGACAACAGTAATTGACCAGAATGAGTATGTATTACCAAATGAAGTAATTGAAGTAAGAAAAATATTTAGACGCAGTATAGGATCACGTACAGGCGGCGGAGATGGCGGCAGTTTGTTTGAACCGTTTAACATGGCATACACAAACACCTATTTGCTATCTGGTTCTAAGCTTGGCGGACTAGCAACATATGATATGTTTGCACAGCATCAAGAGCTTGTAGGCCGTATGTTTGGTAGCTTCATTGAGTTTCAGTGGAATAGCACAACTAAAAAACTTACTATGCTGCAACGTCCAAGAGCAGAGGAAGGACTAATGTTAATGTGTTACAACTATCGTCCTGACGAACAATTACTTGCTGACTATCTAGGTGCACAATGGATCAAAGACTATACGCTTGCTAGTTGCAAATATATGCTAGGTGAAGCACGTTCAAAGTTTGCTACTATTGCAGGCCCACAAGGTGGATCAACTCTCAACGGCGATAGTTTAAAAGCAGAAGCACAAGCTGAAATGGACAAGTTAGAAACTGAAGTAGCAATGGCACAAGCAGGCGGCACAGGCTACGGATTTACAATAGGCTAAAATCTCCCCGAGTTTACGCTAACATTTACATATGCTGTAAATACAATATAACAAAGGAGTTACTATTGTGTGCAGTCCGTTTGTAAGAAAAGAAGCCAATCGCTTTTACTGGATAGTAAAAGGTTCATTAATCCCCCAATCATGGTCCGACACAGATGTAGAAGGCATATACGATAGCTATATGAAACGCATCTGGGGCAATCACGAAAATTGTGTTAGCGAAGAAGGATTTCCTACTGCTTGGGCAGAAAGAGAAGCAGAAGAAATAAACCGAGTTGCTGTATTAGGTTACGATTAAGGTTGACAAATACATAAGTTCTGTTATAATAATATAATTATAGGAGAACAATATGAAACTGAAACTATTAGTTATTGGCCATGGTAGACACGGTAAAGACACTGTATGTGAAATGCTTCGCGACAAATATGGTTATAGTTTTGAAAGCAGTAGTAAGTTCTGTAGCAAGTTGTTTATCTATAATGATTTAAAAGACAAGTACGGGTACACTGACGAAGAGAAGTGCTACGCTGATAGACACAATCATCGTCAAGAATGGTATGAAGCTATCTGTGATTATAATGTGCCTGATGCAGGCACATTAGGTAGAGAAATATTCAAAGCACACGACATCTATTGCGGACTACGCAACAAGCGTGAATTCCATGCTATGAAAAATACTGGGATATTTGACAAAGCTATTTGGGTAGATCGCTCGGATCATCTTCCTCCTGAAAGCAAAAACTCTATGAGCTTAGAGCAGTGGATGGCAGATTATACTATCGACAATAACGGCACACTTGAAGAATTAGAGTTTAACTTAGCTCAACTTATTGAGCATATTGATCCTTATAGTGCATCAGAAGTCGGGTCGTAGATCACCTTGTTTCCAGCGCACCCCTTCTTTCTGTAAAGTACGCTGACAGTTAGCACATATAGTTTTTAGGTTATTAGGACGGCAATTATTTAAATCTCCGTCAATATGAAACACATTAAAAACTTCATAATGTTTGCTTGAAAAATTACACTTTTCGCAAGTATCTTTTTTCTCATAGCCACGCTGCTTCCATAAAGGAATGCCGTGACCTAATCCGTTGCGTAAACAGCGTTCACATTTTTTTCTATAATAAATTTTTCCGTCTTTGCGATAATTTATTGCCGCCGGACGCTGTCCGCAAGTACACAATGGTCTCATAACGCTAATATTTATCTGTTTGCCGAAAACCTCACCTTTTTGACCCCTTTTTACCGGCATATTATAGGGTGATTTAAGTGCAATATAATAAATACTGTATAAGAATTATTACCATCCTACAGGAGAAATAACATGGCATTAGTATCACCAGGCGTAGAAGTTAACGTAATTGACGAAAGTTTCTACACTCCAGCAGCAGCTGGCACGGTACCTATGATCTTTGTAGCTTCAGCTAGCAATAAAACTAGAAGCAGCGGCACAGGAACAGCACCAGGTACATTAAAAGCAAACGCAGGTCAACCATATTTAATCACTAGTCAGCGCGAGCTTGGTGAAACATTTGGTGATCCGCTATTTTACAGCGACAACAACGGCAATATGATCCACGGTGGAGAGCTTAACGAATATGGCTTACAAGCTGCGTATTCAACACTAGGTGTAAGCAACCGTGCTTATGTTGTTCGTGCAGATTTAGATCTAGCAGAACTAGAAGCAAGCGCAACAGCACCAGGCGGAGAAGCAGCAGACAGTGCATATTGGCTAGACACAAACGTTAGTAACTACGGCATCCTACAGTGGAGCGGCGCAGGCATTAATGTTGTAGGCGGACAAACATTTACATCAAAAGTACCAACAGTAATAACAGTAGTTACTGACTTAATTGGTAACACAGCAGGTAATGCACCTAAAGCTTCAATCGGAGCAATTGGCGACTATGCTGTAGATGCAAACGATACAATGAATAGATTGTACTACAAAACACCAGGATTTGGTACAACTGCTCAACGAGCAACTAACACAGGTACTTGGGTAGAAGTTGGCAGTGATGCATGGAAGGCAAGCTGGGCAGCAACACGTGGCACAGTATCAAATCCTACATTAACTACTAGTGATAGTATTACTATTAATACTACAGATGTTCCATTAGCGTCTGGTACAGACATTGCAGCATTAGTTACAATTATCAATGCAGCAGGCATTGCAGGTGTAACAGCAGCACTAGTAGACGGTTCAATTGAAATTTATGCAAATAGTTTGAGTGAATCAAATGGTTCAGTTGCAGACGGCAAAGTAGCATTAGCAACTGGCACAGGTGATTTGCTAACAGACCTAGGACTAACAGCAGGTACTTACAGTTCAGCTAGATTAGAACTAGCACCTCACACAAGTGTTCCAGAATTTAAAACAGGTGATACAACACCAGCACCAAGTGGCAGTATTTGGATTAAAACTACTACTCCAAATGGCGGCGCGAACATCAGTGTTAAGCAGTATAGCACAGCTACACAGCTATGGTCAACAGTATCAGCACCATTGTATACTACACCAGAAGGTGCACTATACAGTCTTGATAAAACAGGTGGCGGCGCAAATCTTGCAGCAGGCGCACTATACATAAAAGTAAACGTTGACGAACTTGCTAACCCAATCGGCAACTACAAAGTGTATACTCGTGCAGCAGCAGGAGCAACTAGTGTTTCTAGTTCAGTAATTACTGGTATTACAGCAGCTACATATGCATTTAGTCTACAAGAAACTAGAGCAGATTCACCAACACTTAGCACAGCATTTGGTGTAGAAGTTACCACAACGGGTGCATCTACTGATGCAGAATTAATTGCAGCAGCAATTAACGCAAAAGGTATGACAAATGTTGTAGCACTAGTTGACGCACAAAATAGAGTTGTAATTCAACACAAATTAGGCGGCGATATTAAAATGGTCGACACCAACGGATTGTTAGCACTAGCAGGATTTAGTTCTGCTAATACTGCTAATCTTTACGTTGGTCCAGATACCAATGGCGACGGATCATCACAAGATTCAGAAGGCCTTATTGCTTCAAACTGGATGCCACTAGTATATACAGCGTCAGGCGAAGAGCCATTAAACTTACCTGCACAAGGTGCATTATGGTATAGCTCAGTAGTTGACGAAGTTGATATCCTAGTACACAGCGGCACATCTTGGGTCGGACTAAACCATGCAAACAGCCCATATAGCAATACTAATGCTAATGGTCCAATTGTAAGTGCAACTGCTCCTACAACACAAAATGATGTTGCTAAAACAGCACTAGTAGAAGGCGATATTTGGGTTAGTACAGCAGACGTTGAAAACTATCCAGCTATTTACAGATGGAACAACACACTTGATGAGTGGATCTTGCTTGATAAAGCAGATCAAACTACTGAAAATGGTGTATTATTTGCTGATGCACGTGACGGCGATACAGGCGGAACTGCTGATGATGCCCCAAGTGCAACTATTGCAGAACTACTAGTAAGTAATTACTTAGACCCAGATGCACCAGATCCTGCACTATATCCAAAAGGTATGTTGCTATGGAACCTACGCAGAAGTGGATTTAACGTTAAGCGTTTCGAGCGTAACTACATTGATACAGCAGCTCTAAACGAGCGCAACGGCGACGAATCAATGGCAAGTTACTACCCACATCGTTGGGTTACTGATTCAGGTAACCAAGCAGATGGATCAGGTAGCTTTGGACGTCATGCACAGCGTAAGAGTGTTACACAGGCACTACAAGCACTAGTTAATAGCAACCAAGAAATCCGTGACGAAGAAAGTCGTCAGTTTAACTTGCTAGCTTGCCCAGGTTATCCAGAGCTAATTGGTGAAATGATCACACTAAACTATGACAGACGCTTAACAGCATTTGTTGTTGGTGATACACCTTTACGTTTAACACCAGATGCAACTTCATTAAATGAATGGGCAACTAACACTAAACTAGCACTAGAAGATAACGATAACGGTGCAGTAAGCTTTGACGAGTACATGGCTATGTATTACGGCGCAGGCTTTACAAGTGACAATGCAGGAAATAACATTGTTGTTCCAGCTTCACACATGGCGCTACGTACTATCATACTAAACGACCAAGTTGCGTTCCCCTGGTTTGCTCCAGCAGGTACAAGACGTGGTGGTGTAAGCAATGCTACAAGTTCAGGCTATATTAATAGCGAAGGTGAATTTGTTTCAGTAGCACTAAACACTGGACAACGTGATACACTATATTCAAACGCAATTAATCCAATTACGTTTATTAGTGGCGCAGGACTTGTTGTATTTGGTCAGAAGACTCGTGCAAGAAATGCAAGTGCGTTGGATCGTGTTAACGTAGCACGTCTAACTGTATACTTACGTGGACAGCTAGAGCTATTAGCAAAACCGTATCTGTTTGAACCAAATGACAAGATCACACGTGATCAAGTCAAAGCAGCAGCAGATGCACTATTATTGGAATTGGTAGCACTAAGAGCACTTTACGACTTTATTGCAGTATGTGATGAAACAAACAACACACCTGCAAGAATTGACCGTAACGAGCTATACTTAGATATTGCTATTGAACCAGTAAAAGCAATTGAATTTATTTACATTCCATTGCGTTTGAAGAACACAGGTGAAATTGCAGCACTAGGTTAATATGCGCATATAATGAGTGGGGAAAGCTCCCCACTCATTTAAGCATAAATACTGTATAGGAGATTATAAATGCCAATTACAACATTACAAAATATTAGTGTGCCTACAGAAGGTGCTGGAAGTAACTCATCATTATTGATGCCTAAGCTACAGTATCGCTTTAGAGTATTACTAGACAACTTTGGTACAACTGGTGGCCCAGACGGTACAAGAGAAGTTTCAAGACAGGTAGTAGACGTAACTCGTCCAAACGTTAGTTTTGAGCAAATGGAGATCCATGCATACAACTCAAGAACATATCTTGCTGGTAAGCATACATGGGAACCAATTACATTAACACTACGCGAAGATGCAAACAACAACGTACAAAAAGTTGTTGGACAGCAGCTACAAAAGCAGTTCGATTTCTTCGAACAGTCAAGTGCAGTGTCAAGTGGTACATACAAATTCCAAACTAGAATTGAAATTCTAGACGGTGGTAACGGCGCTAATGGTGCAAACGTTATTGATCGCTTCCAGTTAGTAGGTTGTTACATCGAATCAGCAAACTACAACTCGTTAGCATATGCTACCAACGAAGCAGTAACAACTACACTAAGTATTCGTTACGATAATGCTATCCAGTTTGGTGCAGACGAATCATTCGAAGGCATTGGAGAAGCAGTTGCAAGAGCAGCAGCATCGGCAATTGGCGGTACAACTGTTACTGGTTAACACGCTTAGTTAAGTTTGGTATTTTATATAGGAAACGAAGATTGTTAATTCAGTCTTCGTTTTTCTTTATATACGCGGATAATTCATAAGGATAAATATTAGTATGAGTTTAAAAGATGCATTCCTATTTAATCTACAATCTGAAACACACTTGCGTGATGCTCGTCACGCACATCAAATCTATACCCAAAATAATTTTGCGTTTGCACCTAAAACAAAATACATGTATCATGTTAGGTTTGACCCTAACGATGAAATTGGAAATAGTGCAACTTCGAATGTTTTTAGATTCCAAAAAGAATTAGGCGTACTAGTTAAAAGTGCAGACTTGCCTAGTTTTAGAGCAAGTGTAGAAAATAAACAACAATACAATCGTAAAAAGAATGTACAAACTCGTGTTGATTATCAGGACTGTAGAATTTCATTTCATGATGATAATACTGGAGTTACTAGAGCATTATTAGAAGAATACTATAGATACTATTTTGAAGACGCTAACAAGGTTACAAATGGTGTCGACGGCGCATACGGTGCTAGAGACAAGTATTTTGCTAGAGTTCCAAATTATGGCTTAAACAATTCCAAACGAAATCCATTTTTTAAAAGCATTACTATATATCAGTTATCACGTAGAAACTGGGTTGCATATACACTAGTTAACCCATTACTTACAGCATGGGATCACGGTAGTGTTGAGTCAGGCGGCACAGACTTTAACGAAAACACAATAAGTGTTGCATATGAAGCAGTGCAGTATACTAGCGGAACGGTTTCAGGAGACACCCCGGCTGGATTTGCAGATCAGTCAGTTGGTTATGATGTAACTCCAAGTCCATTAGGATATCTTGATGATGCAATGATACCTGGAAATTCAGAAAAGGGTCTTCTTCCGTCATTATTGGGATTAGGAACAAGTGCACTATTAAATAAAGCATTTGGAAATAGTAATAGTCCAAGTAAAAATATATTTAAACAAGTTGCTACAGGCGTTATCGGTGGATTAGTAACTAATGCGTTATCTCAAAATAACTTACCAGTTCCTGATAGCCAAAACGTACAAACACCAAGTTCATCGCAATCAAACAACTCTAGAACATTAGATGCAAGCGTTGTTAATAATTTGTTGTCAGACCCAACTGTTGCAGCTCAAGTAAACCCTGCGTTAGTTAATAGCGGAGCACTTCCAAATGTAGATGTTAATGCATACAATAGTGCAAGTTCTAGTCAGAAAGCATCATATAATTCTCAAATACAAGGTGCTATTGCAGCCGGCAATCAAAAATTAACACAAGTTGCATCTAACGCTCTTAAGAATTTAGGATTTTAAAATATGTCAAGAACTGTATCAGATAGTAGTAATAATCTACCAACAGAAATAACTACAGAATTTTTTAATAATTTTTATAATTTAGAAATAAGTTATAATCCTAGCGAAGTAGATGCTGTTATAGGATATTTCCTTAAACGTGGCTTTGAAAAAGTAAGTGCAATTAATACTGCTAGTGTACTATTGCAGCAAGCAAAGATTGATGATTTAAATGTACAACAGTTACTAGATACACTAAAAGGTGTTACAGATGTGCAACTGAGTCTTATTGTAGCACAAATACTTAACTTTAATAGATCAAAAACTAGTGTACTTGGTTTTAGAGATAATGTAAACCAAGAACTATTTGAACAGAGAAATGTTGTAATTTAAAATGGCACGTTTCGCCCAAGGTAAATTTAATCTAAAAAATCCAGAAAAATATATAGGCACTAAAACTCCTACATATCGTTCAGGATGGGAATTTACTTTTATGAAATTCTGCGACGAACATCCTGCAATAACACAATGGGCAAGTGAAGCAGTACGCATACCATATCGCAATCCACTAACTGGCAAACAAACAATTTATGTTCCTGACTTCTTTATTGCATATGCTGATAAAGGCACAAAAAAACGTGTAGAACTAATAGAAGTTAAACCAGCAAATCAAGCAATTAAAGAACGATTGGGACGCAGTAAACATAACCAAGCACATTGGGTTATAAATCAAGCCAAATGGGAAGCTGCTCGTGCATGGTGTAAACAACAGGGAATAACATTCCGTATTGTTACCGAAGACGATATCTTTCATACTGGTAGGAAAAGATAAATAAAACTAGCAGTTAATGGAAAGTTATAATGACTAAAAAATTAGAAGATTTATTGAATCTGCCAGACTCAAAAGAAATTATCGAAGAAGCAGAATCACAAGAAGCAGAACAAAAAAAATACGAAATTGAGCAAGCAGAAACTTTTCGTGACATAGAAGAGTTTGACAAAATTGCTAGCGCATTACCTGCTGTAAAAGGCCTTGGACAAAAAGCAGATGACGAACTAGAAGAAATTGCAAGCAAAGCAATGGAAGCATACGATGATCTAATGGATCTAGGTATGAATGTAGAATCACGCTATGCAAGTAGAGTATTTGAAGTTGCAGGCGGCATGCTTAAAACTAGTCTTGATGCTAAAGTAGCAAAGATGGATAAGAAATTAAAGATGATCGACTTGCAACTTAAGAAACAAAAGATGGATAGCGATAACGGCGCCAAAGGTGATGGCGATATAGTTAATGGCGCAGGGTATGTAGTTACTGACCGAAACAGTCTTTTAGAGAAGCTTAAAGGCATGGATAAAGATAAATAATACATATAGAACAGGGATCATTGCGCAATGAGATCATTTAAAGATATACTAACAGAGTCTAAAAAGACTTATGAATTTAAAATTGGAGTCGCTGGACCTTTACCAGAAGGCTTTG
>Ga0209037_1000533_pt1 | contig 11680 bp, 22 predicted proteins | sample SaaInl25SG_5_DNA_FD_188225 | JGI IMG/M metagenome (GOLD analysis project Ga0209037, IMG submission 188225) | Marine microbial communities from expanding oxygen minimum zones in the Saanich Inlet - ESP_125SG_5_DNA (SPAdes) (version 2) | ecosystem: Environmental > Aquatic > Marine > Intertidal...
TCTTAAAGCCATTTAAATACTCCTGGTAATATCATATCTATATTGTATTTATGCCTTTTGTAAAAAGAACTACTTGTTCTTCTTTAAGAAATATCGAGTGCGCTTTTGTATGTCTTCTTTAATTTTGTCAGTGTCTAATCTAAAGTCAACGTTTACAATATAGTCTTCATATTCTGTAAACATTTCTTCTAAGGTTTCTTCTATATCTAAAGGAGAGCCGCCTTGTTTTTTAGTTTTATTGACGTCGATTTCCCACTGTTTTCCGTCTTCAAAATGCACTCGTATAGAGTGAAGATAGTCAATAGGAACTACCTTCACATCTATATCTTCAAGCACTTCGGGCCAATGATCTATTACCTCTTTGGGCAATCCGGACTTTTTAGGCACTTTCTTTTTTCTTCGCTGTTGTTTTTCTTTTAGTAGGTACTAATTCTTCTGCTTGTTCGCGCAACCGTTTTGCTTCTTTATACATAGCATCGGCTTGCGAACGATATTGTGCCGCTAAGTCTTCGTCACTGATAACACTATCAGTAGGCGATTCTATTGTTTGTACTGATGCTAGATCTTCTACAATAGTATTCTGCTCTTCCTTAACATCTTTAGCAGCTCTTTCTCTATCAGAACCTTGAAGTGCTAAGTCTTCAACACCAACACCTTTTTGTTCTGCAAGCATTTTGTTTAGTTCATCTAACATAATTGATGATCTAGTGTCAGGGGTCATTTCGATTTCGTTAGTTGGCCATTTGCGTATTTTTCCAGTAGTATGGAACCCTGCAAGCATGTTACGTCCGTCTGGCAATTGCGTTCTAGCCATTGCTTCCCCAAACTCGTATGCTTCTTGTCCTGCAGATGACTCAACTGCTTTAATTAATGCATCATGTTCTGAAGCATCTAAATTTTCTGTTTGTACAACTAAGCAGTTTTCTGGTTCACCAGGAACTACTCTGTATGCTACAATTACTTTTCTCTTATTGCCTTTGATACGGCCAATGTGCTTTATTGCCATAGTTATTCTCCTTTTGCTTCCTCCGCCGGAGCATTTTGTGCTGCTACTGCGCTAAGAAATGCTTCTAGCTTATTGTAAGTTTGTCCTACTACAGCCATTTCATTTGCTTTAAATGCGCCTCTAGAACTTGCAACGTCAATGATTTGTTTAATTGCGGTTAGGTCTTGTACAGTAAGATCTGCTACTGCATCGGTTGCTGGTGCTGGTTGTGCATCAGTTTTAGTTTCATCGCTCATTTTGTTCTCCTATTAATTAATAAATGCGCTGTTTACATATTTACTAGTATTTCAAATGTGGACACGCCAAAGTGAAATAACTTAGTTCTTTTGGTTCTTCAAACCCAATCTGTAGCATAGTTCCTAGCTGATTGCTAGTGTCTACGTCTAATGTTTTTCCTATGTAAAATCTACCCTTAAGATTATCTGTGATCCAACGTGCTATACTATCTTGTAAATTATATTTCATAGGAATAGTAATATACTCAAAGTGCCCTGGTGGCACCTTGAGCTGTCTTAAGTGAAATAAGTTAAGGGGATTGGGCTTTTTTATTTTATGCACTTGCATTCTCGTAGTGTGCTGTTTGTCCGAACGGTGCCTGCAAGTTCTTGTCATGATGGCTATGTACAATAAACACTGTGTCGCAGTAGTCTTCGTCGCCCCAGCTGTTCCAAGGATAGCCATCTGTAAACATGATAAACTTCTTAGGAACATAGTCCTGTTCTTTCATGTAATTCCAGTTAGCATCAAAGTCAGTTCCGCCACCACCAAAGATTTCGTAGTCTAGCAAGTCTTCACCACCGTCGGCACTAAAGTCTTGTTCATTATAAACCTTAGTGTCAAAGCACCACAATTTAATTTTGTAGTCTTTGTATTCATCCATAATGCCTTTGATTTCACTTAAAAAGTCACGTGCTTGCTTATCACCAATTGATCCGCTCATGTCAAGTGCTACAGCAATGTCAATGGTTTCATCAAAGTCCATTCCGGGCAAAATAGCACCAGTGTGCCAGCCCTTACGACTTGGACGAGTAAATGTATAATCACTACGAATAGTGCTTTGAATCTGCTGACGCAATAGCTCTCGCCAAGACATTTTAGGCTCTGTAAGCTCTTTGATCATACGTGCAATTTCTCCAGGAGTATTGCCTGCGCCAGCTGCCTGCGCGGCACTAAGCATACCCTCTTTGATCTCGTCTTTGATCTTTTTAAGTTCTTCTTTTGAGTACTTTGCAGGCTTCTTGCTTACACCATTGCCGTTTGAATCTTTTTCTTCTTCGCCTTCTTCACCGTCACCTTCGCCTTCTGCGTCAAGGTGCTCGTCCAGCATCTCGCCTTCTTGCTCTAGTTCTTCTAGCAACTTTTGCAATTCTTTACCGGCTTGTTTAGCATCTTCAAACAACTTGTCGTAAATTTCTTCAGAAGTATCTGCATCGTATTTGAAGTCTTGGAAGCAGTCTACAATACTAGGAGTAGTACCAATGCGATCGCGTACTAGCAAATTATTTACTTTGTAATCAGCGGCAATGTTATACAGCATAGGATGACGATCTTCACGTCGACCTAGGTGATCAAACACCATGTGTAGGATTTCGTGTGCTACAACAAACTCAATTTCTTTATTATCCATAGCATTAAAGAACTGTGTGTTGTAGTACAAGTTTCTTCCGTCTACTGCGGCAGTAGGCAACCAATCGTCTGCTGCCAAAATACGCAAACGTGTAGCCATGTTACCAAAGAAAGGATGACGCAGTAGCAAACCTACTCGTGCAACAATAATGCGATCGTAGACTTCTACACGCATAGCTTCTAATGCTTCTTGTGTAATATTTGGATCTGGAGACCAGTTTTTAAGTTTGCTTGCAGTATCTTTTTTAGCCATTTGCATGTCCTACTTTGCTAGTTTCTATACATATAGTATACTAGTATTTAAGAAGTTTGTCAAGAAAAAGTGGGCCGTTTGACCCACTTTAATACATTAAGCACGTTGAGCGGCAGTAATGTATTTGCCGTAACGCTCGTGGAACTCGTCGAAACATTCAACTTCGTCTGGATCAATTGGAAGACCGTATTGTGTAAGAGCAAGTTTAATGCCCATAACAACTAGCTCAGTTTCAAAATTGTCCATTGCAAAGCGCAGGAAGTTGTTGACTTTGTCGTCAAACTTCTTGTCGTTTGCATCGCATACTTCCTTGAGTTCGTAGCAGAGCGACACTGTTAAGGAATACATAGCACTAATTTCTTTAGTCTTTAGCTCTTTTACTTTTCCTGTCAAGATGTCAGTTGGGTTCGGCATCTTAGAAGCAACTTTACGGTGTGCCATAAATTTTACAGCAAGTCCTTCTCCAATTGCACCGCTCACCAAATCAGTAGTAGTACCTTCGTCTAAGTGATCTTCTAGCAGTTCGCTTACAAATGTCCACGAACGAGGCGTTGCGAACGAACGACTTGGACTCTTAGGATCAAAGTCGTACAAGTCTTTCTTGCTAAACTGTAGAAAACCTACAACGTCTTTGTGTACGTTATTGTTAACAGCCCAATCAAACCAGTCGTCGAAGTTAACAGCAAGTTCTAAGTGAATAAAGCGGTTAGCCAACGGAGCAGGCATACGATATGTAACACCCTTGTCAGCATCGCGGTTACCTGCCGCAACAATTACTACGTTATCAGGCAGTTTGTACTGTCCTACACGACGATTAAGGATTAGCTGATATGCTGCCGCCTGTACACTAGGTGCCGCAGAATTCATTTCGTCTAAGAAAAGAACAATAGTATCATACTTTGATGCCATTTCTTCGTCCGGCAGTTCAGCTGGCGCACCCCACACCATTTTGTTTGAGTTGCTGTCAAAATAAGGAATACCTTTAATATCTGTAGGTTCCCAAAGCGACAAGCGAATATCAATAAGGTGTGAATTTGAAAAGCTGTCTGTAATTTGCTTTACAATGTCACTTTTGCCAATGCCCGGAGGTCCCCAAAGAAAGATAGGACGCTTCTTAGTAAGTGCATGTGAAATCGACGCCTTTGCATTATTGGGCGTAACTTGACGTGTTGCAGTATCCATGGTGTATTCCTCTTAGTTGGATCGTTGCTAATTTCTAACTATGTAACTATAATAACATCACTACAGCAAATGTCAAGAGGTTTTGATAAAAAATTATTCTTTTTCTTGTCTTTTCATTGCTTTTGTTAGACCATACTTACGTATGTCTCCGCTAAACAAGTGCAGTTCTAAAGCCTTCTTTTCGTCTGTAACTACAAGTTCTCTTCTACCTAAGTAGTAAGGGCATGTAATAAATTTATCTAAAAAGATTATAGTTTGAGTAGTAAATTCAAAATCGGGAGGATAAGGAACATCGTATGTTTGTAATTCTATATCCTCTTTTATAAAACGAAAACCTTCGTCTGTAAGTCTAAGACCGCCCTCGTCTTTGGCTCTAGTATTTTGCCACCATTTTGGCATATATTCTTTTAAAGCAGTTTCGGTAATTGCTTTATCTGCTTGTTTTAAGAATATTTTTGTATAAGTTTCTTTCCAGTTCATTCGGTTATAACTGCACCATCTGTTAACATAACAACTTGAAAGTCTTTAGAATTAAACATATCGTTTAATTTTTTTGCTAAATTATGTGCATGTCCTGGATTTGAAAAAGATACTTTTTTATATTTTGGTCCTGGATAATTTGTAAGCATATTTGCTGATTTTAGATTAAACGGTGCGCCCTTATAAAATACCGCCCAAATAGCTTCTGCTTGCAAAACTTGCTCGCTTTTGTAAGTTTTTTTATCTACGTGCTCTAGTAGCACCGTGGGCTTTGGCCTGCTCATATACGTATTCCTTTAGTTATATACGCATATATTTATCTCTTTTTGCAGTTATCTACGTAGTTAACTTACCAATTAGATGTTGAAGATCCAATATTTACTTGGATAACTTCGTCTTCACCTGATGACTTTCTAACTAGAAGTTCTTCTAAGTCACCGTTCATTCTAGTCATAACTTCACCCAATGTAAATGCTAAACGTTTTGCATTATCTATAGACAGTTTTATCTCTCGTTGCTTACTAGCATCTGCGCTTTTAACTTGCGATATAAACTGCTGTATAGGTGCAGTATTAAGTGGTTCACTTTGTGTTGGCACGGCTTAACTCCTGACGCATTTCTATTTCAGTTTTAAAAGGTCCGCGTGTTTCGTAACGTTCTACAGTAATTAGTTTAGGACAAAAAGATTTAACCCATCCCTTGTCAAAGTGAATAATATAGTACCCTGCACAGTATAAGCTCTTAGACTTTTCACTTTTTGTAAACAATGGTAGTTTACGCTTTACATCATACATACTATTAAATGGTCTTGTACTAGTTGGAAACCCGTGTATTTCTAAATTATCTTTAACGTTTGTTTCTGTAATGTTTAGTTTAGCCCATAGCATATCTTTGCCAAAACGTTTTTTAAGTTGATTTTCATTATCATAAAAACGAGTGCCGTCTGACCCACTAAACATAAACTTGTCTTCTGCTACACTAAGGGTGCCTACACGTACACCCTCGTCTTCTACAATCCAAAATTTACCGTCTAATACTTCTTTTGCTTTTACTGTCATTTAGGATACCTCGCTTGTAATGGTTGTGCATAAGATGCTGCCTGGTCTGCAATACGTTGCATATCCCATTTAGCACAGAACTTCATAAGACGCATACCAACTTGAGTAACGTCTTTAGGCTCTACTTGTGCAATAGTATTATTAATTATCTCTCTAATTTCGGGCGGCTGTGCAGTTAAGTCACACAATGTAACATTGCGATTGTAATCGTCTAACACACGATGCTCGTCACCATTGTGATCAGTCCAACGCTGTAGCATCATATTGTTCCAGTTGTAACCTTTTGTGCTCTTATCTTCAAACGCTTCAATTAGTCCAACTTTGTTCTTAGTGCCTTTCTTACGCACACCAGGATATGCACTGAATACATTATCACTCGTGTCGCCACGCATACACTTTTCAAACAACATAAACGCAGGATCAGGTGCAGGCTTTGCTTCTTTAGTTTTCTTGTCAATTACAGGCTTACCCTTGTCGTCAAAGTAACCTTCGTGTGTAATTGTAGTGTTGCTAACGCCGTTGTACTGCTTTACATTAGGAGCAATCAACTGTGCAAAGTCACCGTCTGTGCTAATAATAATGTGATTGTCATTAGGGTGTGCTTGTACCCAACCTGCAATCAAATCATCTGCTTCTAGTTGCGGATGACGCATCATTGTGCAGTTAGTCTTTTCGCCAATAAAGTCTTTAAACTCGTCAAAGATTTCCCAAAACAGCGTGTCTTCTTCTTGCTGTGTAGGAGTCATTGCATCGCGTGTTTCTTGTCTATTACGCTTGTAAGGTTCGTAATAGTCCTTGCGCCAGCTACGTCCTTCTAAGCAGAACACAACATGATCTGCGTTAAAGTCAGTCCATGCTTTCTTAACACTGTTAAGTGTAATGTGTAATGCCATACCTAACTTAGTGTCTACATCGCCACGTACAACGTGTCGTGCTCTAAAGAAAGTGTTTGCTGTGTCTACTAAAATATACGTACTCATTTGTCCTCACATACATAGGTCTTCATATAAACAAGTATACTGTCTATGCTGACTCTTGTCAAGTTTAAATACAGGAATAAACCCAAATAGCTTTTTTATAATCATCCTATTGAACTCTTATTTTTATCAATTGGAACAACATTAATATAGCCGGCCCCTCGAGTAGTATCCATGCCTTCGTCTGCTAACATGTTATATACAATATCACGGAACCATCGATCTACAATTTCTTCTTCTGGATCGTTGTCTACACCATAGCCTGCTTGTATAAGATCAGCAATAAAGTATTCGTTCCAATCCATTTCAAAGAAACCGTTACGAACATTGTCTTCATTAACTTTAACATCAAGCACACTGACCCAAGGTTCTTTCCTGCGTGTGGCATATTCTTTTGGATCTTTCTTTTTAAGAAGTTCCATTTCTTCTTCTTTAATACGTGCTTCTTCAGCTGCCAGTGCTTCTTCCTTAGCAGTAATACCTGTTAAGTCTCTTACTTTTTTATTCCACCAACCCATTATAGTCCTGCCTCTCTTGCACGAACTTCTGGAGTATCAAGTTTTTTCTTCATAGCTCGCTCGTGCTGTTCGTTAATAAATTCATCTGCGTCAAAGGCATTCTCAAGTCCCCCACGCATTTCCAAAGAGTCCGATGTGCATTCTGGGCGAGAATCGCCATCCTTGCTCCATACAGAGCTCTGCAACTTGTCTTTCGTTGAGAATATATTCTTCACTGCGTCCGCCCATAGGCATAAGGTAGACTGGACATTCCACCCCGGCACTCCTGTAATCGTGAACAGCTCGATGAACTTCTTTGACATCGTCTTGATCAGCAACCACAAACTTAAGATACATGTCACTGTTGCTAACGCTAAAGTACTCACTAGCAATATCAGGCTTAATAGCAGTATCTCTAGGTTCTCCCGAAACAGTAAGTTTGGGCGAACAAGAGAACGTGAATTGAATACGATTTTGATTTTCAATGTAATTTCTAAAATCGTCGTGTAAAGACTGTGTTGTGTTTGTTTCAATAGTGACATGTTTTAAATCTCCCATCTTCGGATGTTCAAATAATTCAACGTAAAGTCTTTGCCATGCCAGCAAAGGCTCACCACCTGTTAGGATAAAGTGAACATCCTGTCCGTTATCCATAGTCCATTTAGCTTCTGGTAGTAAACTAATAATATGTTCTACTACTTCGTCTACTTCCGCTAGTTTGTTAAAGTCTTTAAACTCGGGATAGATACTTGCATAAGTATCACAACCTGTGTGAATGATAGGCAAGTCTTCAAACTTTGCTGTAGTTTTGTGAACATCCTTAGCAATAAGTTCTGCTACTTCTGGATTATACTTAATACCTGCCTTTTGTTTTTCATCACGCATAGGCTCATTTTTGCCTAAGCCAAAGTTCATACAACGAAAGTTACAACCAAATGTACGTAGGAATACACTGGGCACTCCTACAAACCTACCTTCACCTTGTACGCTATAAAACGCTTCTGAGTATCTTAGTTTCATTAGCAGCTAAACTCCTGTTGTAGTTTAATGTTGTCAAAAAACTCTTTCTTTGTACCAGGATCGTCTTTGAATGAACCCTTTAGCACAGTTGTCTGTGTAAGACTGCTATGTGCCATAATGCCACGATTCTCACAGCATCCGTGTGTTGCTTGAATATACACGCCCAAATGTTCTGCACCAGTTGAGTATGCAATTTCACGTGCAATATCATTTGCAAGTTCTTCTTGCAGTGTACCACGGCGAGCGCACCACTGTGCAATACGTGTGTACTTAGATAGTCCAATAAGTTTATCTGCGGCAATAATACCAATGTATGCAACACCGCTTACTGGCTGGTGATGATGACTACACATACTCTTTAGTTCGCTACGTACAACAAGCATACCTTCATAGCGATCTTCGCTGTCATTAGGAAATGCAGTTGCATCTGGACGATAGTCATAACGTCCTGCCATAATCTCATTAAAGTACATCTTAGCCAGTCGACGTGCTGTACCTTTGCTGTTAGGATCAGTATGCCTATCAATTACTAGTGTGTCTAGTACAGTTTCAAAAGCCTCTGTAGCTTCGTCAATCAGTTTTTCTTTGTCGCCGCTCTGAAGCAAGCGAGCAATATTGTCGCCAGCCCAGTAACGCTTGTCTGCGGCTTTACAGCGTTCAATAATTTCTTCGTATTTTTTCATTTGTTTCTCCGAGTTAAAGACGAGGATGTCATAAAAAATGGTACACTCATATTATTAAGTATACCATATATTTAGGCAATTGTCAACCATTACTTAAAATAAGTATTAAGAATTTCAAGTTGGTCGTGATATTCTGCCATAAGATTAAGTTCTTTCTCAATCGTGTCCATAATGTCTGAGTGTTCGCCTACTCCTACAGGATTATTTAGGTAAACCTCAACGTTCATGCGATGCTTTTCAATATGTGCAACTGCATGATTTTTTAGTGAATTAATCATTTGTTCTCTCATTATACTTCCTTTCAGTATTGCTGTTTTGACGGAATGACGCCGCGAACGCCGCCCCTTGGATTTTCGCAGTCACCGTCTCTACGAAAAATTACATGCAAGTGTGGATACATACAAGTTTGTCCAGCACTTTCTCCAATATTTAAACCTATGTTAAATCCGCTTATTGCATTTTCAGCAACAAAGTTGTCATTACCAAGTTGTACAGCAAATTTAAAACACTTTGTTAAATCTTCTAGTGTATTTATTTTAGGAACTATTAGCATATGTCCTTCTGTGACTGGATACTTATCTTTAAAAACTATAAAATCTTTAGTGTTTAATTCAATATCTGTCCAAGGAGCTCTTCCTTCTTGTTGTGCCTTTTCTAAGGTATCAAATTCCATACTCTTTTTCCTATGTAAAGTTATTTCCTAAAGTCAACATATGCAGTAGGTCTACCAAAAAAGTCAGGCATACCATTCATAGCTAAACTATATCTAGGTGTATCTAATTCTTGTTTTTTAACAGCATGAACTAGTTTTCCTGGAAACATAATTAAATGCCCAACTTCAATCGGAAATTCTACTGCCGGAATAATATCTTTTTCATCAAAGTCTACCCCATATCTGTCATAAACTGTAGGATGTTGAAGAACTAAATTACTTCCTTTAGACAAATGTATAGTAGCTGCCAAATAAGAGTTTTGATGCATATGGGGGATAATATGTTCGCCTTTTTTTAGTTTGTTAGCCCAAGAACACATTATTTTTATTTCACCGCAACGATGATTTTCTTCGTTTTTAAAGATATTAAATGCTTCGATAACTTCTTCCTTTACATCCTTAAGTCTAGGATCTTCCAATATATTTTGTTCATTTGTCCAACTAGCTCTTAAAGAATTGTCACTCCACTCATTCCAAGTACATTCGTTATCTATAATATTAATTATTTCTGCAATCTTGCTTTCAGTTAACGAAGGAAGTTTAAAATTTCTTACCGGAATTGGAAAAATCTTAGCAGTTTTACTCTCTAATGTCATTGGCCTACATTCTCCCAAGGATATACAAGCCAAGCAGGATCTTCAGCTTTATTAACTTCATGTGTATAATATCGTACACCGCCAAAGTTGCTAGATAAGTTTTCTGTAATAGTAGCAAAGCGTACATTGGCCATATCGCCTTCCCACACTGCGTTCCAAGCATTGTCTTCGTTGGGGAAACAACTGCTCTGCCAGTCTTGCTTGATCCAGTTAAACGTAGCACCAGTATCGTTGATGTCGTCTACGATAAGAATATTTTTACGTTTCTTATTATCCCAGCGACTTTTAATAAGTTCGCGTTCTTCTTCATCTACATAACCAAATGCATCTTCTGCCATCCAAAGATTACTTTCTGGCCCCATACTGTCATCACGCAAACTAACCTTTAGTGCTTCACAACGAACGTCCAGCATGTTGCTGAGAATGGTAGCAGGTACGTTGCCACCTCGTGTAATACCTACAATGTAATCAGGACGCCACGCATCTTTGTACATTTGTAGTGCAATGTTAGTGCAAGCGTTTTCAACGTCTTGCCAACTGTAATAATGTTTCTTAATCATTTAAGCATCTCCAAACTTGCAATTTTACTAATCTTTTCACCAAAGTCTTGATCTTTAGTAACAATGTAGGTAGATGTGTCACTGCGATCAGTCTTACGATCATATCGTCTAAACTCCACAACTTGTCCGCCTACTGCTGAGAACACACGAAAGTTTAACACAGGTTCGGCCTCACAAATTTGTGCTTCTACATCACGACTAGCAGTAAGTTTCATACTAACTTCACCGTCGTAATCGTTAATCCAATTGCGGAGTTTTCTTTTCAACCACTTCATTTTGATTCCTTAATCGCTTCAAATGTAGTATATTTTGCAAGTGCTGCTTCGTACTTGTCCTTGAGTTCTTTTAGTCGAGGATACTTGGCTTCCATGTCTACATCACGCTTTAATAATAACAGAGCATCACGCATTTCGTCAATCTCTCGCATAACGTCTCTGCCATTTACTAACAGCGGAACGTCAACACGCATACTACCATTCTCGCCACCGTCGATAGTAATCTTAGCATCTGCAATGCTTGTAGTATAGTTACTGTAAGAGATAGTTGTGTCTATTGTATTAGAAAGGAATGTCGTCATCAATCTCTCCTGCTTTTTTCTTACCTTCGTAATCTTGTTTCACCATATCGTATACGCTTTTGAAGTTTCTCCATACCTTTTCTAAACTGGGATACTCTTTGCACATACGTTCAACTTCATTAGGATCTATATTCATATTATTATAGATCCAATTGACGTCAATGGTATCAGTAGTAAGTGTACTAGTATCAATAGTATACGAGCTGTCGCTATCACCGCTTATAGTAATATCACTAATATTGCTATTCCAGTACGTAGTAGTTGCACCGTATGTATCATCTAAGTTAATAGTAATAGTATCGTCTTCCATTAGTCCACCTAACCCTAGTTCGTCTAGATTAATTGTAGATTCATCCTTTGATTGCGTCATACAATGCTGCTCCGCTAAAAAATTCTTTGTTTAGTTTTGTGCGTTGCTTTTCAAGACTCACAAGATAATCATCATAGTTTTCC
>Ga0209037_1000538_pt1 | contig 11650 bp, 11 predicted proteins | sample SaaInl25SG_5_DNA_FD_188225 | JGI IMG/M metagenome (GOLD analysis project Ga0209037, IMG submission 188225) | Marine microbial communities from expanding oxygen minimum zones in the Saanich Inlet - ESP_125SG_5_DNA (SPAdes) (version 2) | ecosystem: Environmental > Aquatic > Marine > Intertidal...
GTCTCAGGAGCGGTATCGGCGATTGCCCAGCACACCCTGGTGCGGGCGGGATTGGTGGAGCATTTCCAGAAGGTTCTTGCGGGGTGCGAAAACCCGGGCATCATTATGGAAGGCCGGGACATCACCACCGTCGTTGCCCCGGAGGCGCCGGTAAGAGTGCTGCTCACAGCCGAAGAAAGTGTTCGGATTGCGCGTCGTGAGGCCGAGATGCAGGGGGGCACTGCCTCCCCGGTGGCTCAATCGCTAAAGGCGCGCGATGCCAGCGATTCCAGCGTGGTCGATTTCATGAACGCTGCACCGGGGGTCACTGTGTTGGACTCGGGCCCTCTCAGTTTTGACCAAACCGTGGATTCTCTCCTGGGTATCATCGCCGACGTTCGCGACGCCTCGTGAGTGAAGAAAACAACGCGCCCGAGGAATTTGCTGAGCCCGGAGAAGTTGATCCCGCACTGGTCGAGCGGCTGGAGGCCATCGATGATGACGAAGGCGAGCGGCGAGCGAGTGCATTACGCCAGGGGCTTGATGATTACGAGCTAGAAGATGATGACGTTGAGGTCATTGAGGGGCACCTCGATGATTCCGTCGACTATGTCGAGGGCACGGCCCTGCCCGTGCTGGCCGTGGTGGGTAGACCGAATGTGGGCAAGTCGGCACTGGTAAACCGCATTCTTGGTCGTCGAGAGGCGGTTGTCCAGGATATGCCGGGGGTTACCCGAGACCGAGTCACGTACAAAGCGCTGTGGAACACGACCGCCTTCACCCTGGTGGACACCGGGGGATGGGAGCCCGATGCTAAAGGAATCTCCCGATCGGTCGCGCTCCAGGCGGAAGTCGCTATTGACTTAGCCGACGCGATCCTGTTTGTTGTCGACGCAACCGTCGGCGCCACCGCCACCGATGAACAGGTGGTCAAGTTGTTGCGTCAGACGTCGAAGCCCGTGATTTTGGTGGCCAACAAAGTGGATGACCAACGTCACGAAGCCGCCGCGAGTGTCTTGTGGAACCTCGGGTTGGGGGAGCCGCGCACGGTGTCTGCGCTCCACGGCCGCGGTGTCGCAGACTTGCTCGACACGGTGGTGGGCATCCTTCCCAAGGAATCTGCCGTCGCGAAGGTTGAAATCGGCGGACCGCGGAGGGTTGCCCTACTCGGGCGCCCCAATGTGGGCAAGTCAAGCCTTCTTAATAAAGCCGCGGGCGAGGAACGCGTTGTCGTCAACGAACTGGCCGGCACCACACGGGACCCGGTCGATGAACTCGTGGACATCGCCGGCAAGACCTGGAGGTTCGTGGACACTGCGGGTATCCGTCGTCGAGTGCACATGCAACAGGGTGCGGATTTCTACGCGAGCCTTCGCACTACTGCCGCGCTGGAAAAAGCAGAGGTTGCGGTAGTCCTTCTGGATGTCACCGAACCCATCAGCGAGCAGGACATTCGGATTATTGACCTGGTGTTGGAATCCGGTCGAGCCCTGGTGTTGGCCTTCAATAAATGGGACCTACTCGATGATGACCGACGGCGGTATCTGGAGCGGGAAATTGATCAGGATCTCGCTCACGTTGCGTGGGCACCACGCGTGAATATTTCTGCGACTACCGGGCGCCATCTAGAAAAACTCGTGCCAGCGCTCGAGGTTGCTCTGGCGTCATGGGATCAACGGATTCCCACGGGAAAGTTCAATGCCTTCCTGGCGGAGCTTGTGGCCGCCCATCCGCACCCTGTGCGAGGTGGCAAGCAGCCTCGGATTCTTTTTGGTACCCAGGCTTCGACAAGGCCCCCAACCTTCGTTCTGTTCACCAGTGGCTTCCTGGACCCGCAGTACCGACGATTCATTCAGCGCCGACTCCGAGAAATTTATGGTTTTGTGGGCACACCCATCGTTACCAATATGCGTGTGCGCGAAAAGAGAAGTCGCAGGAAGTAATTCATGACTAAACCCCCACCGCTGCCTCCACCGCATTTGCGCGATCCGGGGGATGCCTGGGTGGAAGGCCCGGATGGTCGAAAGTACTGGGGGACGTTCGGTGCAGCAGGGCTGTTGATTATGCATCCCAGTTCTGGCGTGCTTCTTCAGCTAAGGGCTGACTGGTCGCACCAGGGCGGCACCTGGGGGATTCCCGGGGGAGCGCTGCGTCAGGGCGAGGATGCACTCCAGGCTGCGATTCGTGAATCGCAGGAAGAAGCGGGAATCCCCGACGGCGCCCCCCGAGTGGTCGGTACCAGCGTTTTTGACCTCGGCTTTTGGTGTTACACCACCGTGCTCGCCATTGCGGATACCTATTTTGACCCGGTTATTACAGACCTGGAGAGTGCTGCCCTCGAGTGGGTCGCTCTTGATGACGTTGACCAGCGCGACCTTCACTCCGGTTTTGCGGCTTCATGGCCTGAGCTCAGGGAGCGTCTTCGCAGCGAGCTTTTCTGATGCTCTGTTACTTGCATGCGGTCTCTTGTGGCCTGGTTGATGGAGACCTTGTTCAACTGGGGCAACTTCGATAAGCAAGACTTTGATTTGTCTATCTTTTTCTGAGGAACCCGTTTTTGCCATGGCACTGCGGGGGTGTTGAGCGAGGTAGGCTTTTGGTGCAACGAGTGTTCGTTGTCTGCCACGGGCTGTGGCGCAGCTTGGTAGCGCACTTGACTGGGGGTCAAGGGGTCGCAGGTTCAAATCCTGTCAGCCCGACTGTGATGAAGGCGGTCGATTAGCCTTTGCGGTTTATTCTCGTCGCACTTCGGATAGCGGTGGAAATGTTGTCAGAGCACAGCGTTCCACATCAGCTCTCCGGGCCGAGAATCCCATTCGTGAAGAACGTTTTCTACCGAGTCGACCGGGAAAGTCGTGATGAGCTGACCGCCAACTGCATAAGCGAGCGCAAATGGACCGTGGTTCTGCTCTCGCCCGAGCGCAACCGAGCACCGAGAGCCTCCCACCATTTGCAGTCGTGTTGCCCCTCGTGCGAGCAGAGCTGTGGCTGCGGCGGTCACCCTTTCCAGGAGGCTAGAGGAGCCTAACCACGGGAGAAAAGCGGTGCCTCCGAGACCGTAGGCTCGCGCAAGGTGCAAATCAAGCCATCGGTCTCGTTTGAGCCCGAATGGTGTTTGCGTGGTGGAGAGCAGGTAGCCGTAGACATGCAGCAAGCCCGCATTCCCGACAGGCCAATGAGCCTCAAGTCCCGCCCGGTCATGTAGCGCATCAAAAAGGACACGTGTTACCACCGGTGTGTGCGTAAGTTCGTCGATCGCAGTTGAGCGGCCCCAGGCGGTGAACCTTCCTGTCGAAGCATCCTCGTCGATAGCCTGGCCCAGCCAAGTGTGTTCAGAGAGAACTTTTTCTGGCTCGAGCTCCGCATGTGCGGCAGCGGCATCCAAGATGCTTATCATTAGGCCTGAGCTTAGCTTTAGGTAAGACAGATTCAGGCCCTTTTTTCTACTTCGGTTTTCGCGTCTATCTCCGTCTGATTAGTATGGAGGAGTTACTCCATGAAACTTTGTGAGTTTTTCAGTCCGAAGGAGCTTGATGAAGCCAACCATTCTGTTGGACTTCGACGGGACGCTCGGGCTCGGCAACGGCCCGGTTACTGCTTACGCGAGAGCAATTTCCTCGCGTGCGGGGGGTGAGGATTTTTTCTCCCGCGCCTGCTCTGCAATCGTCGCGTTCGAGGCGGGGGAGGCTGACTATCTTGACGGCTACCATGCTGTGGCCAAAATCGCCGAAACCGCGGGCATTTCGGCCGAGATTCGATCAGCAGCGTACCGGTCTTCTCGTGAGGTTCTTGGCACCAATGAGGCACCCGTTGACCCGCCGGCAGGTCTGAACGATTTTTTTCAGGGCATCAGGGGACGAGCTCGATTAGTGGTCGCGTCTAACGCCCCAGGCTCAGGGATCCTAAGGCTGCTCCAAGAGTGGGGCGTGCTTGGTCTCATTGAGGCAACTCACTTCGCGGTTGGAAAGCCAGACGGCCTCCTTCCCATCGTTCAAGAGGCTCTAGAGCTCGGGCCGGTTCTGTCGGTGGGCGACATTTATGCCTTCGATCTCGCTCCCGCGGCTTCTCTCGGTGCTTCCACTGCTCTGGTAGGGCCGACCTCTCAGTTCTCGCCTAGCCAAACGACCATGCGTGGGCGCAGCCTGGACAATCTCTACCCACAGATTACGGATTGGGTTGATCGTGCCCGCAAGACTGCCTTATAAATTTTTGGATTCCGCATGCGGAATCCAAAAACCACAACGAAAGGGAACTGTGAAAAAGCAACGAAAGGGAACTATGAAAAAGCAACAGTCGCTCCTCCTGGCAGGGGTGGTAGGCATTGCTGCCTTCACCTTGATTGGATGCAGCTCGGCTGCTCCTGAGGCCGCTGGAGAAGCCAACGAAGCCACCGAATCCAACGAGGCCGCTGAGGCGGCCATGGAATGGCCTGAGTCGATTACGATTTCGCTCGTTCCTTCTGTCGAAGGTGAAGACCTTGCCGAGGCGCTGGATCCGTTGACTGGATACCTTGCCGAAAATCTTGGCATTGAGGTGAACGGTGTGGTGGCTTCCGACTACTCCGCCACGGTCGAGGCCCTTGGTAGCGATCAGGCTCAGGTGGTCATTACTGATGCAGGTTCGTTGTACAACGCCATTGCGCGCTACGACGCGCAACTTATCCTGCGGGACATTCGCTTTGGAGCAACGTCGTATGCGTCGGTGGCTTTCACAAACAACCCTGACAAGTACTGCGCGGATGCGCCTGTGAATGCGATCTACCCTGCGAGCGGTGTGGAACTGTCCTATTGCAACGGCATCGAAGAGGGAACTGCTGCCGGAGTGGGCCAAGCCAGTCTTGACGCGCTGAGCCTGGTAGAGGATGGCACTAGAGTCGCGCTGCAGGCTGCTACCTCTCCCGCGGGATACCAGTACCCCGTCGTCGCTATGCGAGAGCTTGGGATTGATACGGACGCTGACATCGTTCAGATTCCTGTTCAGGGCAACAATAATGCGGTTCTCGCGGTCTACAACGGGGACGCCGAAGTTGGATTCGCCTACTGGGATGCTCGCACTACGGTCACCGAAGAAGCTCCAGACATTGCTGAGAAAGTCGTTGCTTTTGCCTACACGGACATGATTCCAAACGGTGGTGTAGCGGTTTCCCCAGCGCTGCCAGCTGATTTGGTTAGCCAGCTGACGGAACTCCTCGATGGTTACGCAGACTCCTCTGAAGAAGCTGCTGCTGTCATGTTCGATCTAGTTGGCCTCTCTGACTGGACTAGTGAGACGGCGATTGAGGAGATCACTCGCTACGGCGAGATTCTCTCTCAGTTCTCCAACTAATTTCTTCAGTTAGAAAGAGTCCATTTATGCGGTCTAGTCCGCTCCGCTCGGTGGCCGAGGCAAATCCCTCGGCCACCGAGTCGTGGTCAATCCACCTCGATAATGTTTCTGTCACCTACCCAAACGGCACAACGGCGCTTCAGGGAATTTCGCTCGACATCGCGCCGGGCGAGATGGTTTCAATCGTGGGACTGTCTGGCTCGGGAAAATCGACCCTTATTCGGACCATCAATGGTCTGGTGCCAGCGACCAGCGGAACCGTGACGGTTGGCCCTCACAACTTGAGTGGCCTCCGCGGTCGCCGTTTGCGGCAACTTCGCGGGCACATCGGCATGATTTTCCAGGGTTTCAATCTGGCAGATCGAGCGAATGTCTACCGCAACGTTCTTGTGGGGCGATTTGCACATTCCCCGACTTACCGCTCGCTTCTTGGCATTACCACCTCGCGTGATCGTGAATTGGCTCTGAGATCTCTGCAGTCAGTAGGCATACTCGACAAGGTCTGGGCGCGGGCGGGGCAGCTTTCGGGCGGTCAAAAGCAGCGCGTCGCGATAGCGCGAGCGTTGGCGCAAGAACCAAGTGTCATGCTCGCCGATGAGCCGGTCGCGAGCCTAGACCCTCCCACCGCCCACGCCGTCATGAATGACCTGCGTCGCATAAACGCCGAGCGGGGGCTCACGGTTGTTGTCAACATTCACCTAATGGACCTGGCTCGCGCCTACACCATGCGCATGATCGGGCTTCGCAATGGCGAGGTCGTGTACGACGGGTCCGCCGTCGATGCGACAGAACGTGACTTCGAAGAGATCTACGGACGGCCAATTCAGCCAGACGATCGACTAGGTCAATGAGTTCGCTACCTCTCGAAGCAGAGTTGCCGCCTAAGCCCCGTAACCACCTGCGAGCTGCCCTTGGCGTTGCCGCGTTCTTGATGCTCACAATCGCCACGTGTGTGCCCGCGATTGGCGGTATCGAGATTGACCTTCGTGCGATTGCTCGAAATTGGAGTAATGGGTCAAATTTGCTTTCTCAGATGCTCCAACCTGATTTCACCTTTCTGCCCCGGACTATTGGGCCGATGCTAGAGACCCTACAGATGGCTTTGGTCGGAGCCGTGGCTGCTGCATTCGTCTCGGTGCCTCTGACCTTGTGGGCGGCGGCGCCCACCAACCCTAATAAGGCGACGCGCCGTCTCGTCCGGACGGTCATTAATATTGTGCGTTCGGTGCCCGACTTGGTGTACGCGACGGTGCTGGTTGCGATGATTGGTGTGGGCGCACTTCCGGGGCTGTTGACTCTGTTTTTGTTCAATTTGGGGGTGGTTGTCAAACTTGTCTCGGAGGCAATCGATTCTGGCGACCATTCTTATATGGAGGCAGGCCGCGCCGCAGGCGGCTCGCAACTTCAGATCAATCGGACTACAGCTTTACCGCAGTCATGGCCGCTTTTTGCAAATCAGTGGCTCTACGCTCTCGAGCTCAATGTGCGCATCTCGGCAATTCTTGGGATCGTTGGTGCGGGTGGGATTGGTCGCCTTCTCGACGAGCGCCGCGCTTTCTACGCCTACGACGACGTGGCAGTAACAATCCTGGAAATCCTTGTCGTTGTTGTGTTGATTGAATTTGCTTCGAACAGCTTGCGGAAGCGGCTCGTATGAATGCGGCCTCCCAACCCATTGCTCCACCTCGGCGACCTTCGCGCATTGCGGCCTCGCTGTGGGCTCTAGGTGTTGGTGTGGTTGTCATTTTTGCAACGATGGGTCTTCAAGTGGACTGGAGAGAGTTGGGAGATTTGCCGGCTCAAGCAGCACGCTATGGAGTTCTGATGTTCGCCGAACCTGATTGGGATCGATTGCCTCGCGCACTTTTTGAGATGTGGCGGTCAATCTCAATGGCCTGGATTGGAGCGATACTGTGCGTTGTTGTCTCAATCCCATTGGGAATGCTCGCTGCAACCAACCTTGGGCCGACGTGGATCCGCTTGCCACTCCGTAGCATTTTTGCGGTGATTCGGGCGGTGCCCGAGGTAATCATTGCGCTGATCCTGCTCACCGTCACCGGCCTCACACCTTTCACCGGCGCGTTGGCGCTCGGCATCGCAGGAATCGGCACACAAGGAAAATGGGTCTACGAGACCATCGAGTCTGCCGAAGAGGGTGCCTCTGAAGCTGTCCGAGCGGCAGGAGGGGGGACGGCAGAGGTAGCACGATGGGCGTTGTGGCCCGCGGTAGCTCCGGCTCTGATGTCTTTTGCCCTCTATCGTTTTGAAATCAACATCCGCACGTCCGCGGTACTAGGTTTGGTGGGCGCCGGTGGGGTTGGAAGCATGTTGGCCAACTACACAAATTTCCGTTCCTGGGACACCGTGGGAATGCTGTTGATTGTCGTCGTTGTCGCGACCATGGTGGTAGACGCAATTTCAGGCGCAATTCGTCGGAGAATTACCACAGGGAAGCTCGTGAGCGAACGGAAGAGAAAGAGAAATCAGCCCCGCGTTGGATGATCTGTTAGCGACTATGGCCTTCTGGTGCCGATGCTCCCCAGACGAAGAAATAACCGACGCCCGTTATCTGCCCGGCGGGCGTGTTCCCCATGATGTCCCCGTCGGCCCCATGTATGTATTCGTTTGTCGGGTTTTGCAAATTTTTGGTTGGTCGACACGTCCGGTAAAGCGTTGCTCAGCGGATGCCGGTGAAGTTTGAGGTTGGAACTGGGGGTCAAGGGGTCGCAGGTTCAAATCCTGTCAGCCCGACTGGGAAGTAGAGGTTTCTTTCGCCACTAGCCCTGGTTTTCACCTCGCTTTGCTTTGCATAGCCTCGGTAGTCAGCAGCTAAGAGCAACTGGTGGGTTCTATTGGAGTCTGTCGTGCGCCGTTTGCTGGCAATGTTCCATTTGGGGCTCGAAATCTATGTGAGCGCCATCGTGGTGGTGGATCATCTGCTAAGTTTCCTCGACATGAGAAGCCTCGTGGGGTTGAGCGTTGTTTCGCTGTTTCTGTTGGTGGCTGCGTGTAGCGCGGAGGAGTCAATGTCCTCTGTCAGCGGCATGGAATCAGCCGTTGAGGAGGAGTCTGCGCCGCCCGAGACCTCAAGTATTGAGGTTGTTGAAGAGTGCGACCCGTTGGTTGCTCACCCCAAGGGTGCGTTCGAGTTTGACCCGCAAGTTGACGAGAGCCTGCCAGAGTCGTGGCGCGCCGAGTTTCCTGTGATCTTGGCTACTTTGCAGGCGATTGCCCCCATTTCACCGTGTATTCATGATCTGAGAGAAGATCCGGCGAAGTCGCCGATGAAAATCTACGCCTGGAGTAGTGCGGTAGACAGCCCCTTCGAAGACGAGCGACCAGGAATGGAGGGGGCGAGTGTTTCCGGTGATGGAACGGATACCTGGATGGTCCTGGAAATTCGCTCAGATGAGTTTGAGTACGACTCCCTGCACAGATACTCCGTCGTCGCGCATGAGTATTGGCATGTTTACCAGCGAGGTGCCTGGAGGGCGCAGGGTCTTTCCTATCCGGACTGGATGTGGGAGGGTGGCGCGAAAGTGCTGGAAGAGCTCTATATCTCGGAGCACTACGGGCGAAGCGAATTTGACCGTAACTTGTTCCCGGTAGCTGCGACTGCTCTTGCCAACCCGTCAGATTTTGGGCTTTACGCCAACGACGGTGGTGCTGTCGGTGGCGAGTACGACATCAACTACAACACATCAGCCTTCATGCTCCTGGCATTGACCAAAGAACTGCAAGAGCGTCAGGGACTTACTGAGGTGGAGTCCCTTGGGCTCGTCTTGAAGGCCCCTGCCCCACGCGGTTCGGAAACACCATTCCTGGACGTTTTTGGGATGAGCCTGGAGGGTTTCTACGCTTCGCTTGCCCAGTATCCGGCAGTGGCGAGTGGTGAAGATTGGTTTGAAGGACCCGTAGTCGACGCCTCGGTTGTTATGCCAAGCAAGGGTTTGACTCTTGAGGGGATTCTGCAGCCCGCCAACTAGGGGTGCGGAAAGAGCGCGGGGTACCTCAAACATCGGTGGGGATACAGTCCGTTGAGGGCAGGGGGGCGTTCACCATTGCGGGTTCCACCACCGATGAGACTGCGGAAACGCTTGCGTTTACTCGGGATGCACCGGTCACCTTCAGTGGTGAGGGGTTCATGCCGGGAACCCGGGCAGATGTGTGGTTGTTCTCTGACCCGACGCTTCTGGGAACAGTCGATATCGCAGCGGATGGCACCTTCAGTGCGAACTTTGCCGTGGATAGCAATTTTGTTCCTACAGGCGATCACACCCTACAAATTCAGGGTGTGGGCGATGATGGCTTCGTCAGGGCCGCCAACTTGGGTGTTGTGGTCAATGACACGGCGAGCACACCCGTTATTCCAGCGATTGACGATCCCTTCGGTTGGGCGCCAGTCATCTTCATAGCGATTTCCCTCGGGGGACTGCTGGTGTTGATGGGTGTGATGGTTGCTCTTCGCCGCCGGCAACGATCCGCCGGGCGATTGGCGCCGGTCTCCTAGGGGTTTTCTTCCCAGTTCATCTCCGCCAGGAGAGCCGCCCTGCGCGACTCTCCTGGCGGGTTGAAAGTAACGGGAGTGGTGGGCGCGCAATCAACGCAGGTCCAGCGAGCGAGAATGCCCCCGCTGCATAGGGCATGAGCGTCGTGGAACCAGGCGCCAGGGTGTGGTGCTCGCCACTGTCCATCGTCAGGTTTTCTGGGGTTGATAGTCCCGGGTGGGGTCGACTTCTAGCTCGGTGAGGACTTCCTCCGTATCCACCGATACAGGCCCACCTTGTGGGCGAACACAGCAATCACCGCAGCCGCGAGCGCCGGGAGAACAAACCAGACCATGACGGAGCCGATGACGGGGGCAGCTTCGTTACCGACCGAATCGAGAACAACGTAGGACAAGTAGACAAGATAGAGCACGAAGAACAACGCTCCCTCCCAGCGGGCAATTACCAAACCTGTGAGGGCAAAAGCCGTGAGCAGAACTGCGGCAGCGAGCAAAATGGGGAGGTTCATCGTTATCGCGTCGCGGGGGACAGGGATACCGCCGGGAAAAATGATGGCAGGAAGCCCCAGCACTAAGCCAATGTTGAAGATGTTGCTGCCCACAATGTTTCCCAGGGCGATGTCACCCTCGCCCCGCCGCAATGCACTGAGAGATGTCGCTAGTTCGGGAAAAGACGTTCCGATGGCAACCACTGTCAAACCCACCACCAAATTGCTTACCCCGAGGCCAGTGCTGATGGCTACGGCTCCACTGACGATGAGTTGAGAACCGATCGACAACAGTCCCACCCCGGCTACTATCACCAGCGCTGCTCGCCAGAGACGGTTTGCCGGTCTCGACGCGGGAAGAATCTGCATCGCTCTGTCAGCTTGTCGAACCCCTTGGAGCTCCTTGCCCAGTCGGAGCGTCGCGTGAATGACCAGGGCAAGCAGGAGGACGATGCCATCGACCCAGCCGACATTTCCATCCAGGCTAAACAGGAGAAGCAATAAGACCATGCCCACCATTACGGGGATATCGACGCGTGCGGTGTGACGTTTGATGACGAGCGGACTGATAGCTGCTGAGAGGCCAATAACCAACAGCACGTTGGCCACATTGCTGCCTATCGCTGTGCCGATGGCGAGACTTGGTTCGTCGCGAATGAGAGCCCCAAACGACACGGCAAGTTCCGGTGTGGAAGTGGCGGTGGACACGACGATGAGGCCAATGAGGAGACGGGACAAACGCGTGTTGGAAGTAAACGCAAGTGCGCCACGAACAAGCACTTCTCCACCCAGCAGCAAGACGATAAGCCCTGCCAAAACCTGGGAGCCTTCGAGGAGGAACATGCCCTCAGGCTAACTGTTTGCCTGTCCCCTCGACGTTAACCGTAATGAGGCGCTTGTGGCCCGCACGGGGCAACAACAAAATTTGATCCGGGAGGCAGGCTTGCTAGAAGAGCGTTTCCGGAAAGTTCCTCCTGCGGATCATCTTTTCTATTTCGATCAGGATAAACACGCCCGCCGCCGTCGCAACGACGGCAAACCAGGTATCCGGAGGCAGGGGTGTGCTTCCAAAGATTGAATTGAAGGCCGGTACGTAAACAAAGGCCAGCTGCAAGGCGATCAAAATCGCTAACACCACCCACACCAGGGGGTTGCTTCGATGTCTCTGAATATGGAGGGCTGACTGCACAAAGCTCCGGTGGTTCAACAGGATGGCCATTTCGATAACAACCAACATCGTCACCGCCGCGGTCTGAGCCTCCCCGACACTTACGCCCTGGCTCAGCTGCCATTGAAAAATGCTGAACGTGGCCACAACGGCTAAGGCCGAGACAAGAATGATGCGCAGGAG
>Ga0209037_1000544_pt1 | contig 11568 bp, 6 predicted proteins | sample SaaInl25SG_5_DNA_FD_188225 | JGI IMG/M metagenome (GOLD analysis project Ga0209037, IMG submission 188225) | Marine microbial communities from expanding oxygen minimum zones in the Saanich Inlet - ESP_125SG_5_DNA (SPAdes) (version 2) | ecosystem: Environmental > Aquatic > Marine > Intertidal zone...
GCAAACTGTCGACTGTAACTATTAAGATCTTCTGTAGTTGAAACGATGGAATCTTTGTTTTTAACACTTATCGCATCTTTAATTTTTTCAATAAGCTGGTTTATGACCAATTTATTTTCATCATTCAATAAATCCTCGTTCTCTTTCACAAATTTATGGGTTGCATAGATAAGCTGTTCACCTTCGGTAGTCGCCTCCGCAATACCACGTCGGTCCATATCCTCTTGGGCATTTACAATGCTTGCTTCTAGCATTTGTTTTATCTGCATATCGCTCAGTCCATATTGCGGTTTCATTTGCACTTCTTGCTTAACACCGCTGCGTTTTTCCTCGGCACTTACCTGCAGAATACCATCAGCATTGAGCATAAAGGTCATCTCCACTTTAGGCAGTCCAGCCGGCATGGCCGGAATTCCGCTAAGCACAAACTCCCCGAGCTTACGATTATCAGCTACCATCTCCCGCTCTCCTTGATATACATTAACCGCCAAATTCACTTGACCATCTACGCTTGTAGTGTATTCTTTTTGGAGCTTTGTAGGGATTTTATTGTTGCGTGGTATCAATACGTCCATAAGTCCCCCCAAAGTCTCAATGCCGAGCGATAAAGGTGTTACATCCAGCAGTAGCATATCTTTTCTATTGCCAGCCAATATATCTGCTTCTATAGCTGCTCCCATAGCAACCACCTCGTCTGGATTGAGTTCATCGTTTATGTGAGCTTGGCTGAAATATGTAGCTACGCTATTCTTGACTAGAGATGTGCGTGTACTTCCACCCACTAGGATTACTTCTTGTATAGCATTCACCTCTATTTCTGCATCTGATATGGCACTTTTACAGCTCACTATGGTTTTATCTATAAGTGGCTTAATGGCGTCATTTAGTTGCTCCACATTGAGTGATAAGTTTACCTCTACACCATTTAAGGCTATTGTTTTAGTGTAATTATCGTGATGAGATAGGTGTTTTTTTCCTTCTTCCGCAGTAAGCCTAAGTAATTGGTTTTCACTTGAACTTAAGTTATCAAGACTATGTTCCTCAATCCAAAGAGCCATTATTGCCTTATCAAAGTCATCTCCACCTAAGTAGGTATCTCCATTGGTAGCCAGCACTTCGAAAATGCCATTTTGGATATAGAGAATTGATATATCAAAAGTTCCACCGCCCAGGTCATATACCGCAACAGTTTTACCTTCTTCTCCTTTTAGCCCAATTCCGTAAGCCAAACTTGCAGCTGTGGGCTCATTGATAATACGCAGTACGTCCATTCCCGCAAGTTTACCAGCATCTCGTGTTGCCTGCCGCTGTGAGTCATTGAAATAGGCTGGTACAGTAATTACGACCTTTTTTACAGAGTTGTCAAGTTTGTCCTCTGCTACGGTTTTTAGCTTACGCAAAATATGAGCAGAAAGCTCAATAGGAGAATATTGTTTCCCACCTATTTGTACTTTTACAAGTTGATCTTCAGTGTCTACGATGGTATAGTTAAGGTTATGATTCAAATTTTGAAGGTCGTCATAACTTTTACCCATCAACCGCTTTACGGAGTAAATAGTATTCTCAGGTTGGTTTACCATTTGGGCAATGGCTGCGTGACCTACAATTATATCTTGGTTGTCGAAGTATAATGCACTTGGCACTATACTGGCATCATCCTGGGTGATACAGTACGGTAATCGATCAGACTCATTTATACTCGCAATCAGACTATTGGTAGTTCCTAAGTCTATACCTATCACAGCTTGGGGCTTGGTGATAGTTCCTGAGTTCAAATCGATAGATATTCTGGCCATGGTGCAAAGGTATTTATTCTGTTATCAAGCAATTAAGAAGCAGAGGTATAAATTTGTTTGTAATATTCGATAAACAAGGAATCTGCTTCAGTTGTTGAGTATGTGAAAGAATGTATAATAATGTAGTACTTTTTGATGGTGTGTGTTCGCTGTGTAATGCTAGCGTAGACTTCATCATACGCCACGAAAAAGGAGACAAACTCACGTTTGCTTCTTTACAATCCGATGTGGGGAAGGCTATCATAGAGAAAAGTGGAGTTGAAGTAATACCGGATAGTATATTGTTGTACAACGATGGGAAGTTGCTGGTAGAATCTACGGCGGTGCTTTGTATTGCTAGGTTCTTAAAACGGCCATATAGCTGGTTAAATTTTCTCAGTATTGTGCCTATGAATATACGAGATACTGTATACAGACTTGTAGCACGCAATAGGTACAAATGGTTTGGAAAGCGAGATACGTGCAGAATTCCTACACCTCAAGAAAGAGATAAGCTGTTAGGCTAGTTTGTTGGCCAACTGACCACACGCTGCATCTATATCCTTTCCCCTACTTCGGCGAATATTGACTATCACCTTCTTACGCTCTAGGTAAGCGGCAAAGCGTTCTATCTTTTCTGTAGAACTAGACCTGAATTCAGCTAAGTCGATAGGATTATATTCGATCAGGTTTACCTTACACGTGATTCTGTTACAAAAGGCGACCAATTCTTCAGCCTCTAGCGGGTCGTCATTTATATCGTTTATCACACAATACTCGAGTGTGACGCGAGTCCCTGTTTTATCGTGGAAATAATTGAGAGCTTCTACAAGGTCATCTAATGAGTTACTATCCGTTATAGGCATAATCTTAGCTCGCTGCTCATTATTGGCAGAGTGGAGTGATAGGGCCAAATTAAAACGTGCATCATCATCTCCTAATTTTTTAATCATTTTGGCTATTCCCGCAGTGCTCAGTGTGATACGTTGTGGACTCATTCCTAGTCCATCTGGAGAGATAATATGATGTATACCACTCATAACGTTGGCATAGTTCAGAAGGGGCTCACCCATTCCCATTAGGACAATATTGGTGAGGTTTATACCATATTCTTTTTGAGCTTCTTCACGTAGTATGGCTACCTGATCATACATTTCATCAGTTCTGAGGTTACGTTCGCGTTTCATAAATCCTGTAGCACAAAACGTACAACTCAAGCTGCACCCCACTTGGGATGATATACACGCCGTAACTCTATCGCTCGTAGGTATGAGTACACCTTCTACTAGGTGGTCGTCATTCAACCGGAAAGCATACTTAATAGTGCCATCGCTACTGCGTTGCGAATTGGCGATGGTCATTACGGGGAAGGAAAATTCTGCTGCTAATTTTGCTCTGAAGTCTTTGGACAAATTGGTCATTTCGTCAAAAGATCGAGCACTTTTTTGCCACAACCACTCCCACAGTTGATTGGCTCTGAACTTCTTTTCACCTAGACTTTCGCATAGGGCTAAGAGTTCTTGTTTAGTAAGTGAGCGAATGTTTTTCAAGAGGACAAAGATAGGCACGAATTTTTTGCACAAAAAAAGCTCTGATGAATTAACATCAGAGCTTCAAATATTTTAAAGCGACTTAAATTAGTCTACTTTGTTTCCGATAGAAGCGTTAACAAAACTGTATCCGCCAACTACTTTGCTGTACATTACAGGTACGATAGATATTTTACTAGCATCCCATTCACTATCTACATCGATAGAAATTTCACCAGTAACATTAGTACCTACAGCAAGACCTTCTACAGCAGATCCATATCCTTCACCCGCAGTAAGTTCTTTTCTAAGTACATTTTTGTGTAGTGCACCGTTTCCTTCTGAGTGACCCGCTTGGTATCCTTCTACTTTATCTTCTATTACGTATATAGCTAAATATGGAGCGGTAAGATCTGCCCACTGAGCTACAGCATATTTCATGTTGATTTTGCCATCTACTATCTCGTAATTTAGAGTAGTATTAGCAACTACATCAGCTGCCGCGTGTGCATTTACTCTGTCGTATATTTCTTGTTCCTCAGCAGCAACGTTTACACCTGCAGATCTATCGATTGATGTTACACTGCCGTTTGCACCGAAGTGTGGGTAACCAGTAGCACCCCAAGCATTTTGCAATGTTGTTGATTCGCCAGTAATGTAATTTTCAGCAACGAAGTTTTGACCGTAAACAGTCATAAAAGTTCCGAATCCTTCAACGCCATCCTTAAGAGATGATGCCATTTGCCATCCCCAAGTACCACAAGGAGGGCAATTAGTACCACTGAATTTAACAACCATTGATTTGTTCTCTTTCAAAACAGAAGCTACAGCTAGTTTGTCTGTTTCTTCTTTAGGAGTTGTAGTTGTATCATCCGGACCACAACCAAAAAGAAACATAGAAGCGATTACGCTTAGTAAAAATATTTTTTTCATTCTATATAAGTTTATTGAAGCCCAAAAGTATACTAATATTTTGAAATCAGAGAGAGTCTTGTGTAAAATCTGCAATCTAGAGGTCAGATTATTAAAATTTTAGGATCGGTTATTGATATTCGATACCGTTTATGGTCAATTTTTTGGTAGAACCAGGCTCACATCTACCAATAATCTTTGCTTCTACGTTATAACTAGCTGCTATATCAATGAGTTCTTGTGCTACTTCTTGATCACAATACATTTCTAAACGATGGCCCATATTAAAGACCTCAAACATCTCTTTCATTTCCGTTCCCGTTGTTTTTTGTATCGTATCAAACAATGCAGGAATAGGTAATAAGTTATCCTTGATGATATGGAGTGGTTTGTCTAAAAACTTCATCACCTTAGTTTGTGCACCACCTGTACAATGTATGATGCCGTGAATGGCAGATTTTAACTGAGGATTAGCTACTACGTCATTCAAAATAGGAGCATACGTGCGTGTAGGTGAAAGTAATGCCTTTCCAATATCTACGGGTGTACCCTCTAAGGAGTTGGTTAGTGAAAAGTTACCACTATAGATGTATTCTTCGTCCGTATTGGTGTCAAAGGATTCTGGGTATTTGCTATAGTATTCATGAAAAAGCAAATCGTGCCTTCCGCTAGTAAGTCCGTTAGAACCCATCCCTGCATTGTATTCCTTCTCATAAGTAGCTTGCCCATAAGATGAGAATCCTACGATGACATCGGTAGGCTGAATATCAACCTCTAATATTTCGTCTCGTTTAGGTCGGCACGCTACTGTACTGTCTACTATGATGGTTTTTACGAGGTCTCCTACATCTGCGGTTTCACCTCCAGTAAATTTTATCTTAGTCCCAAAGGACTCCATCGTATCAATGCACTCCTCAAAACCATCTATAATTTCCTTTATAACTGTACCAGGAATAAGATGTTTGTTTCTACCAATGGTATTGGATAAGAGAAAAGGACCAGTTGCACCTGTACAGATGATGTCATCTAGGTTCATCACCAACGCATCTTGGGCAATACCTCGCCATACGCTAATGTCTCCAGTTTCCTTCCAATACAAGTATGCTAATGAAGACTTAGTGCCTGCACCATCCGCATGAACGATGTTACAGTAAGCATCGTCATCGCCTATATAGTCTTCTACTATTTTACAAAAAGCGTTTGGAAAAATACCTTTGTCTACATTGGTTATAGCCTTATGTACGTCTTCCTTTTGAGAGGAAACGCCTCTCTTCTCATATCTACTCACAGGTAATTTCTTATTCTTCGGTATCTTTCAAGAGCCAGATTTTGTCCTCTTTTATTTCGAAGTCTACATATTCACGGTCAAATATGTTGTATCCTAGTACTGCTGTTTTGCTTTGTACCATCTTACACTTCACTTTTTTGTATACCTTGTCATTTATCTTTAACTCAGGTAGGTTAAACGATGTGCCGAATAATTTCGTTCCGTCTGCGAGTTTTATTTTCTCACCTTGATCTCTGAAATCACTTGCCTTGATAGCACCAGACTTAATCAATTGCTCTACTAACGACTGCGGTACAAGGGTTCTTCTCTCCTCTCCATTGTACGCGAATTTCACTTTTTTACGACCAATGTACCCGTATAAGCTGTAGCTATCGCCTCTTCCTTTACTCAATGGTATGAAGTCATACTTGGCCATCAATTCATTCTCAGCTTTTTTCACAAGTAAAAGGCTATCCTCAAGTGCTCGGGCATTCATAAAGCTGTCTATGTCACCTTTGGTTTTGATAAGGAAATCACGTTGTTGTGTTAAAAGATAAGGGCTGTACACTGAGCCACGTCCGTTAAGTGCCTCATCGTTACGTTGAGTATAATCTACACCGATGTTCAATACGTCAAAATTACAGTTCACAACCTTGATTGTTGTTCTTCTGTTTTGTTGATGTTCATCTTCTGAACAAGAACTTTTTACAGGACCTTCACAAGGACAATCGGTTACTAACTGGCTCTCACCATAACCTCTCGCCTCTAGTCTAAATGGATTTATTTTACCTTTCTCTACTAAGTACTTAATGGCTTCGTCCGCACGTTTTTGCGATAGGTCTCTGTTGTACTCATATGATGCTCTACAATCTGTATGCGAACCCAACTCTACGGCCATACGTGGGTATTTTTGTAGTGTTTTTATCAAATCATCTAAAATAGGCTCCGCATCTTCTCTGATATCCCACTTGGCGACATCATAGTAAATAGGCAATACAAACACGTCATTACACGTATTCTTCATACAGAAATCTTTCACGTGCTGACACTCCAATGAATTCTCTACATTCATTGTGCTTACATACTGTGGCTTAGCATCATAGTAGTATGCACTTCGTTTTGACACTTCAATAGTGTACTCTCTGTTTATTCCTAAATCTGTTTCATAGTAACCTCTTTCATCTGTGCGTAGTCTGATTTTGGTTGAGTCTACATTGTTACTAATAAGTACAAGAGCTTGAGAAATAGCCGTTCCGCTATCGCAATCGGTTACTTGCCCTTTGAGTTTACATTCGATAGGCTCCATCGTAAACTCAAAAATATCATCTTGATTTTTGGTTCTATTGGAAGTGAAAAAACCGTGCTCTTTAGTTGCATCCATTATGATGCCGAAATCATCGCCGCCAGAGTTTACAGGACTTTTCATATTGCTTGGGTCAGACCAATCCATGGGTCCTTCACCATCTTTTCTACTTTCAAAAATGTCTAAAGCTCCAAGCCCTGGATGTCCGTCTGAAGAGAAATATAGTGTTCCGTCTGTATGCACATAAGGGAACATCTCATTACCCGTAGTGTTAATGGCAGGGCCAAGGTTAACTGGTTCGCTCCACGTTCGACCTCTACGCACGAAGGTTACCATCCATATATCCTTGGTTTTTTCTAATACTCCCGTATCTCCATATCCACCTGGTCTATCAGAAGCAAAGTACATTGTTTTGTCCTTGTCTGCGAGTACTGGGTGACCATAATTCCATCTATTGTTTCCTTCGCCAGCACAAAAATTCAATGGATCAGGGTTCATTTGCCATCCTTTTCCTGCTTTTCGTGCCTCGTATATCTTACATTTTGGCTCTTTACCATTTACTCCGTTACACTGAGTAACATACATTTTAGATTTACGTGAATTAAATGTTACGGTACCGTCGTTGTACTTGGTGTTAAGACCTTCTACTAACTCTGGCTTACCCCACTTTACTTGACCTCTAGAACCTGCTTGTTTCACTTGCCACACGTCTGTAAAACCTCTAAGTGTTCTGTCGTATTTACCTTTGGAAACATTGCCCTCCGAACGGTCCGAAGTAAACATGATCGACTTATTTTTTCTATCGGCCCAAACCGGCGAGAAATCATCTGCTTTTTTGTCGTTAGCAGGTTTGAATGACTCTACGGTATATCGTGATTTTTCTTCTTTCCATACCAAAGCGTTTTCACAACCTTCTATCATCAACTCTATGCGGTCATCTCCGGGTTCTTCTTTTTGGTAAAGTTTGAAGTAGCGTATAGCCTCTTCATAATTGCCAAGTTGTTTGTTGGTTTGTGCCAGTCTGTAAAGAATTTCAGGATCTTTAGCACCATAGCTCTGTGCTTTAGCGTACATCTTTAGTGCTTGCTTAGGCTGGTGATTATATTGGTAACTTTCAGCACTTCTGAAAGCCGCCGTTTGGCGTTGGTCTTTTGGTATGTCCGTGCTACTGGCCAATTGTGCATACATATCAGCAGATTCAGCATAGCGTTTATTGTTCATTGCTTCTGCTGCTTTTTTCATGGTAAGCGACTTACAGCCAGCTAATAATGAAAGTATAAAAACAGCACAAATAAGCTTAAAAGCAAAAGTATTTTTCAATTTCATTGCGTAAATAGAACGTCAAAAATCCAAAATTCCGTACCCAAAAACAAATTTATAATGAGATATAAAAAAAAACCGAGCTATTGGGCTCGGTTTTTAGTGTTATGAAGATGGTAATTACCTAATAAAAAGTAATTCTCGGTACTTCGGTAATTGCCAGTTTTTGTCATCTACCAATTGTTCTAATTTGTCTGTATGGTATCGTATATCTTCAAATGATTCTTTAATATCATAGTGGTAAGAAACCGCCATTTCCTCGGTGCTATCCATAGCATTCGCTTTTTTACGAGCTTCTATCATTTGATCTGTTTTTTGCTTAGCGGCATCTATATGCTTAGAAACCGCCTCTATCAATTCTGACTGAGCAGCACCTGCTTTTAATCCTGCATCTTTGAGTGACTTAACATTATTGGCTAACGAAGTAAGATAATCGATAGCAGGAGGCAAAATGTGAGAGTAAACCAGCTCGCCAAGTACGCGTCCTTCTATTTGTATTTTCTTAGCATAATCCTCTAGCATTACTTCATAGCGAGCGTGTAGCTCCTCGTTAGTAAATATGCCGTTGTTTACGAACGTTTCTTCGGCTTGCTTGCTGATGTACGCTTTCAGAGCCTCTGGTGTGTTCTTGATATTGCTTAGTCCTCGTTTTTCAGCCTCTGCAGCCCACTCATCACTATAATTATTTCCCTCAAAAAGAATGTTTTGTGAAGATTTCAAGGCACTTTTCAATTCAGCTATGATAGCCGATTTTTGATCTATTCCTGATGCTATTGCAGCGTCTACATTTTTCTTAAATGCAATCAACTGATTTGCAACCGCAGCATTAAGTGCCGTCATAGGTTGTGCAGAGTTTGTGCTAGAACCTACCGCTCTCAACTCAAATTTATTGCCGGTAAAAGCAAACGGACTTGTTCTGTTACGGTCAGTGTTGTCTCTTAGTATCTCAGGTATTTTATCAATGTTGATTGATTTTTTGTCACCCGTATTATCTGCGGTACCGTCATTCATAAATGCTTCTAATACTTCGGTAAGTTTAGAACCGATGAAAGCAGATATGATTGCTGGAGGAGCCTCATTGGCACCAAGTCTATGATCGTTAGATGCAGAAGCGATACTTGCTCTGATGATGTCTGCATTGTCTTGTAAGGCTTTTATCGTATTGATGAAAATCGTTAAGAACAACATATTAGAATTAGGGTCTGTACCTGGAGATAATAAGTTAACTCCCGTATTGGTAATTAGTGACCAGTTATTGTGCTTACCGCTACCATTTATTTGAGCAAAGGGCTTCTCGTGGAATAATACTCTGAAGTGATGCTTGTGTGCTATTTGGTCCATGAGGTCCATAAGCAACTGATTGTGATCAACCGCAAGATTCACATCTTCGAACATCGGTGCACACTCATATTGCCCTGGAGCAACCTCGTTGTGTCTTGTTTTCAAAGGTATACCCAACTTGGCTGCTTCTATTTCTACCTCATACATGTAATTAAATACACGATCTGGAATAGAACCGAAGTAGTGGTCGTCCATTTGCTGACCTTTAGCAGGGGCGTGACCTACTAAGGTTCTTCCACACATTACCAAGTCTGGTCGTGCATTGAACATAGCCTCATCTACCAAAAAGTATTCTTGCTCTATACCCAATGAGGCAGTACAAGAAGTGACTTTTTTCAAGAAATATTTACAGATATCGGTAGCTGCTTTGTCTACTAAATTTACAGACTTAAGCAATGGTGCTTTATAATCAAGGGCCTCACCGTTATATGATACAAATACGGTAGGAATACAAAGCGTTTTGCCCGTGGTGTTTTCGTGAATAAATGCTGGTGAAGAAGGGTCCCACGCTGTGTAACCTCTTGCTTCAAAGGTGTTTCTTAGTCCACCATTTGGCAAACTAGATGCATCTGGCTCTTGCTGAACTAATGCATTAGCCGAGAATTTCTCAACTGCTTTGCCATTGTCTGGCTCATAAAAAGAGTCGTGCTTTTCGGCAGTAGCTCCGGTAAGTGGTTGAAACCAGTGAGTGTAATGCGATGCACCCTTACTTAGAGCCCATCTTTTCATTCCTGCCGCTACGTGCTCTGCCATTTTTCGATTAATGGTTTTGCCATTGCTAATAGCTGCACTTACAGATTCGTAAGCCTCTTTGCTTAAGAAATCTCGCATAGCTGAGTCATCAAAAACATTTGATTTGTATAACTCGGTGAAAGAAACTTTGTGCTTAGCAGAAAACTTGTTTTTTCTGTTTGTCGCTGTTTTTATTGAATCAAATCGCATTTTATATACTATTTATGGTGCAAAAATATTTTTTTGCTGCGATTTGACGCCCAATGAGGCCTTTTTGTGAATAATTTTACAAAAATGACATAATACTACAATCCACCCTCTTTTAGCTTTTCGGCATTTTCTGCCATCTTGAGTGCGTCTATGATTTCTTGTATATCGCCATTCATCACACCATTCAGATTATATAACGTCAAGTTGATACGATGGTCGGTTACTCTTCCTTGTGGGTAGTTATACGTTCTTATCTTAGCCGAACGATCACCCGTGCTTACCATTGTTTTACGTTTGGCTGCAATGTCTCCATTACGTTTGAGTAGCTCAATATCATATAGCTTAGCACGTATCATGTCCATAGCAATTTCTCTATTGGCTAGCTGCGAGCGTGCTTGTGAACATACTACTACTATGCCACTCGGTTTGTGCGTAAGCTGTACCTTGGTCTCTACCTTATTTACATTCTGACCACCGGCTCCACCACTTCTTGATGTTTGCATATCGATATCAGCAGGGTTTATAACGAGGTCTATTTCTTCTACTTCTGGCAGCACAGCTACTGTAGCTGCAGAAGTATGTACTCTTCCTTGAGTCTCCGTCTCCGGCACACGCTGCACGCGGTGTACTCCCGCCTCAAATTTCAATGTGCCAAAAATCTCAGAACCCTCTACCTTTACTACAATCTCCTTGTACCCACCTGCTGTACCTTCTGTGATATCCATTATCTCATGTTTCCATCCTTGACTATCAAAAAACTTGGTGTACATACGGAAAAGATCACCTGCAAAAATACTAGCCTCGTCTCCACCTGCTCCGGCACGTATCTCTACCATGGCATTTTTATCATCCTCTGGGTCTTTAGGGATGAGGAGCATTTTGATCTCTTCTTCTAGCGGACCTTGAAGAGCGTTGAGCGTTTCAAACTCTTCTTTGGCCATCTCCTTCATTTCAGGATCATCACTTTCTAGCATTTCTCTGGCCTCGGCCAAGTTGCTTACCAAGTTTTTGTACTCAAAATAGCGTTCTACTATCTGCTTGAGGTCGCTATATTCTTTGTTTAGCTTGGTAAATTGCTTCATATCCGAAGCCACCTCTGGACTACTGAGTAGTAGTTCTACTTGCTTAAATCGTGCGTATATTCCCTCTAATGTTTCGAGCATAATTGAGGGGCAAAGG
>Ga0209037_1000553_pt1 | contig 11481 bp, 8 predicted proteins | sample SaaInl25SG_5_DNA_FD_188225 | JGI IMG/M metagenome (GOLD analysis project Ga0209037, IMG submission 188225) | Marine microbial communities from expanding oxygen minimum zones in the Saanich Inlet - ESP_125SG_5_DNA (SPAdes) (version 2) | ecosystem: Environmental > Aquatic > Marine > Intertidal zone...
GTCAAGCCGACCCAGCCTTCGGAGCCGGCATACCTGACCGTGGCTTCGTCCAACACGTCCAACGAACGGATGGACGCAGGAGCCTCCCAATGTGTCCATTTTGGGGTGCCATCTTGAGGTGATGTGCCGCAGGAGGCCCAAGCGACCGAAACCAGCAGGAGAGTGGCTCCGGCTTCAACAATTGGCTTGGCTTTGGGAAATGAGGGGCGGAGGAGCATGGTGCGAAAGTGTGAAAGAATTGGCGTTGTCCGTGAACAAATCCCGCTTAAGGGGGCAAACTTTTGACTGGAAAGAAGGGAAATTGCCAACATGACCTTCCGTTCTCTTGGTGTTTTGATGGTGCTCCTCGGAATCGATTCCGTTTTCGTTTGGAGCCAAACCCCTTCATCGCCGTGGCGTGTCGTCGAGGCAGGAATTGCATCCGCGCGTCCATCGCAGCCGATGCCTGGCGTCACGGTCCAATTTGGATGCAACCCAGAACCAAAAGCGTTGGGGGCCTTGGCATCTGACGTGAACGGCGAAGTCCCTGATTTGCTTGACGCCAGTGCCTGCCCTGAATCGTGTTGGGCTTCGTTCAGTTTTGTCGGTTACGAAACGCAAACGTGGTCGTGCAAGGAATTGGCCGAACGCGGCGGTGTGGTTTCGTTGGCCATGCAAACCGAGGCTTTGGACGCGGTGGTCGTCACCGCGAGCATTTCAGGATCAACCGTTCAAGAAGAAACCGTGCCGGTCACGGTGCTGAAGCCCTACCTGGCAGAAAGTGCGAATGCGCTCGACCTCAAGGGCCTCGTGTCGAAAACCCCAGGCGTTTCCATTTTGGACGGGCAGGTGAGCATCCGGGGAGGAAGCGGATACAGCTACGGGGTGGGAAGCAGGGTCCAAATGCTGCTCGACGGCATGCCTTTGTTGTCCGGTGATCTTGGTGAAATTTGGTGGTCGTACCTGCCCATGGAACACGTGTCCCAGGTTGAAGTGGTCAAGGCCACAGCCTCATCCATGTACGGGTCCGGAGCGTCGAATGGGGTCATTCACATGCGAACGGCATGGCCGGGGGCCGAGCCAGAAACGGTGGTCAGCGTGTTCAATGGCGTCTACCACGATCCCGACTCGACCAGTTGGCGGTGGTGGGACGCGAGCTATTCACCGGTGTCCAATGGGATGAGCGTTTCTCACCGACAAGCGTTTGGGAAAGTGGACGTCGTCACGGGCGGAAGCGTGTTTTCCGACAAGACCTACCTCTCGGTCGGGCATGAGCAGCGTCTTCGCGCCAACGCAAAAGTGCGGTACAGGATGTCCCCGCTGTGGCAGTTGGGAGGTGCGGTTCAAGGCCAGTACCAGCAAATGGGCAGGTTCATTCTTTGGGACGATTTCACCACAAGTGCCTACTTGCCAATGGAAGGGACGTCGAGCGAGGACCGGTGGGCGAATTGGCATGCCGATGCCTGGGCCAAGCGTTCTTCCTTGAAGGGAGGGACGCATCACATGAACGCTCGCGTCTACCAAACCTCGCGCTACGGAACGGGGCCCGAACCGACCATGACCAGCACCTTGGGCATGGGCCAGTACCGGTACTCTCGCACGTTTGGAGACCACCTTACGTTGCAGGCAGGAGGGTACGCATCGTTCCAGAGGTCATTCTCGAGCTTGTACCCCGGCATCCAGTTGCTCACGTTCAATCTGGCTCAATTTGAACAAGTGGAATGGGCGAAGAACGGTTGGAAGTTGGGAGGGGGGGTCCGTTTCGAAAGCAACCGCAACCCCGGTGTTTTTGACGAGGGGTCGGGGCCTGTGTTTCGGGTTGGGGTCAACCGTGAATTGACGCCGACCACCAACGTCCGTTTCTCGTACGGCGAGTCCTTGCGCTTTGCTTCCCTGGCCGAGAGATACGTGGTTGGAAGTCTGTCGGCGGGCATCAACATTCAAGGAAACCTGGACCTTCAAAGCGAATCTGGGAACAACTGGGAGCTTGGGGTGGTTCAGGAACTGAAAGGAGATGCGGGCAGCATGCTCCTCGAAGCGTCAGCCTTTTTGCTGAATTACGAGGAGATGATCGAGTACACGCTTCAGGCGGCCACGGATTCGAACGGCACGATCATCATCATCGACGGCGTGCCTCAGTTTTATTTTCAGCCGTTGAATTTGGGCCGAACTCGAATCGCCGGTTTTGAGTTGAGCGCGACCGGTGAGGGAAAGGTTGCGGGCATTCCGATTCGGGCCATTGCAGGGTACACCTACAACTACGCCGGGGACCTTTCGAACGACCCGGCCCAAGACAGCTTGAATGTGTACTTGAACAACTTCTTTCAGTCGTTTGGGGAAGCACGAGACAGTTTGGTGGCGGCAGGGTCGTTGTTGAAGTACAGGAACAAGGGAGCATTGAAGGTGGATGTGGAATGGGACATGGGGCCTTTCACCGCGGGTGTGGCCTTGAATCACCAAAGTTTCATCGATGCAGTGGACTGGTATTTCGAGGAGCTGATCAGCGGTTTGGTCAACTACCGGGAGCAATTCCAAAACGGAGCCAAGCGCTGGGATGCCCGACTCTCGTACACGGCCCCCAAGGGCCAGCGATTCTCCCTGGTCGTGAACAACTTGGCCAACGGTGTCGTGAGCACAAGACCCGGGATCATGGGGGCGCCGCGGCACGTGATGCTTCGGTTTGACACCACGTTTTGACCGTTCATGCCCTTGTCGTGCAACCCTGACTTCCCGCCACAAGTCCTCCTTAGGAACCCGCTACCTTTGCACCCACAACTGAAATGAAACCCGCATGATGATTCACACTTTTGTCTCTCGAATTTCCTTGGCTGCATTGGCCTTGATTTCCTGTGGTTCTTTTGCCGCACAAACCCACCTTCCGGGGGAGTTCATCGTCATGTTTTATGGTCAACAAGATGCAGCGAAGTGGGGTGGTGCCCGCGGTTTGGAGCATGTCCAAACCCTTTCGCCTCGTGCCGGCATCCACCTCTTTCGCCTTCCAAGCGCTTCGACGTCAGCCCAAGACTGGGAGATGCTTCGTGAATTGCGTCGTGATGAGCGGATCGAAGCCGTGCAATTCAACCACGAGGTCCAGAACCGCGAAACGCTTCCCGACGACCCGCAAATCGGCCAACAATGGCATCACGTCGAAAATGGCGACCACGACATCGACAGCGATTTGGCTTGGGACGTCACCACGGGCGGTGCTGCAGCCGACGGTTCTCGCATTGTCGTGGCCGTCCTTGAAGGGGGAGGATCCAACTACAACCACGTGGACCTCATAGACAACCATTGGGTGAATGAGGCGGAGATTCCCAACAACGGGGTGGACGACGATGAGAATGGTTTCGTCGACGACTACAACGGCTGGAATTCGGGAAGCAACAACGACGCCATCGCAGCAGGAGGCCACGGCACCTCTGTGAGCGGCATGATTGGTGCGGTGGGTGACAACGGCAACGGTGGTGTCGGGGTGAACTGGGACGTGGACATCATGCAGGTGGACATGGGAGGTGGTCTCACTGAATCCAACGTCATTGCAGCTTACAACTACCCGTACGAGATGCGTGCCATTTTCAATGAGAGTGGCGGCGAGCGCGGCGCGTTTGTGGTGGCGACCAACGCCTCTTGGGGCATCGACCTCGCCAATCCCGCGAATTATCCCGTGTGGTGTGCGTATTACGACGACCTCGGCGAGCAGGGCATCCTCAACTGCGGTGCCACGGCCAATGCCGAATACAACATCGACACTCAGGGTGACATGCCCACAGGATGCAGTTCGCCCTACATGGTGGCGGTGACGGCGACCAACGACAACGACGTGCGCACGTTCTCCGGATACGGCGCAACGACCATCGATTTGGGGGCACCTGGCGAAGCCGTGTTCCTCCCCAATGGGTCCACGGGCTACGGCAACACGAGCGGAACGTCCTTTGCCAGCCCGTGTGTGGCAGGCGCGATTGCACTCGTGTACAGTGCGCCATGTCCAGACCTCATGGAACTTGCGCTCAGCAACCCGCAAGGCGCAGCGGATGTGGTGCGCGGTTACATCTTGGATGGCACGGATGAAGTGAGCAACTTGATTGGGGAAACCGTCACCGGAGGCCGTTTGAACGTCAACAATTCTCTCGGATTGGCGCTGGCCAATTGCGGCCCCATTGAGTGCTACCCAGATTCCATTTATGCCTCTACGGGATGCGTGTACAATGCAGAGCTAGACACGGTCGTCACGGAGATTGAGCTTGGTGTGGAATTGACGTCCTTCCTTTGCTCGACCAGCACCATCTGCGTGTGGAACGCGGTAGACAGCATCCAGGACAACTGCGATTCCATTGCGGTGAATTCAGGGGACACCTACCTCCTTTCAGGAATGCACCCAAGCACGCACTACGAGTTGTACTACACGGTGGATGCATGGGGCCAATACCCGATCATGATTGAAACGCCTGCTTGCGATTCGTTGGTGCCAGGATGCACTGGTCCAACCGCATACAATTACGATTCGGCCGCCACCATCGACGATGGCTCATGCGATTTTCCTTGCGTGGATTTCACGTTGAGCATCCTGACGGACTGCTGGCCAGAGGAAGTGGGGTGGGAGCTTGTGTTGGGAGATACCGTGGTGGCGTCCGTCAGCCCCGGAACCTACGGCGACGAGGAAACGGAATACACCTTTGAGCAGTGCTTGACTGAGGGATGTTATACGTTCGTGTTGACGGATGAGTACGGAGATGGGTTGAACGGCGCAGCGTGGACGCAGTGTGGTGTGGATGGTTTCTACGCGGCGGTGGACTCTTCGGGAATGGTGTTGTTCCAAATGAATGAGGCTGACTATGGCAGTGAAATCCAGCACGAATTCTGCCTGCCCGCCACATTTGGCTGCACCAATCCTGAAGCGTGCAACTTCGACGACAACGCCAACACGGACGACGGGTTGTGCGAAGTCCCTGGGGATGGGTGTGACGACGGAGACGACGAGACGGTGTTCGACGTGATCGGCGAAGATTGCATCTGTGTTGGAGTGACTGCGGTCCCGGGTTGCACTGAGGAAGAAGCCTGCAACTACAACGAGTCCGCCAACGTGGATGACGCTTCGTGCTACTACTTGGGAGCAGGAAACATCACCGGGCCGTTGTTCCCATTCGCAGGGGACACGGCGACTTACACTTACAACGGTGCGGTCGGTGATGCTTTCGAATGGACGGTTTCAGGGGGTGAGATTCTCGAGGGGCAAGGAGAAACTTCGGTGACGGTGGTTTGGGGTGAGGTCGCTGGAGGAGCTTTGGTCTCTGTGGTGGAGTCGGACGCCCTAGGCTGCGAAGGGGAGGTGGTTCGCACGGTGCAAATCCTCGAGGCGACGTTTGTTTTGGAGGCTGGGCTCGTCGAGTTGACGATCATGCCTAACCCGGCACGCGATTGGGTCACGCTCCAATTTGGGGAGTTGAATTCAGGGCCAGCAGAGGTTGTGCTCTTCGATGCACGGGGCGCCCAAGTGATGCGAGTCACGACGACGGGGCAAATCAACGTGTCTGCCTTGAGCTCAGGCCGCTACACGCTCCAAGCAACTACGGCCTTGGGCCGGGCTACACAGCCGCTGGTTGTGGAGTGATTCACACTCCGATTGGGATTCCTTTCCGAGGAAAAAAAGGGCCGACATCCACGTCGGCCTTTTTTTTTGTTCGAAGGGTTCATTCCCGATCGAGACGGGCTCGGAGCTCCAAGCATTGGGCTTGAGTCCAATCCCTGACGTGGGTGCGCAGGGCTTCGGCATCCTTCATGTGCACGGGTTTACCGAATCGCACCGCGATGTCGATGTGTTTGGCCCCAAAGTGGTGGAACGCGTGAGGGATGAACCACGTGTTCCCAACCCAAGCAATGTTGGGGTCTTTGTATTCCAAAGCGGCAGGCACAATCGGAAAGCCCTCCTCGGCACACGTGTAGAACATGCCAGGGCGGTATTCCAACAAATCTGGTCCCCGGTGCGTGGTGCCTTCAGGGAAGATGACAATGCCCATCCCGTCTTCGAGACGGCTTCTCACGGCCGCGCGCGTGGCTCGTCGACTGTCTTTGCTCTTGCGATCCACCCAAATCGTGCCGATGATGCTTGCTCCCCATCCAATGATGGGCCAAGATTTGGTCTCCTTGCGCGCGACATAGACGACAGGAAAGCTGACAGGAAAAAGGATGGCATCCACGTATGACCGGTGGTTTCCCATCACGACCGCGGCTGAATCGGGGAATTCACCTTCCCACGTGATGCGCATGCCCATGATGCGTTGGACACGCGTGACGAACTTCACAAAATGCTTGTGGATCCAGGCTCTTTTTTGGTCGATTGTCCACGTCTTAAGTCGACCAAGGCCCAATCCCACAAGCAAATAGAGGGAAGTGGCCACGCAGAGGGACAAAAAAAGAAAGATTCGGAGGAAGGAGCGGAGTGGGCGCATGCCAAGTGGGATGTGCGGCAAGGTACGGCCAGCCCGGGACTCAATAGGGCTGAAAGAGGGACAGGTAGGAGCTAGGCTCAATTGGGGTGAAAGTCCCTTCTACTGCGCGTTTCATCTTTTTCGACGGCTCGGCGACAACACGCAGAGGGTCTCGGGTGAAGGGGTGCATCCATGCCAGTGAGGAGCACGTGAGATGAAGGCCATGTCCTGCATAGCGCGGTGGCGGACAATACACCGCATCGCCGACAACGGCATGTCCGAGTGCGGCAGCATGGCGACGGATCTGGTGTGTTCTTCCTGTCTCGAGTGTCCATTCCACCAAGCTTGCTGTGCCGTGAACGCCCCACGGGCGATGTCCGAGGCATGCAAATGAAGTTCTGCTCGGTTTTCCATCCAAGTCGAATCGGACTTGTCCACGGGGCGTGTGAAGGTTGCCTGCGACCCAGGCGTGGTAGGTTTTGGTCGCCTTGTCCCAGTGCTCTTGAAGGAGGCGATGAGCCTCCCGGTGTTTGGCCACCATAACTGGTCCCCTTGTGCCAAAATCCAAGCGGTGCACAGGCCGCCACTCCACGGCGTCACAAAACGAATCGCGAAGGGCATGGGCAAGCGTGTTTTTCCCCCTTCCATGCGTGGCCACGCCGGCCGGTTTGAGGACAACGCAATGATCAGCATCGTCGTGCAAAAGGCGAAATTCCAGTGCCATGATGCAAAGATGGTGCTGCTCGAAGGGAAATGTTGACGACAAAACCTTAAAAACTGCTGTTGAATTCGTAAGTTTCACCTTTCAAGTAAAGCCATGAAACAACTTCTTCAGACCGCCTTTTTGCTCTTGCTTACCGCTGGAGTTTTCGTACCGAGCCTTGCTCAGTTGTCCAATGAAGCTGGCCCCAAGGCCGATCGTCAGCGGGAGTGCTACACCATGGGGAACTTGGAACGCTTGATGCACCAAGACCCTAAAATGGCGCAGCGCATGGGTGTCATTGAAAAGCAGACCCAATCGCACGTCCACTCGCTGCGCAGCAACCCTGCCCAGCGTTCTCAAATGGTGGTGACCATCCCTGTGGTGTTTCACGTCTTGTACAACACTGCAGCTGAGAACATCAGTGAGGCTCAGGTCCTTTCTCAGCTTCAAATCTTGAATGACGACTTCCGTCGTTTGAATGCCGACCAGGATAACGTTTGGGCCCAAGCAGCGGACACACAGATTGAATTTTGCTTGGCTTCACAAGACCCTCAGGGCAACCCAACAGACGGAATTCTGCGCGTCCCCACAAACGTGACTTCTTTCGGCACAAACGACGCCATGAAGTTCACGTCTCAAGGCGGTTCCGATGCCTGGCCTGCGGCAGACTACATGAACTTCTGGGTGTGTGATTTGGGCTCCAGCTTGCTTGGGTATGCACAATTCCCAGGAGGTCCTGCCGCCACGGATGGCATTGTCTGCAACTACACAGCCACAGGGAACACGGGAACGGCTTCAGCACCTTTCGATCTCGGACGCACCGCCACCCATGAGGTGGGGCACTATTTGAACCTCCGCCACATTTGGGGAGACGGTGGATGCGGTGCTTCGGATTTCGTCGACGACACTCCTGACTCGGACGGCCCCAACTACGGTTGTGCGCTCGGCAACGTGGCTTGCGGTACAGAGGACATGGTTCAGAATTACATGGATTATTCTGACGACGCATGCATGAATCTCTTTTCGCAAGGTCAGTCGGACCGCATGAACGCCCTCTTTTTGCCAGGCGGTGCTCGTGCGAGTTTGTTGGCCTCAACGGGCTGCACCCCTGCGGTGCCTGACTTTGATTTGGACGCGCAGGCTCAATTGGTCATTGCTCCTCAAGCGGGCGTTTGCGCATCCAGCATCGCTCCCGTGATTCGCATCCGAAACAACGGGGCCCTGACGTTGACCTCGCTGGACATCACCTTCAGCATTGATGGCATGACGGAAGGGACCACTTCATGGAATGGCTCTTTGGATTACAGCGCGATTGCGGAAATCGCGTTGGCGGACATTGCTCCAGAAGACGGGACCCACACGTTCAGCTTCACGTTGAGCAACCCCAATGGGGCTGCAGACCAAAACACGGCCAACGACACGGCTTCAAGTGACTTCTTCATGAACTCGAGCGGCAGCGGCGTTACGGTGACGGTCGGAGGCGGCAGCTGGGACAGTGAAGTTGGCTGGTCGCTCGATTTGAACGGAACGGTGTACGCCTCGGGCGGCGCAGGAACCACAACAGAATGCATCCCCAACGGCTGCTACACGTTCAACATGACAGACAGCTATGGTGACGGTTGGAACGGCGCGACGTACACCCTGACGGACGACGGTGGCAACGTGCTCGCTTCCGGCTCCTTGGACAACGCCCAATCGGGTGATGGATCGACCTCCGGTTCGGACATCGTTCAAATTGGCGTCACATCTTGTGGTCTCGGATGCACGGACCCCACGGCTTGCAACTACGACCCGGCGGCTACGTTGGATGATGGCTCGTGCGACTTTGCGTGTGTGGGATGCACGGATCCAACAGCCTGCAACTACGACCCCACGGCAACGACGGATGACGGTTCTTGCACTGTGGATGACCAATGTGGTGTGTGCGGAGGTGACAACAGCACGTGCACGGGCTGCACGGATGCTGCGGCTTGCAACTATGATGCTACGGCGCTCATCGACGACGGATCCTGCACCGTGAACGACGATTGCGGAGTGTGTGGTGGTGACAACAGCACGTGTGGCGGTTGCACTGACCCCGCAGCGTGCAATTACGACCCCGCGGCTGTCATTGACGATGGGTCTTGCATCCTCGGAGGTGAGGATTTGACGGTCATCATTTTGACGGATAACTATCCTGGAGAAACGACTTGGACGGTCACGGACGCTGCAGGCACGACCGTAGCTTCAGGCGGTCCTTACGCCACGGCAGCGACGGAATACGTGGAGCAAGTGTGCATCGATGCCGGTTGTTACACCTTCACCATCAGCGATTCCTTTGGCGATGGGGTTTGCTGCGCTTACGGCACGGGTGCTTACACCGTGAGCTCCAACGGCACGGTCGTGGCTTCCGGTGGCGAATTCACCACGGCAGAAGTGACTGAGGTTTGCTTGGGTTCAGGCTTGGGATGCACGGATGCAACCGCATGCAACTACGAGCCAGAGGCAACGACGGATGACGGTACTTGTGACTTCTCTTGCTACGGTTGCACGGATCCAGCTGCCTGCAACTACGATCCTTCGGCCACAATCGATGATGGACTTTGCGAATTGCCAGACCCCGTGGATGGATGTCCGACGTGCGACTACCCCTTGAATGTTGTCGAAGCCAATTTGGCTGGAGGTGCTGCGGGAACCGCGGTGACTACGGCAGCCACAGGAACCCTGGGTGTGCTTGATGTGGTGTTGAATTGGACGAACACCACCGGCGATGCGTCCTGGGCTGCCGACATGCAGCTCGAAATTGGGTTGCCTGACGGAAGTTGCGTGGCCATTGGTGGTTACAACGTCACAAGTGCGTGCGCAGATTTGGGCAACTATGCCTTGGTGTGGCCAACATGGGACAATACGGTTTCTGGAGTGTATTCAGCATCTGTCGATTTGAGCGCATCCAACCTGTCGGGCAATGGTCTGTGGTCTTTCACGCTGGTGAATGGCTATTCTGCAAGTGCAGGGGCGGCATACGACGTCACGCTGACGTTGAATGGCCTGTGCACTTCAGACAGCGTCGATGTCCTCGGCTGCACGGATGAAACTGCTTGCAACTACAATCCTCCGGCCAACGTGGACGACGGTTCGTGTGAATACACCAGTTGTGCCGGGTGTACGGACGCTACGTCTTGCAACTTCGACGCGACGGCAACCCTTGACGACGGCTCATGCCTGCAGTCGGATGCCTGCGGTGTGTGTGGAGGCGACAACAGCACGTGCAGCGGTTGCACGGATCCTGAAGCCGAGAACTACGATCCCACCGCCACAGTGGACGATGGAAGCTGCTCGTACCCACCGGCCTGCCCTGAGGATTTGAACAACGACGGCCAAATCACGGTGGCTGACATTCTCGCGCTTCTGGCCGACTTTGGATGCACGTCGGAGTGTGACGCTGACTTGAATGGCGATGGTGCCACCAACGTCAATGACATCTTGCAGATTCTTGCCGCCTTTGGGAACAACTGCTGATTGAGATAATTTGAATCGAACGGTCTCGACCTTGTGTTTTCACGTAGTTTGCGGCTGTTCTTTTTTTAAAATAAAATGAAACTTTTTGTGGCTAAGCTCAACCGCGATGCGGGCGAGTCTGATTTGTTGGAGTGGTTCGGGGCAATGGGTCCTGTCAAAAGCGCCAAAGTGGTCGTAGACCGCGACACGGGCCAAAGCAAGTGTTTTGGTTTTGTCGAAATGGAATCCCGAGATGGCGGTGAACGTGCTTTGGCTGAGATGAACGGGCAGGAATTCATGGGATTCCGTATGGTTGTGAAAGAAGCAGAAGACCGCCCAGCGAAGCCGCGAGACGGAGTGACCAGAAGGGGAGCGCCGGGGCAAGGATTTAGGTCAGATTCTGCCAGTGGGAGAGGAGTTTCGGGTTCCAGACCTGAAGCCGCAGAGAGTTCTCATTCCTCGGACGGCAAGAATTTCAGAGACGCACCGAAGTCGCGAAAGCCTGACAAAAAGAAGAGTGGGAAGGACAAGCCGGATAAGTATTCCGATGGGCCTCGAGATGTGAAGTTGAAACGCAAGCCGAAGGGTGGAGGAGGGCGTTCTGATTGGGGCGCTTTTGACGACGATTTTTAAGGTCGAGATCTCAAGAAGGCCTTTCTTTTTTGGCTTCTTATAAGCGGTCATTATACGCCGTTTGCGGTGAAGCGTGCGTGAGGTGACCTGCATCTTTTGGGGGGTGATAATTCGGATGAAATCACACGAATTTTTTGCGGTGTTCTTGAGAAGGGTCAGCGGAACATAGGGGTGTGGGGCGAATGGGGACATCTGGCTGATCATGTCATCTCGGCGTATAATTCAGCGTTCATCGTCTGATCTTGCCGGCAAATTTTTGACATA
>Ga0209037_1000556_pt1 | contig 11461 bp, 14 predicted proteins | sample SaaInl25SG_5_DNA_FD_188225 | JGI IMG/M metagenome (GOLD analysis project Ga0209037, IMG submission 188225) | Marine microbial communities from expanding oxygen minimum zones in the Saanich Inlet - ESP_125SG_5_DNA (SPAdes) (version 2) | ecosystem: Environmental > Aquatic > Marine > Intertidal...
CCTCACAGGTGTAGAATTTAAATAATCAGATGAAATTTTTAATTACCATAAATCATCTCGAAAAATTTGGAGGGGCGGAGAAATTCGTCCTCAACATGACCAAAAGTCTCTTAGCCCAGACGCACAAGGTATATCTTATTGCACTTCGAGTTGGCCAGAGTTACGCCGCCGCTATAAAACTTGGTGCAATCCCATTTGAAAACCAGCAAGTTGATGCGATCATCATCAACCATAATTCGACCTTCGAGTCAATTCGAAATCTAGCGAGAAAGGTACCTACATTTCAGATTTGTCATGGGAAATTCCCGTATCTCGAGCAACCAATTTCGAATTTAAGCGGTTACTTCGCCGTGTCTCCTGAGGTACAAAATTTCCTATTTACCCAAGGAGGGATTGAGTCAAAAGTCATGTGGAACCCAGTATCTAAAATAGAGATAAGTTCATCCATTCGAGATATTGATTTTCTTATCCTATGCCAAGGTCAGAAAGCTAACGATTTATTAAAAGATTTGATTCCCAATCAATACATATGTATCTACGGGAATAAACATAATAATGAAATTGTAGATGTTGAGGGGCTTATGAAACGAACTAAAGTGGTAATAGGCACAGGGCGGGCTATAATGGAAGGTGCTACGTATGGATGTGCCACATTTTGCATGGACTCCAGACACTATGATGGCCTACAAATTATTGGGGTCGTGTCAAAAGAAAACTGGAAAACACTCTCGACTACAAATTTCTCTGGAAGGGAGGTTGAGGATAAAATTGATGAATCCGATCTATTGACTTCCCTGCAGCATCTCATTAATCAATGGAAGTCGGTTGCCGTTCACACTGAAAAGCTCGCAACCCTTCAACATGATTCAATGCTCGTAACGACACAATTCGTCGCCAATCTGCAAGCTCAACGAAACAAACCTAAATGGTACCAACGATTCCAAGTGAGAGACTTGCGAAACGCTGAAGAAAAAGCAAAGTGGGGCAACTCTAAAGCCATCTGAAGAGTACGGTAATCCGAAGCTTTCATCGGTTCAATGATTTTGCAGGGTTTAGGAAGTACTTTATAAACCACGACAATCGAAGTCGAGACTCAGTTCCCCAGTATTTCCTTAATAATCGAAACAATACAATTACACTGATGACAACCTTACTTTTAGGAGGGTTTTTATAATTGAAAAAAACCTTGAACACTTCAAGTTCATTGGCGGAAAATGACGCTATTGGCTCAAATTTCTGAACTACAAGAAACGCGTTAGCCCTCTGCTCACTATTCAATGTATGGGTTAAGTTTTTCTCGTGAATCCGATAATGCACGAGGGCTTCCTGAAGTACCGTTGCTTTTGAGGATAGGGCCATATTCATTATCATTTCCCAGTCTTCTGCAGGCACAAAGTGATGCTGATAACCATCCGTGAGAATTATCCGTTTAAACATTATCGAACTATGCAGCATTGGGCATTTCCACAGACCCAAGTCCATGATTTCACGATGACTCGATGGATACACCCTTTGCCCTACCAAATTCCCTTCAAAGTCTATTTCGATTGCATTGGTCCCAACGATACCAAGCTGAGGGTCTTTCGAAAAGTTGCAGATTTGAAATTTTATTTTTTCCGGATTCCAAATATCATCAGCGTCAAGCACGGCAATAAAATCCCCGCTAGCTCGAGCGAGACACTCATTACGACTTCTGGAAGCTCCCATGTTCTCTATGTTACGGATCAACTGAATTCTGCAGTCGTCAAGTGTGGCCAAATAGTCCCACGTGCCGTCCATACTAGCGTCATCGCAAATTATCAATTCCCAATTCTGATATGTTTGATCTAGGACAGACTGAATACTCTCATGTATGTAATCCATGGCATTGAATGCGGCCATGATGATTGACACTTTGCAAGTGCGCAATGATTCTTCCTTCGCATTAATCATTGATTGTCCGGTTTAGAAAATGAAAGCCGAGTCTTTTCAATGGCAGCGCCTTTGAATAACATAGAAATATTGAGCACACTTCACGTATGTTGAACCTATTCATAGCAACTGCTTTCAGCAAAGACCAACGTAGCTTTTCCTTGTGTGTCCAGTTTATAAAAATTCGCAAGGCATCGAAATCTCCCGTCTTATCCGATTGGCTCGCGAGATGAAGATGGTACTTGTTCCAAACATTTATCATCGATTGACCCCACTCATAACCGACGGTGCCCATCGATAGGTGGTGCACCATTTGAACAGGCATTACATAGTTTTTCTTTTTCTTAATAAAATAAGAATGATAGCATAAATCTAAATCATATCCATGCCATTCACCAATTTCATTCGACCAATAAAAGTCTTGGATTACCTCTCGTTTTACCGCTAAGGCAAAACCATCTAGCCCAACTACCTCTTTAGCATCTCCTTTTTCTAGATATGATACTTCGGTGCCATCCCGAAGAGTCTGGACCATGCACATAAAGGTATCATTTGCGAGCGCTTGTGTCCACCATGTTGATGGAGCTGCATAAGCTTTTGTCCCTCCTGCAAATCCCAACACTCCGCAATCAGTATTTTTTTCAAAGAAACCCATAAAATCGGCATCCCATCCTTTCTTAAAAAGTACAATATCATCGTGTACGAAAAACAATAACTCGCCTTGGGCCAATTCTTTCCCATGATTGAGCGCCTCCGGAAGTGTGAAAGTGTTCTTTGAATTATCCACTCCTATTAGTTCAATTATACTTGACGATAGACGGGAAGCTTCCACTTTAAGGCGTTGCCAAACCTGCCCATCCCGATAACAACAGATGAGCGAAATTTTCGGATTATTCGCACTTCCTTCCGAATTAACTTTGTTCATTATTGGTGTGATTTTGCTGACTGCAGTCTTCTGCGATAAATGAATGAAGTGATCGTATTCAGTTGGACACGTTTGAGAGCAAGTTAAGGTGGGTTTCATGGTTCAAGCATCGAGTTTGTAAAAGACCATCTGTCTTCCCCCCGAAAAATGGCTACGATGAAAAGTAGATAGTTTAGATTTCGGAAGCATGAAGACAAGCAAATTCACAGAGAGCCAGATTATCAAGGCACTTCGCGAGCATGAGGGCGGGAGACAAGCCCAGGACTTGTGCCGCGACCTTGGCATCAGTTCCGCAACGTTTTACCAGTGGAAACGCAAATATGGAGGCATGGAGGCGCGAGATTTAAAGCGCCTGAAGGAACTCGAGAGTGAAAACAGCCGGTTAAAGCGCTTGATTGCCGATTCGATTTTGGATAAGGAGATCCTAAGGGATGTGATTGAAAAAAAGGGTTGGGGCCCGACGAGCGGCGCGAGCTCGTTAAAATGATGCTCGCTCACTACGGCATCAGCCTGCGAAGGGCCCTGGCTATGATCGGCTTATCTTCCTCCATGTTCTACTACAAGCGCAAGCGCGACGACAACGAGGCATTGAAGTTGGTGAGTGAATACGCGCAAGAAAACCCCACCCACGGCCAGGACATGATGGCTAAGGTTTTTAAAAGAAGCCATGGGTGGAACCACAAAAAGACGGAGCGCATCTATCATTTGCTGCAACTTCCCGTCATTCGGAAGCGTCGACTGCGTCGATTGGCGCTTCCTAAGATGCCCTTGACACAACCCATTGTGCCAAATGAAACCTGGAGCATGGACTTCATGAGCGACAGCCTTTTGAATGGCAGCAAAATTCGAATACTCAATGTGGTGGATGATGATAACCGCGAGTACCTCGGCAACGACATCGCTCGCTCTTTGCCTGCTGAACGGGTCACACGCACGCTGGACGACCTCATTGACTTCCATGGTTAGCCACGAAGAATCAGAATTGACAACGGCCCAGAATACCGGAGTCACAAGCTCGCACTGTGGGCCAAAGAAAACGCCATTGAACTTCGGTTCATCCAACCAGGCAAACCTACCCAGAACAGTTACATCGAACGCTTCAACGGCACCTATCGCACGGAAGTGCTCAACAGTTTTCTGTTCGATTCCTTACAGCAAGTCTGGAACGAGACCGAAAAGTTCCAATTCAAGTACAACAACCAAAGGCCGCGCGGTGCACTAATGGACATGCCTCCTGTGGAGTTCAAAACGCATCGAGAAGCTCAAATCAACGGTCTTCTCCAGATCAGCGCGCAGGACAACAACTCAAAAGTAGAATTTACGTAACTTGCTGTTGTTAAAATTGGGGGGAGGAGATGTTCTCGTATCTTTACACGTTGTTGGTAGATGCACTTCAGGATGAAAATATGATTTGTAATAATATCATGAGGGTAGGCCGTTACATGAAACGTAGGTTGGTTAGGCTCATACTCTTGGTGCAAGAAATCCTCGTTTCTCACAAGCCAAAAATCATTGGTTTGATCCGGGTTCGAAACGAAGGTCATATCATCCAGGATACATTGGACCATATGCTGTGTTACTGCGATCATATATTTCTTTATGATGATTGTTCCACAGATGAAACGGCTAAAATAGCCGCAAGGAATTCCGCCGTTACGGTGCTATCAGGACACAGATGGGATGATGGTGTTAGATATGATGAAGAGACAAGAAATAGACAAGCACTTCTTGATTGCGCAAGGGAACAGATGAGATTGTCTCCGTGGGATTGGTTCTTGTACATGGATGCAGATGAAAGGTTAGAGTGGGATAAGGATCGTTTCATGAAACGTCGAGTAAAGGCTGATGCGTATAGACTGCGCTTGTTTGATTTCTACATCACTGACGAGGATAAGCATCTTGACTACAACCACCGAAAGTGGATGGGGCCTGAATATCGAGATATCATTTTTTTGTTTAGAAACCGCAATTGCGTTGGATATTCTGTGCCAGATCAACGGGAAGCCCATGTTGTCCCAGGTTCTTTAGTAAAACTGGATGGCTACGTTAAGCACTATGGAAAGGCCATTTCTATCGAGCATTGGGAGCGAAAGTGCGACTATTATGTCAAACATTTCCCAAAGTACGCTCTAAAATGGGCTGAGCGGAGGGGAAAGGCTGTCCACGCTCAATCTGACCAAGGAAGAAGGCTGATTCGTTGGTCTGAAAGGGATTCCGCTGACATTGTGAAAATATAGTACACAGGATAACGGGCTAAGTCGCCATGAGCTGCAAATACGAGAATTTCGGTGCTATTGCCATGGTTGCGATAACCTGGACGGTTTGCTGTCCCATTTTCAATCGAATGTTGAACCGGAAGTTGAATTCACTGACGTTCGATTGATGCTTATCGCGGCTGACATGGTGTTGGATTCCACACACACAGTTCTTCAGGTTGAAGATTTGTCAATGAAGGGCTTGGAAGTTCGCTCCTCGGGCATTGTCCTCAACGTTGTGCCACTTGCCCATGAGGGCACTCAAGTAACCTTGCCATCCGTCCGTTGCCACAACGGCCGAAGCCACGATGTACGCTTTCAGAACTTGCTTGAGCGACTCACAAGGGGCGTTTTAATCACAGTAGCACAGCATCACATCAGCTTCGCTTTCCTTATCGTGATGTCGCTATAGTCCACTTCAATAGACACCAACACGAGGTTTTTAGGGCCCTTGCTGCGAGGTCGGTCGCCTGCCTAACGACCTCCAAGAAAATTTCCTTCAACTTCAACTTTTTCATTGAGTTGATGCGGCTCAATGCATGCTTTCATCACCAGCTAAACTTTGCGCTTGAAGAACCAAGCCGTTTCCTGGCGTTCACCAAACTGAAGAACCAGCTCGCACGAACTCATTCCCTTTTTAGTCGTCGTCAAAAGATGAACCATGGCAAAGGCGGAGGGCAATGGAAATTTGATTTTGTGGAACAGTGTGTTCGCCGTCGCCGATTCATCGAATCGACAGGATCCACAACGGCGGTGGTGGCGAGTCCGCCCCTTCACCGCATGGTCGTGGCTGCAACGGCGGCACACGAATCCGTCGCCCCATTTTTGGTCCGCCAAATACGATTTGCACGATTCTTCGCTGCCAAACTTCTGCATGAATTCAATGATTGTCAGTGTCTTTGCCATGGTCATCCTGGTTTGATGTTCCAAAACAAGACCCTCACTTCGTATCCTATTTACGATGTGCGCACTAACCCGTTAATCCGTTCCTCTTGAATGCAGATCGGACCAAGTCGAAGTACTCTTCTTCTGGTGGTTGGAAGGGTTTGGTGACGGGAATCATTTGTTCAAAGCTATTCGATTTTCTGTTATCGATAAGAGACGTGCCAAAGCGGCAGCTCCGCTGGAGCGAATTTCGCTGTCGAGCTGGCGGCGGTAAATGTCGATGGAGTAGGACAGGGTTTGGAACGTATAAAACGAAATGCCCACCGGCAGAATGACCTGCAAGGAGCTCGCATGCATCGTGACTCCTGCTGCTGCCCAAACCTCAACCCAGCTGTCAATGAAGAAGTTGGCGTACTTGAAATACCCCAGCAGGCCGAGGTTGACGGCCAAACTCACCGCGAGCCAAGCCTTCGCGGCACGGCTGCGTCCACTTTCGTCCACCTGCCCGCAGTTCACGCGCGCAATCTGCAACCCGACCGCCCAATCGACGGCGGTGGAAAACGCGATCAGCCCGAGGAACCGCCAGTCCCACCACCCGTAAAAGACGTAGCTGGCGGCAAGCAGCAGCACGTTCTGCACCCGCAGCCCCTCCTTGAGGCGGTTCACCGCCCAGTACGCCGCGAAGACGAGGGGGAGGAAGAGGAGGAATTCGGGGGAGTTGAAGAGCATCGTTCAAATTTACGCATACGATTTAAGGGATTTACGTTGTGCACCTTAACCCGTTAAGTCGTCCCTTTGATTAGGAAAAGATTTCATTGCGGGATGCCGAAAGTCAATGAATCCGATCATCGCCTTGTCGAATCAATCTCATTTCATCGACCAGGATCGGCTCCCAACCCGCAGGGACTTCATGCCAAAACGGGAAATAAAAAACAACTCCATCGCAGAACAATGCGGGTACATATGAAAACGAGGACTTTGCTATGACGCAAACACGACTCGTTATCAGATCTCTCCATACTTCTGTTAAAGGTGCGTCTAACATTATTTTGCATGTTGAACTTAGGCTACTCAACACGTCTTCACTTCCTTGGGATTCGGTATGAACAACTAGTTCGTAACGGGGATACCTTGCTCTAAGTTCTTCGAATAGTCGAATGTAAATGTCCGTGTCAATGAATCGGTTCGGATGGTCGTGCTTGTTGACGTCTCCACGACGGATATGAATGACGATGCGCTCATGCTGCATTTGTAGGTCATCCGTGAGTTTCGAACGAAGGTGGTTTCGGAATTTTTCGTTGAAAATTGCAGTTGCGGTTAAGTGAGGAGGGTTTTCGCTATACTGTCGTGCATGGAGATTTGGTATTCCAAATTTCTTAGGTTTTGGAAGATTTAGTAAAGTGCACAGTTCTTGTTTTTCCTTCAAATAGGCATGGCCTATGCTACCAGAATATGGTCTGTTTCTGCTCCAGCAGTAAGAATAGGCCATGAGGTCGTAATGAATCTGCGATCCTGATCGATCACTTCGGTTCCGGGAGTAGTAGCCGAAACTTCCATGCGAAGCGAAGTTTGCAATTGCCCTGAAGGTTTGGATGAATACTGAGAAAATCATGTATTGCATCGAATGGCGTTTGTGGCGCATCGTCGAGCTTTTATGGGTGGGTCGGATTCAGTTGGACGCGTTTGGAGGCAAGTCGAGGTGGTCTTTATGGTACAAGGAGCGAGTTTGCAAAAGACCTCCGGAACCTGATTTCCGATTGAGCTATGATCTACCTTGTGGTTGTAATATTAGTTGAATTCGTGGAAAGCCCGATGAACATCTGCACCCGTTTTCAATGATTCGAGGTGGTTTTCCTCGAACTTGCTGTCAATGAATGACTCCTTTTCTCCGGAATTCAAGGTCCAATTTTTTTATAGAATTCGTGTTCAATTGTCAAGCAGCCGATTCACTTGTGTGCTAAACGGTGGTTTTCTTCCGAGGTGGTCAATTCCTCTGCTTGTTTTTGTCACCTTCGAAAATTTGGGCGCTCCGCTCAAAAGCTCTCGGTTCCATTGGCTGATCGGGTTGGACTCCAAACTCCTAGGTAAGTTCTGAGGTCGTGTGTTGCTCCTTGATGGCTTCAATGCCCACCTTCGTCTTGCAGGTGGAGTTGAATTTCAGCATGTTCTGGACATCGTTCACAATTTTAGGAACCCCCGCTTCGTGTCCAGGTTTTCCCGACCACCTCACCGCCGACCCCTCGTCACCGCGGATTCGCATTCGACCTCGGAAATGCCACCCCCGGCACGGATTTGTCCAAAAACGCGCAAAGCGGCTCCCACGGGTTCGTGTGCTGGCTCCAATCGATGACCAGCAGCTTCTCGGGGCGGCCGGCGAAGTGCGCGATGACGTCCCGGTTGTGCGCCTCGTACACCCGGATCCACTCCGCCTCGTGCCCGATGGGGTTCCCCATGCCCTCGCCGAAGATCCGTTGGTGGTGCAGCACGTTTTCCCTCCGGTTCCTCTCCGGAGCGCGTTCGTGCCGACCACTGTACGTCCCGAAGTGCTGGATGCACGACCGGATCCAAGCCCCGCTGTCCCGCGTCGTCAGGATGAATTTCGCCCGCGGATAGCGCGCGTCGAGTTCCGCGTAATACAGCGGCCACGGAAAGTCCTCGGTGGAGTCGTAGTGCGCCATTTCCTGCATCAGCCCTTGGATGACCTCCGGCAACAGGTTGTGCTTGTCGAACTGGGCTTGGGCGAGGTCCAAATCCGCATACGGCGTGCGCCGATTGTTCCGCCACCGCAATGCCCGGTAGTCCAGGTACTCCAGCGCCGTGGACAAGGTCGTCGTCCCCGTCTTCCCAAATCCCAGCCCAAACACCTTCGACCGCTCGCGCAGGAACCGCCGCTTGACGGCGTGCACCTTCCGGGACAGCAACGCCCGCGTAGCCGTGGGGTTAAAATCACTCATGGCAGCAGCACGTTGGTCATTCGAACAGCGTCCGGGCTTGCTTGGCGGTGGCGGGGTTGCCTTGGTAGATGGTCCATGCGTCGAGGTTGCGGGTGGCCACACTGGCCACGGCGAGGATGCTGTGGGAGTGGCAGGTGATGCCGGGAGCGACCAGGGATTTGGCCCCAATCCAGACGCCATTCTCCAAGGTGATGGGGCCGGTGATCAGGTCAAACGTGGACCGCTTGTAGTCATGGTTCCCACAAAGCAACAACGCGCCCTGCGAGAGGCACACGTGGCTGCCCAGCGTGACCGGTGCCAGGTTGTCAATCCAAACGCGCTCGCCAATCCACACGTGGTCGCCGATGCGGAGCTTCCACGGGTATTTGATGGCCACGCGCGGCTTGATGACAGCGCCCCGGCCGATCTGCGCCCCGAAGGCCCGCAGCAGCGCGGATTTCAGGCGCGATGGCCACGGAATCCACGTCTCAAAAAACCACGCGGAGGCGACGAGCCAAACCAGCCGCTTCGCAAAGGGGCCAGGCCGGTAGTCCGAGTTGTCGAATCGGTCCAGTCGGGTAATCAAAGGAGTGTTCGTGGCGGGCATGAGCAAGTCCTGCGGAGTTCGAATGTAATCAAAAATCGAGGCAGCGCCGGCCCCGAGGTTGCGGTCCCGGATCGACTCACCCCCCGGCGGGCTGCGTCCACCGCGACACGTCCAGCCCGGTCATTGCTGCGAACCGCGCGTTCGACGGGGCGAAGTGCGCCGCGAGCCGCGACCGGGTCTCCTCGCGCATGGGCTCAAACGTGTACGGGCGCTCGTGGCTCACCAAGGCCGGCAGCGGCAGCGGGCGCAAACCGAGGAACTCCTGAACCCGCAGCACCTCCCGCTCATGGTGTTCCTTGAGGTCCTCCTGGAGCATCAGGTGCACCTGCTCGCGCGGAAACACCGCCCAGAGGTTCTCCACGATGCGGTCGTAGGCCCCGTGGGCCAGGAACGAGTAGTAGTTCCGCTCGGACGGGGTGCCGATGGCCTCGCAGTGCAGCGCGTCTTCAAACCCTTCGCTGATGAGCTTGAGCTGCCGCTCCATGTTCCATTGGCTGTAAGCCCGCTTCACCGGATCGCGGAAGGAGCAAATGAGCCGCATGTCCGGCCGGTAGGCCCGGATGAGTTCGAGCTGCAGGCGCCCCGGCCGGCCGGTGAATGCGTAGGCCGGAGAAGCCTCGAACCGCTGCCTTCCAGGGACGTAGTCCTTCAGCCGCCAGTGCGTGGCGTACCCCAGTTGCTGGACCAGCGTCATGCCTTCGGCGCGCTCGAATTTCGAGAAGAACTCGACCTCCTTGTACTTCGACAGGGCGCAGTCGGGGTGCTGGTTCAGGATGTCGGCCAGGGCGGTCGTCCCGCATTTTTGGACGCCAACGATGATGAAGGAAGGAGATAATGCTCGGATCATGGGGAAAGGAGTTCAGTCGTTCAACAGCCGGTTGAGGAGGCGGGCGGCCCAACGCGGAACGCGCACCCGACCGATTTCCGCCGAGAGCACCTTCATTTCGCGGTCGATGCCGTGCGCTTGGAACAGCGCCTCCGCCTCGCCATACGCGTCGTCGTAGCGCAGCATGCTCTGAAAGGGACGGGTGTGCACCATCACCACGCGGTCAAGAATGGCGCACCCCCGCCGCGGCCGCCCGATGAGGTGCCACCACCAGTGGTCCAGCCCGTAGCTCGACACGTTCGCCTTGAACGACGGCGCACAGGCCGCCAACGCCGCCGCTGAGAAGCACGGGGCCATCACCTCCACGAAGTTCGTCCAGCGCAACGTAAACGGAACCTGCACCTCCGTGATCCGGTGGTTCGGGTAGCCGCACACCGCCGGCTGCCCGATGGCAATCCCGTGGCGCGCCATGGCCGCAAACAGCTCCTCGATCGACTGCTGCGCGATGGCCAAATCGTCGTCCGGCAGCCACACGCATTCATACCCGGACCAGTCGAACACCCCTTGCTCGCGGAGCGTTTCCATGAGGTGCAGTTTTTGGCCTTTGAAGCGCATCAGCCGATCGCATTCCCCCGCGTACTGCTCCGCCCGCGCCGCGTCATCCCCGTAGTAGATGAGCCACAGGTCGAAGCTGCGCTCCGGATTCACCGCCCACATGCGGTGCAAGCTCGTGTCGCCTACCGCGCTGAAAACAAGGTGTTTACGCTGCATGGTCATTCAGGTGTCGCTGCGCCAACTTCATGGCGCTGTTGACCGCTTGGTGCATGTCGAGGTAGGCGTAATTGCCGAGCCGCCCGCAGAACGTGATGTGCGGGCATTCCGCCTCCGCCAGTTCCTGGTACTGCTTGTACAACGCGCGGAACGCGCCATCGGCGTCCTTCACGGGGTAGTAGCGCTCGCCGTTGTTTTCCTGGTAATCGCAGGGCGTCTCGAACGTCAGCGTGGTCAGCTCCGGGTGGTCGCCGTGGGCCGGAAAGTGCTTCCATTCCGTGACCCGGGTGTGCGCGCCGGTGTGCGTGAAGTTGACGCTGGCGGTCGGAAACAGCCGCGGAACGGGCA
>Ga0209037_1000560_pt1 | contig 11435 bp, 8 predicted proteins | sample SaaInl25SG_5_DNA_FD_188225 | JGI IMG/M metagenome (GOLD analysis project Ga0209037, IMG submission 188225) | Marine microbial communities from expanding oxygen minimum zones in the Saanich Inlet - ESP_125SG_5_DNA (SPAdes) (version 2) | ecosystem: Environmental > Aquatic > Marine > Intertidal zone...
CGATGATGGAGCTGTGATCCCTTTCTATGACTGGTGTTTTGTAGTTGCCAGCATAGCCTGTGGTCTGTATTTCGCGATTAACTCTGACTCGATAGCGACGCGTATTACGCTACTGGATCCATTGGCGACCACCGATGTTTTGTTTGCTTCGCTGTTGATTGTCTTGTGTTTAGAGGTGTGCCGGAGAACGGTTGGACTTTTGCTGACGGGCATCGTTATCTGTTTCATGGCCTACAATTTATACGGACATGTACTACCAACACCATTTGGTCACGGTTACATCAGTTACGAACACTTCTTGGACATTATGATTTTCACGACTGATGGTTTGTTTGGGACTCCTTTGCGGGTTGCGGCGACTTATGTACTGCTGTTCGTATTATTCGGGACGTTCCTAGCAAACGCCGGTGGTGGTGAATTCTTTAACAATCTAGCCGCCTCAGTTGCTGGAGCGCGAGTTGGGGGGCCAGCAAAAATTGCAGTGGTCTCTTCCGGTCTTTATGGAACAATTTCCGGTAGCCCAACCTCGGATGTAGTGACCACTGGCTCAATCACGATCCCGATGATGAAAAAAATCGGCTATCCCGCGACCGTTGCGGGCGCCGTCGAGGTAGCGGCCTCTACAGGGGGAAGTATATTACCGCCTGTGATGGGCTCTGCTGCTTTCATCATGGCCGAGTATACGGGTATTCCATATCTCGATATTGTTGTTGCTTCAACAATCCCCGCTCTTTTGTACTACTTTTCTGTTTACTCACAGGTCCACTATACCTCTGTCCGATTGGGCCTTAAGGGGCTAGATAAAAGTGCAGTACCACCTCTGTCGGAAACCATGAAAAACGGTGGCTTATTTTTAGTTCCTTTGGCCGCGATCGTTTGGGCATTATTCGAGGGATTCAGCCCCACCTTTGTTGCGTTGTTCGGTGCGCTCGCTGTCATTGCTATCTCATTTCTCAGAAAGGGCACTAGGTTATCTCCGAAACGCATTACAGAAAGCCTCGCTGAGACAGCTAAACGTTTAGCCCCTGTGGTAGGGGCCTGCACAGCAGCCGGATTCGTGATCGGCGGCATCACCATGACAGGTCTTGCGGCAAAGCTCTCAGCGCTTGTATTTTTAATGACCGGGGACGCCGTTTGGCTGACACTGATTGTTGCCGCGATTATGACGATCATTTTAGGCATGGGCATGCCGACCGTGAGTTCATATATTTTGGCTGCGGTCTTAATTGGTCCCTTGCTGATTAAGTTGGGTATCCCAGAGATGGCGGCGCATCTATTCTTACTCTATTACGCAGTTCTATCTGCGATTACTCCACCAGTCGCTGTCGCCGCTTTCGCTGCAGCCTCGATCGCAGACGATAATCCGATGAAGATATCGTTTAAAGGTGTCCAGTTTGCGGTGGGAGCTTTTCTCCTACCCTTCTTTTTCGTCCTAGATCCCGCGCTGCTGGGGGAGGGATCGTTGATTGAAGTAACTTGGGCGACGCTAAGGGCTGTACTAGCATTTTTGTTAATCTCTGTCGCATCAGCTGGGTGCTTCAACAGTCCCCTGGGAGCATTGCAGCGATTGTTGGCTTTCGCTGCCATCGTTCCCCTATTGACGCCGTTTCTTGCATATCAAAGCCTAGGATTTATCGCTGGTATTGGAATTTTGTTTTGGTTCTGGCTAATTGGAAGAGCTAATGTAGCTATGGAGTAGTGTAACTACACAAAAAAGGAGTGTTTATGCTTGGTATAAGAAAAGTAATAAAAGCTACAGTCGTCGGGACCTGCATCGGTCTGGCATCTGTCAATGTGATCGCCAAAGATAATTATATTATGGCGGGGGCCAGTCCGGGCGGATTATGGTCGCTTCTAGGGGCCGGTGTCGACAAGGCAATGCGAGCCAGTTATCCAAATGCGACAGTCACCTATCAGACCTCTGGCGGTGGTTTTGCTAACGCCGTGCAAGTTGCGTCTAAAAAGGTGGATTTTGGTCTAATGCATGATGCAGAGGCGAAGATCGCCGCGAAAGGCACGGATCCCTACAAGGCGCCGGTCACTAATTTACGTGCGATGGCGGTGATGTATAACTTTGCGGCATTCCAGCCGATGGTAACGAAAGACTTTGCCGATAAGTATGGAATTTCTTCGTATGAAGATCTCAAAGCCAAAAAAGCGCCAGTGCGTCTGGTTCTCAATAAGCGGGGCAATATCGCGCATAATCAGGCAGTGGAAGTGTTGGCCGCCTATGGTATCTCACTAGAAGATATTGAATCATGGGGCGGTAGCATTCAATACTCTGGGTCAAAGGGGTCTGTTGAGCTGATGAAGAATCGGCAAGCTGATATGGTGATGAATAATATTTTTGTTGGGCACTCGTCGATTCGGGAGGTCTTGAACTCAATGCCAATGGTCATGATGCCAGTATCGCAAGCGGTTAGAGACAGCGTGAGTAGTGCGATGGGAACTGGGCAGATGGTTATACCGGGAAAGGCTTACGATATTTTGTCTGATGATCATCCTACGTTAGCGTTAACAGCAATGTTAGTTGTCAATTCTGATACGTCAGACGATGAGGTTTATAAGGTGACTAAGGCTTTGATAAGCAATGTTGCTGAGATTCAGGGCGTTCACAAAGCTATGCGATCACTCAATCCAGAGATGATGGTTAAGCAAAATGCGATTCCGTTCCATCCAGGCTCAATCAAAGCGTACAAAGAAGCTGGCCTAATGTAACTCGCACGGCAGATCTTTTAAAAGCCCAGATACTGTCTGGGCTTTTTAATTCCTACATAGAGTTTTCCAGTCAGTTTCCTTCAAGTGAACGCCTTCGTAAGATCTGATCTGAGTGTGCTTTAAATTGGAATTCGATCCAATTGCCTGACCTCCAGCTTCCACTTTTTTCGAGGCATCGACCATTAGCTTCCGGAACTCAACCACCGCCATATCGGATGCGGCTAATCGATCAGTCGTTCTGTCAACAATGGCTCCCATCGAGACCCACATAATGATGTCTTGATTTGGGATTCCAGGTACACCAGTGAAGTTTCCTTGTTTCATCCATTGGCGGTCTTGTAAAAATTTGTTGTGAGGCTGTCTTTTCGAGACCCAATTCTCGTCTAGATCTTCGCCAGGGACTGAGTGGTTAAAGCGTCTCCACTCTGTTGTATCGGGACAAGTCTCGCCTCCCCAGGCAATGAAGTTGAGTATCGAGTTTTCATTATCAATGGGCACAACGACCGTCGTAACGTTGTAACTTGAATTTGGCGGTATTAAGCAAGTAAAGGGAGCGATGTATTCGGTGATCCTAAAGTACTCATTAATAGTTGCCTGTTTAATTGGATGCCGAATGGCGACGTAATGAAATCCGTAATCTGTTCTCTCAACCTGCATCCTCGGCGATCGATCAGTCGATGGACGATACCATGCCTTTTCGTCCGCGCCAGCGCCTTCGACTCGAGCGGGGATCATGTCTGATGAGTGCAAGCTAGAGGAGTGGGAAGAATCAATTTGTCCTTCCATAATCTGTGCCCAGTTAGCTGGGATACGAATTTTCGTAACGGAAACTTTCGTATCTTCGGTGGGTGCAAAGGCTGGTGGTTGAAACTCCCTGATTGCTTCTTCGCCCCCTAACCATGCCCATACGAATGCACCCCATTCACGGGTCTGGTAAGCGTTATGCTTGACTTTGGCGATCAGGTCACTTCCTTGAGGTTCAGATGGCATTGCTGTGCAGTTTCCTTCCACATCAAATTTCCACCCATGATATAGACAAGTCAGTCCACAGTTCTCATTGCGGCCGTATAGGAGAGACGCGTGTCGGTGAGGGCAGAGCTCGTCTAATAAGCCAACGGTACCATTGGTGTCCCTGAATGCTACATATCGGCAGCCGAATACCTCAATCAAAAGAGGTGTACCGTCGTTCTCAGGAAGCTCCTCACTTAAACAAATTGGTACCCAGTGGCTACGCATTAATTGTTCCATAGGGGCGCCATTGGTGACCTTCGTTAAAAGTTCATTCTCTTCTGGAGTCAGCATTTCAGTCCCTCGACAGTCATATTTTTAAAGATATGTTTACACAATACGGGCGAACGTTTAGATTTCTAATTATATTTACTTAGATATCGAAATCAATGAATAAGAGCAACGAACTTAATCTGCTAGTCAGCGAAAAAAGAGAGGTCGCAAAAGATATATTCGAGTATCGCTTCGCGGCCCATGACGGATTGGCGCTTCCTTCGTTTTCGCCAGGTTCGCACATCGCGGTGATGACCCCGAGCGGCGCGAACCGGCAGTACTCGCTGATCAATGAAGGGGATGAACCACGATTTTACCAGATCGCGGTCAAGTTAGAGCCTGAGTCTCGAGGTGGGTCTCAGTCAATGCATACGGACTTGAGTGAGGGAGACTCGCTGATAGTGCAATCTCCAGAGAATAGCTTTCCCTTGGTCGAGGCACCTGAGTATCTTTTTATTGGCGGGGGTATCGGTATCACGCCATTGATTAGTATGGCGCAATTTTGTGATGCCACCCGTAAAGCGTTTCGTTTAATTTACTGCGCCCGTTCGGGAGAGCACGCTGCGTATGCGGAGGAATTGAAGAGCTCTTTCGGTGATCGTGCGGTTGTACACTTTGATGACGGTGATCCTGAGAAGGTCTACGATTTTTGGGATGACTTCATGAGTCCTTCCTCGACACATGTGTACTGTTGCGGGCCCAAACCTCTGATGGAAGAGATCCGAGCTTTGAGTGGGCACTGGCCAGAGGATCAGATCCATTTCGAGGACTTCAACCCACAAAGCGGCAAAGAGTACGTAAATTCTGCATTCACGGTGTCAATTAAGTCGACCGGTGCCAGTTTTCAGGTTCGCGAGGCGAGCACGATATTGGAAACGTTGCGGTCTAATGGTTTACGAGTTCCAAGCTCTTGCGAGAGCGGAACCTGTGGCTCATGTAAGATGAAGCTCGTGTCAGGTGAGGTCGAACATAGAGATTTTGTTCTCGAATCAAACGAGTATGATTCTGCGATCATGGTCTGCGTGTCTCGTGGCAAGGGTGATATCGAGATTGACTTTGAAGATTATTGATCCCATTCGGGTCGGGGTGGTTGGCTTGGGCCGAGGATTTGCTCTGACCGCGCCGTCTGCCCTTAAGAGCGAGTTTGTTGATGTTGTTGCGGCGGCGGCGCCACGCGATGAGTCGCAAAGAGCGTTTCGATCAGTCTTTCAAGGAGACGCATATTCGACCTACGACCAACTACTCTCCGATAAGTCTTTAGAAGCTATCCACATTGCGACTCCGCATCAGCTGCATGCTGAGATGGCCATTGCAGCGGCAGAGGCCGGCAAGCATGTTCTCGTTGAGAAGCCGATCGCAGTATCGTTGAGCGATGCCCAACGCATGGTCGATGCATGTGAAAGGAATCGGGTGATATTAATAGTCGGTCCGTCGCACTCATTCGATGGACCAGTGCTTGCCGCGAAACAGATGATTGATGGTGGTCGGTTTGGTCGGGTACTAGCGATCAATACTTTTAACTACACAGATTTTATGTATCGACCGCGTAGAGACGAGGAGCTTAGGACGTCTGACGGTGGTGGTGTCTTGTTCTCACAGGGGGCTCATCAATTTGATATCGTAAGGTTGCTTGTAGGAGCGCCTGTGTCCCAAGTGTATGCGTCAACTGGTCGCTGGGATAAAGATAGAGACACGGAAATCTCTTATCAGGCAATGATCACATTCACCAACGGCGTAGTAGCACAGTGCACTTACTCAGGATTCGCTCGGTTTGATTCTGACGAACTATTAAATTGGGTCGCTGAAACGGGGTATGAAAAAAATCCGTGTGACTACGGTCAGTCTCGGAGGTCGTTAATGGATCTGACTCGTGATGATGAAATTAGTGCGAAGCGAAGCAGAACATTTGGGGCATCTCAACTACGGGACATTGCCCCTAACTACGAGCACTTCGGCCCACTGATCATCCAGTGTGAGCATGCTGACCTTAAGGTCGGACCGAGCGCTATCAACGTTTACGGCAATTTTGAAAAAGACGTTGTCCCGGTCCCACTGGTCACAAGTCCCCGCGAACCTGTTTTCAAGGCGCTGTATGATGCGGTCCGATCAGGGACTCACCCAATTCAATCCGGACGCTGGTGCTTGGGAACTCTCGAAGTCTGTCACGCTGTGATAGAGTCTTCAGAGAATCGCAAACTCGTTCACTTGAGCCGGTCTTAAACGAATCTTTCATCGGGAGAATATTCATTGGATTTACCCAAGGTTCTGATACAAGACGAAGTGAAGCGCGCGTTATTGGAGGATCTCGGAAGAGCGGGAGACCTCTCAACTCAGGCGACAATAGATCCCGAGAAAATCGCGACTGCCCTGTTCGTTGCTCGTGACGCTGGTGTGGTGTCTGGGTTGCCACACGCGTCACTCGCTTTTGAGACGATTGATTCGGAGCTGCTGTTCGATCAAAAGATTTCCGACGGCGATCAGGTTTCGCCGGGTACCATTATTGCATCGGTGTCGGGCCTGGCCAGATCAATTTTGTCGGCGGAACGGACTGCATTAAATTTCATGTGCCACCTGTCAGGGATCTCGACACTGACTGCGCAATTTTTGGCTCAGATTGCCCATACAGACGCGCGGATGTGTTGCACACGAAAAACAATCCCTGGATTGAGGGCCTCACAGAAATATGCCGTCCGCCGTGGTGGAGGTTCGAACCATCGATTTGGATTGGACGATGCGATCCTGATCAAAGATAACCACATCGCTGTGGCCGGGGGAATTACAAAAGCTCTGGAGGCTGCAAAGGCGTTCGCTGGTCACTTAGTGAAGATCGAGATCGAGGTCGATACGCTTGATCAGTTCGAGGAGGCGCTGATCGCAGGAGCCGACTGCGTGTTGTTGGACAATTTCTCGGCTGATCGACTCAGGGAAGCGGTCGAGATTAACCGGGGCCGGGCGGCACTAGAGGCATCTGGGGGTGTGAAGCTGGAGACAGTGAAAGCGATCGCCGAGTCCGGTGTTGACTACATTTCGTCCTCACAAATAACGATGTCAGCGTCGACGTTTGACATCGGGCTTGATATCCAGATTCGTTAAAGGTAAGCAGATGAAAGTCATTAACAATGCCGATGTCGCTCGGTTAGTCACCCAAGCTGAGGTGACCCAAGTGCTCGAAAGCGCCTACCAAGATTTTTTTAATGGGATCGCAGTGTGTCGTCCGAGAGTCGATGTGGAAATCCCTTCGTCGTCACCGGATCGATTTTATCGATGGGGCACGATGGAAGGGGGTAGTGCAGGTAAATACTTTGCCATCCGCTGTAAGTCGGACATGATCTATCATAAAAGGATTGGATCTTCGGTTACTCAAGAGAAGTACTGTGTTGAGCCCGGCACGTTTTGTGGGTTTATTTTACTCTTCTCGGTGGAGAATGGTGAGCCATTAGCCTTAATCAATGATGGTGTCATTCAGCACATGCGGGTCGCCGCAGATGGTGCGATCGGTGTCAAGTATGCGAGTCGCGAAGACTCGACGACCATCGGGCTGCTTGGATCCGGCGGTATGGCGAAGGACCATCTGCGTTCGGTGATTCACGTTCGTAACATCCAGCGAGTCAAAGTCTTCAGTCCGACGAAGGAAAATCGTATCGCCTTTGCTGAGATAATGACTGAGGAGTTGGGCATAAGCGTAGACCCTGTAGATACACCTGAAGACGCCGTTCGCGACGTGGATATTATTATGGGGCTAACTGATTCAGCCGTCCCAGTGATTAAGCCAGAATACGTCGGACCGGGTCATCACTTGCTGAATGTCGGTGGTGGTGGAGGTATCCCTCCAGAGGTGCAGGCGAGGGTGTCGAAATTCTTGCGTTTCGGCAATACCGATTCTCCTGTCGGTTGGTCGGATACATCTTTCGACGACGAGCACCTGACCTGGCAGGCGAGGTCAGGGTTCACCGAGAAGGCGATGGCTTCCAAGAGTCGGGCTCATGGAGTATTTGGAAATGACAGGCTTGTCTACCTGTCTCAAGTGCTGGACGCTGGCCGATTTGATAGGCTACCCGATGATGTCACTTACTCTGAGAGAGGGAATCTACAGGGTAACCAATTTCATGCTGTTGCCGGCTTACTTTACGAGAAGGCGATAGAAGCCGGTGTGAGTACTGAGATTCCAACAGAGTTGTTCTTACAGGATATTCGTAACTAACGAGAGGGTCCGTTGATTGTCTGGTACTGGTAGTACTCCCGCAACCCAAATACGGACTTTTCCCAGCCAAGGCCGCTGTGCTTGTGGCCTCCTGCTGGCAGCTCCCCTGCAAAATGACCCATCGCGCGAGCGGCGTTGATAAATACCCGTCCGGCTTCGATGTGTCTAGCGAGGTCTTGCAGTTCTGTCAGGTTCGAGCCCCAAAATGATCCGCTAAGCCCATAATTTTGGTTATTTAACGCCTCAATGAGGTCCGAGAGATTCTCGTACTCTAGGATCGGAAGTATTGGGCCAAACTGCTCTTCGGTGACCAAGGTATGCGCATGATCGATGTTCCAGACAAGTGTTGGTTGGACATAACATCCATTGACAGGATCCGCCGACTCTAAAACTGTTCCACAAGGACGAACGGTTGCATTTGCGGCTTTTACTTTTTCGATAAGTTTGTTTAGTCGTTGCTGAGCGTCTTTGTCGATTACGGGACCGAGTGTTGCTGAGGGATCTGACGGCGGACCGAGTTGCAATTTTTCTGCTGCTGCGATCAGCGCTTCAATCATGTGTTCTTTGATTGAAGTGTGCACATATACCCGTTTGGTTGCGTAACAAAACTGACCAGACCGGCGGAATGCTGAGTCTATGAGTTGGGTCGCAGTTGTCTTGATGTTTGCATCAGGAAGAACCACAGCCGCATCGTTTCCACCGAGTTCGAGTTGCACAGACTTCAGTTCAGACGCAGCTGACGCCGCGACTCTCTTCCCTACAGCAGTGCTCCCAGTAAAAGAAATTTTCCGAATATCAGGGTGCTGAATCATCGCCTCCCCGAGCTCGTCCAGCCCGTGTAGGACGCTGATAAGCCCAGGCGGTAGACAACTTCGCAGCAGATCTAAGAACAGCGTTACTCCGATCGGTGCGCGAGGCGAGGGCTTTACAATAATTGCATTGCCTGAGAGAAGCGCGGGGATTACCTTGGCGGTAGCAAGCGAAATCGGTGCATTCCAGGGAACGATCGCGGCTGTGATTCCGAACGGTACTTTTCTAATTTCGGCAGTATATGACTCGTCTGCTAGGTGAATCGATGCGAGCTCTGCTGGAGCGACTTGGAGCGTATGGTTGATTTGGCTAATCGATTCCTGCACCTCTCGTCTGACGACCGAATCAAGCATCCCTTGCTCAGATTTCAGCGCTTCAATGATTTCGTCCAAGTGGGCTTCGATTAGGGGAATGAACGATGCAATACGCAATGCGCGTTCTTCGATTGATTGCTGAGCCCATTCTTTCTGAATAATCTTCGCCTGCTCAACCACTTCAGCAAGGACGTCTTTTGAACACACTGGCATCATCCCGATAACCTGCCGTTGGTCATGAGGAGCTCTGAGTTCGATCGATTCCTGACCAAGGAGTTGTGTTGTCGCAAAAGACCGTAGATGCATGAGTTTCTCTATCTATTATCTAAAATGTGATGGTAAATATCGGAGCGATTAAACCAATTTGCAAGCAACTGGGAGAGAGTAATGAACACAGAAAATATCGGGTTCGTCGGTTTGGGCCGCATGGGTTCAAGGATGGCGCATCGTTTGGTCGACTCATATTCGGTTTTCGGCACAGATAAAGCCCTATCACAAAAGGACGTGGCAGAGGCCAATGGCATTACTTGGGTTGATCACTCCAAGTCGCTCGCGAGTATATGCCGTCACATATTCATCGTGGCTGGATCTGAAACTGATGTGACAGAAATCATCTTTGGCGAAATAGGCCTCATTCAGGGCATCGATTCAGATACAACGATTATCGTTTGTGCGACTGTTCGACCCAGTTACATGCGCGCCTTGGCGGAGCGATTGTCCCAAAATGCAAATATCAAGTTGCTCGATTGTCCTATCGCTAGGGGTGAGATGGCAGCGGATACCGGCGAATTGCTCCTCTTTATCGGGGGTGATAGACAGTTGCTTGACGCTTTGAGTCCTATCCTCAGTCATATCGGTAGCGACATCGAGTTTTTGGGTCCAATCGGAGCCGGACAGGTCGCCAAAGCGGTAAACAATTATCTACTTTGGGCGTGCTTAACCGCCTCAATGGAGGGTTTAGACTTTGGGGAGCGGATGGGTGTAGATCGAGAGCGGATGCGGACCGCTCTCGAAAAAAGTAGTGGGGCTAATTGGGCGATGTCAACGCGAGCCGACGATAGACCCGCGCTTTGGGCTGAGAAAGACATGGCTCTGTTTTTGTCGGAGGCGGATCGATTAAGATTTTCCGCTCCAATCGCTGGGCAAGTCCGGGAGGCAATCAAACTATTCAAACTCGATCGACACTTAGATAGATCTCCTGATTTCGAAGATTTTCAATTCCCTAAGTAGGAGTCTTTTTCTATCTAAGGTAGATAATTCCGCTTTCTCTCGGTTATAGCGAAGTCCTCATTGACCATGGTAGCGTACAACTATAATAAATTTAAGGACTAAGTAATGGATGCCTCCCTTTTAGATGTAGCGCTAGCCGCGCTTTCTGTTCTCCTAGAGCCAGAGCGACTTTTCTACCTTGGAATGGGGACTGTTATTGGGTTGGCTTTGGGTATTATGCCGGGTGTTGGAGGCGTGGCTGGCCTTGCTCTGCTTTTGCCTTTCACATTCAACCTAGATGCCTATTCTGCCTTTGCCTTCATGTTGGGTCTCGGTGCGGTCACCTCGACAAGCGATACAATTCCTGCTGTTTTATTTGGTGTGCCGGGAACCTCGGCTTCGCAAGCAACTGTTCTTGATGGTCATAGTATGGCCAAGAATGGAGAGGCTGGCAGAGCTTTGAGTGCAGCCTATGCTGCCTCGCTGATCGGAGGATTGTGGGGCGCTTTTCTTCTTGGTTTAACCATCCCAGTGCTTCGCCCTATTCTGATGCACATCAATTCACCAGAGTTACTCGCCTTTTCAATTTTTGGATTGTCAATGGTGTCAGCGCTCTCCGGATCTATGCCGTTGCGCGGTTTATCGATGGCTGGTTTCGGAATATTGTTGGCCATGGTTGGAGGCGATCCGACTTCTGGTCAAGAGCGGTGGACGTTGGATACGTTATATTTAATCGATGACCTGCCGCTGTTACCAGTTGCGCTAGGACTTTTTGCGCTGCCTGAAATCTGCGACGTTGCAGCTCGTCGAACAGCAATATCTGACACCAGCAAATATGAGCTGAAAGAAGGTATGGTTAAGGGTCTGAGAGACGTGCTCGAGAACTGGTGGCTGGTGGCTAA